>ERZ1643251.4720-NODE-4720-length-11632-cov-4.149780_pt1 | contig 11632 bp, 9 predicted proteins | sample MGYA00579261_ERZ1643251 | MGnify/ENA primary metagenome ERZ1643251 (study PRJEB29033, sample SAMEA4952267) | chicken gut metagenome | biome: Broiler Chicken; feature: Gastrointestinal Tract; material: Caecum | place: Ireland | collected 2018 | study: Broiler... | reverse complement strand
TTATACATATTCTTTCCTCCTGTTATGCATTATATTGCTTATTATTTTTTCTTAACATGTTGACAATAATAATAATTAGTCCAGATACGATAAATACTATTGATACAATTTGTGCTATTTTATAGGTTCCTAGCATTAGGGAATCTGTTCTCATTCCTTCTATAAAAAATCTGATGATACCGTACCATAGTAGATAGAAGCCTGTTAATTGACCTAGTTTTAGGTATTTAAATCTTCGTATTAATAGCATTGCTAAAAAGCCTTGGTATTCCTAATGATTTTAGATGAGCTGCTGTAGTGACTGGTCCATATGCTTCACTGTTAAAGAAATTTCCCCAGCGCCCTATGGCTTGAGCAATAATTAGACCAACTACAATGATATCTAACATTTTCCAGATATTTACCTTATGTTTTTTACATGATACAATTACCACTATTAATCCGGATATGATGCCGCCATGAATTGCGAGACCACCATTCCAGATTTGTAATATTTCTAATGGCCTATCTAAGTAATAAGACAGATTAAATAATACATAATACAATCTTGCACCTATGATTCCTATGATTATGGTGTTAAACGCTAGGTTTACTAAGAAATCTTCATCAATTCCTCTTTTCTTTGATTCTCTATATATTAGAATGCAAGCTACTAACATACCTAGGAATATAAAGATGGAATACCAATATATTTGAATTACACCTAGATCCAATGCTACTTGATTCATAAACATCCTTCTTTGCTTTTATTCTTTTACAAAATTTTCTTTAAAAATTGGCCTGTATATGATTCTTTTACTTTTGCGACTTCTTCTGGAGTTCCTGTTGCAACAATTTGTCCTCCTTCGTCTCCACCTTCAGGACCTAGGTCAATGATATAGTCAGCAACTTTGATGACATCTAAGTTGTGTTCAATCACTACTACCGTATCTTTATTATCTACTATTTTTTGTAAAATTGCAAGCAAACGCTTAATGTCATCCGTATGAAGACCGGTCGTTGGTTCGTCTAGTACAAATAAGGTCTTTCCGGTTGCTTTTTTCTGTAATTCTTTTGCTAATTTTACACGTTCTGCTTCTCCTCCTGAAAGGGTTGGAGCTGGTTGACCTAATTTAATATAGCCAAGTCCTACATCTTCTAATACTTGGAGTTTGTTTTTGATTTTTGGTACGTTTGAGAAAAACTCTAGGGCTTCTGATACTCTCATGTCTAGTACTTCTGCAATATTTTTTCCTTTATATTTTATGTTTAGGGTTTCTCTATTATACCTCGTTCCATGACATACTTCACATGGTACATAAACATCTGGTAAGAAGTGCATTTCTATTTTTTTCACACCATCTCCACGACAAGCTTCACAACGCCCGCCTTTGACATTGAATGAGAAACGATTCTTTTCAAAGCCGTACATTTTCGCTTCTTTGGTGGTTGTGAATAATGTACGTATGTCATCGAATACTCCCGTATAGGTTGCGGGATTTGATCTTGGTGTTCTACCGATCGGGTTTTGAGAAATTGCTACTATTTTAGCAATGTTATCTAGTCCTAAAATTTTTTTATGTTTTCCTGGCTTTTCTTTGGAATGATATATTTTTGCGGCTACTGCCTTACAAAGTATTTCATTTACTAAACTACTTTTTCCACTTCCTGATACTCCTGTTACACAGGTAAATGTTCCAAGAGGAATATCTACATCAATATTTTTTAAGTTGTGCTCTTCAGCACCTTTTATCTTTAAGAACTTCTTATTTCCTTTTCTTCTTGTTTTTGGAACTTCAATACATTTCTTTCCACTCAAATATTGTCCGGTGATACTATTTTCGTTTTTCATTACTTCTTCTGGAGTTCCGGCTGCTACTACTTGTCCTCCATGTTCTCCAGCACCTGGTCCAATGTCTACTAAATAGTCACAGGCAAGCATGGTATCGGTATCGTGCTCAACAACAATTAAAGTATTTCCTAAATCACGCATTTCTAACATGGAGTTAATTAACTTTTCATTATCTCGTTGATGTAGTCCAATACTTGGCTCATCTAATACATATAGTACACCTGTCAAGTGAGATCCAATTTGCGTTGCTAATCTTATACGTTGTGCTTCTCCACCTGATAAGGTACCAGCACTTCTACTTAGTGTTAAATATTCAAGTCCTACATTTTTTAAGAAATGTAGTCGGTCCTGGACTTCTTTAATGACTAATTTGGCTATTTCTTTTTTCTCTTCTGATAATTCTAGATTATCAAAGAAAGGTATTAACTCTTTAATACTCATCTCAGTTACTTCATAGATGTTTTTTCCACTTAATTTTACTGATAATACGTCATCTTTTAATCTTGCTCCATGACAAGTTTCGCAAGTGTGTTCTACCATATAATTTTCTAGCCATTCTCTGATCCATGTTGAACTTGTTTCCATGTATCTTCTTTCTAGGTTGGTTATAATTCCTTCATAGAAATCTCTACTATTATATTTATTGCCACTTTTTGATGAATACTGAAAATGTATTACTTCATCTGAGCCATAAAGAATGACATCTTGTTGCTTTTGAGTTAATTTTTTCCATGGTTTTTTCATATCTATTTTATAGTGTTTGCAAACACATTCTAGCTTTTTATAGTCTAGTCCTTCCGGGTCATCTGTTAATGTTTTTATACATCCATCGGCAATTGATTTATCTTTGTCTGGAATTAATAAGTCCGCATCTATTTGTAGCTTCACTCCTAGACCTTTACAATCTAGACAAGCACCATACGGAGCATTGAAACTAAAGATTCTTGGTTCTAATTCTGGTAGAGAAAATTCACAATATGGACAAGCAAATGCTTCTGATAATACTAGTTCCTTTTTATTTTCTCCTAATATTTCCACTACTACTTTACCTTCTGATAGTTTGGTTGCTCCTTCGATTGCTTCAAATAGTCTGGATCTTGAACCTTCTTTGATGATTAATCTATCAATTACAACATCAATTTTATGTTTTTTGTTTTTGTCTAGCATGATATCTTCTGATAAATCCATCATTTCTCCGTCAACACGAACTCTAACATATCCTTCTTTGCGTAAATCTTCTAGTAAATCTTTTTGTGTTCCTTTTTCGCCATGTACTACTGGTGACATGATGATTATCTTTGTTCCTTCAGGATATTCTAAAACTTTATTTGTCATTTCTTCTACACTTTGAGAAGATATTGGAATATTGTGGTTTGGACAGTAAGGAACTCCGACGCGAGCAAAAATTAGTCTTAGATAATCATAAATTTCTGTTACTGTTCCTACTGTTGATCTTGGATTGTTGTTTGTTGTTTTTTGATCAATACTAATCGCAGGGGATAATCCTTCGATACTATCTACATCTGGTTTTTCACTTCCACCTAAAAATTGTCTAGCATAGGCAGAAAGGCTTTCTACATATCTTCTTTGACCTTCTGCATAAATAGTATCAAAAGCTAAACTACTTTTTCCACTTCCTGATAAACCAGTCATTACAATAAGTTTATTCTTTGGTAATTCAATATTTATATTTTTTAAATTGTTTTCTCTTGCACCTTTTACAATAATTTTATCCATTTATACTTCACCTGCCACATATTATAACATAACTTTGTTATTTTTTATTCATTAATTTGATGCATACTTATTTTATAGCAAGAAACATTTGTTCGTCAATCGAACAAAACGAAAAAGAATGATTTTCTATGTTTATCATTCTTTAGTTATTTTTTCTTTAAATGTACAAGATCTGCATAGTTCTTCTGATGGCTTTCTATCTTGAAAGGACTTTTTTAGTTTTTGATATCTTTCTTTATTTTGTATTTCTGCTAAAGATTCTTGATAAACATTTCCTAAGTCTATGATTCCATTGCTATCTAGACAACACGGTACTACTGTTCCATCTACTAAAATAGCAATTTGTGTTTTCAAGGCATGACAATATCCACAGCTTTTGTGATTTGTAATTTCTGGCCAGATAAACTCATTATCTTTATCCACATATATTGTGGATGATATTTTTACATTATTTTCATTTTGCAGTTTTTCCACTGTTTCTGTGGATAAATGATAATAACTTTTTAATTTTTCCACTACTTTTGTGGATTTTTTATCTAATTTGTTATCTTTTAAAGTCCATAAGCGATAAATAATCACAGTATCTGAGGATAACTTTTCTACGTTTTGGAAGATTTCTTCTTCATAGGCCTGATTATTTTGTTCACAATGAAGAGAAAAATTTATTTTGTGTAGAGCTTTACAGTCTTTTAATTTGTCTACTAACTTTGGAAATAATGTCCCATTGGTTGTGAGATTTACGTTTAAGTTGTACTTTTCTGCTAACTCTAGAAACTTTATTATTTTAGGATGCAGTAATGGTTCTCCCTTCACATGAAGATAGATAACTTTTGTCACTTTGGATACTTCTTTTAAAATATGTTCAAATTCCTCTTCTGTCATGAAGCGCTTTTCTTTTGTAACAGGTGAACAGAAAGAACAATTTAGATTGCAACAATTCGTAATTTCAATATAGACTTTTTTATACTTTTCCACTTTTCTTTTGACCTACTTTTTTAGTTTTGGGACGATATGGTTCGGGTTTATAACCTTCCTTATCTTCATCAAAAATCATATAATCATATGATTCCCAGAGAAATACGGGTTTACCATTCTGTTTTACGGTTGCAGTATACATGCCATTTGGTGATAAGTATATTCTAGTTGCGAAAGTGGTAGAGTTATCTAGATAGGTACAAAGAGCATCGCATAACCTGTTACTTTTTATTCCGTTTACGATAAAATGAATTCTAGTAGGAGCATTTTCATCTAAGGCTAGTATTTCTTTTACATCGTTGCTATTTGGCATCTTATCTTTAAACATTTCATATCTAACATAGTCTCCTCTTTTAAAGATATTCAGTCTATCTTCATTAAAGCATAAGGTTAACGGTGTGTTTTTCGTAGATAAGTTTTCTAATGTTTTTAAAGCAATATACTGATCTACTATTTTCATTGCCGTTTGTTGTTCTAAAGCAGAGTTCATTGTTTTTCCATAACGATACTCTTCTGTTTCTTTGAAAATTATCTTTTCTACTTTATCCTTGTATTCTTTAGGGTCAAACATTACTAATAAATCGTTTGGATGCTCTTTTTTAATTACTTTAGCTAATTCCTTTACGTCTTTTGATATTTGATGTTCAAATATTTCATGTACGTTCTCTTTGTTTTCTAATTCTCTTAATAATATTTTATTTTCCATCTTAATTTCCTGCTTTCATTTCAAATAAGATATCACGTAATTCCATAGCTCGTTCGAAGTCTAATGCTTTGGCTGCTTCTCTCATCTCTTGTTCGATTGCATCTACTGTTTTGGCGAATTCTTTCTTGGTCATCTTCTTTGGTTTTTCTGCTGCTTTTTCATCAACATTACTGATAACTTCTCTAATTTCTTTCTTGATAGTCCGTGGCGTAATTCCATGTTTTTTATTATATTCTTCTTGAATCTTTCTACGTCTTGCTGTCTCTTCTATGGTCTCTTTCATAGAGTCAGTAATTTTATCTCCATACATAATAACATGACCATTTGCATTTCTGGCACAACGTCCTACTGTTTGAATCAAACTTCTCGTACTACGTAGGAATCCTTCTTTATCTGCATCTAGTATAGCGATAAGTGAGACTTCCGGGATATCAATTCCTTCACGTAATAAGTTAATTCCGACTACGACATCATATTTTCCAACACGTAAGTCGTGAATAATTTGAAGTCGTTCTAGTGTTTTTATTTCTGAGTGAAGATAGGCTACTTTGATATCTAACTCCTTTAAATAGTTTGTTAGTTCTTCTGACATACGAATTGTTAGCGTTGTTACTAATACTCTTTCATTCTTTTCTATTCTATCTTTAATTTCACCTACTAAGTCATCAATTTGTCCTTCTGTTTTTCTAACTTCAATCGTTGGATCTAGTAGTCCTGTTGGACGAATGATTTGCTCTACATATTTTCCACCAGTATGTTCTAATTCTAGGTCTCCTGGTGTTGCGGATACATAGATTGCTTGATTTATCTTTTTCTCAAACTCATCATATTTTAATGGTCTATTATCTAGAGCACTTGGAAGACGGAATCCATATTCCACAAGATTCATCTTTCTAGCTCTATCTCCATTATACATTCCTCTTACCTGTGGTAGGGTAACATGAGATTCATCTACTACTAGCAAATAGTCTTTTGGAAAGAAGTCCATCAATGTTGTTGGTGTTTCTCCTTTTTTTCTTCCAGCCATTGGTGCAGAATAGTTTTCAATTCCAGAGCAAAAACCTGTTTCTTCTAGCATTTCAATATCATAATTTGTTCTTTGTTCTAGACGCTCTGCTGCTAAAAGTTTGTTGTTTTCTTTTAATTCTTGTAGTCTTTCTTTTAACTCTTCTTTAATACGAACAATTGCAGCTTTTAATTTTTCATCACTAACTACGAAGTGACTTGCTGGAAAGAGACTTAAATTCTTTTTATTCGAAATAATTGCTCCTGTTAATGTATCAATTTCACTAATTCTATCAATTTCATTCCCAAAGAATTCTACTCGATATCCAGTAGTATTCTGATAAGCAGGTATAATTTCTACTACATCGCCACGTACTCTGAAAGTACCACGTTTAAAATCAAGGTCATTTCTCTCATACATCATTTCTACTAATTTCGTTAATATTTCATTTCTTTCTACTTCTTCTCCAACTGATAACGTTAACATTTTATTTCTATACTCTTCTACTTCTCCAATACCATATATACAAGAGACACTAGCAACAACAATTACATCATCACGGGATAATAAACTACTAGTTGCTGCATGACGAAGTTCATCAATTTCATCATTAATTGCCGCATCTTTTTCAATATAAGTATCAGTTGATGGTACATATGCTTCTGGTTGATAATAATCGTAATAAGAGACAAAGTATTCCACTCTGTTTTCTGGAAATAATTCTTTTAATTCTGAGTAAAGTTGCCCTGCTAATGTTTTATTGTGAGCTAGTACTAGAGTTGGCTTATTTACTTCTTTTATGACATTTGCAATCGTAAATGTCTTTCCAGTTCCTGTTGCTCCTAACAGTACTTGCTCTTTTTTTCCTTCTTTGATTCCTTCTACTAACTTTTTAATTGCTTCCGGCTGGTCTCCAGATGGTTTGAATTTTGATACTAGTTTAAACATATTTTTCCTCCCTTCTTATTATTACACTCATTTATACCTATATCAATACTTTCCACATTTTTGACTATTTTATCACATTTCTATCTTTAGTTTTAGAAAAAATATTATTTTTTTTATACTTTATATTTTAGCAAAACAAACTTTTTTGACCTTTTATATTTCTTTTTCATATTCTTGTATATGGCTTTTACTTTATTTAATAACATATCATATCCATATGTTGATAATATAAATATAGATACTTGAATGAAATATGCATATCTAGGTTGTATTTCTATTAATAAATATACTCCAAATGTTACCATCATTAAAATTACAAAGAAGAAAGCACTACTTTTTATGATTTTTTTACGGTTATAGATAACTCCAATTAAACAAGTAAATAGTGTTAGTAAATATAATAATTTGTTAAAAGTAATAAATATTTTTTCTATATCCATAAAATTTATTTTCATTCCTAGGATATTTATTTTTTTAGTAATATACATATTGTGTTTTACAGAAATATCACTTTGTAACCAGAAATTATCTATTTTGCAAGTCATTAATTGTGTCATTTTTATTGGATTTACCATGATTCTTTCTTTTATTACTTCTCTTTCTTTTTTTCTATCTGATAAATATATGGTATCTTCTTCATTATAATATCCACAACTATCATAATTAAATCCTAATACAAATTTCCACTCAGGGTTATTATTTTTTAATCCTTGTTTATTAATTCCCGTTTGTGTAATTATTAGTGATGCGCTCACTCCTATTACTAAATATACCACTACAAATACAGAAGTATATTTTATAATTTGTTTTATTTTACCTTTTTGTAATTTAAAAATTTCATATAAAATAAAGGCAAAAACTATAATGATTCCTTCTGGTCTCATAATGTTTCCAAAACTAATTAGTATGGCTACTAGTATATAATGTTTTAATTTTTTATTTTCCTTTAACAATAAAAATATGCCTATGTATGTTAAAAATGTTGCGATATGATGATTTGCTAAAATAGTATTCATATAAATAGAAAATGGGAAAATCATATATAATAAAGAAGCCATTCTTGCACTTTTTTCTGTGCAAATCTTTTTTCCAATTTGGTATATTAATACTATTAAAGTTGATGAATATATTATATTTAGTAATTTTAGTATCAATACATTATTAAATAACTTTAATACTAAACCTTCATAGATTACAAAACCTGTTTGATAGGCCCAGGTTGTAAAATAAGAGGTATTTTGAAAGTCAAAGTTACCTTTCGCAAAAGATTTAGCTGCTTCTAATAAAATGGAAAAATCTGTTAGTTGTGGAAAGTTTAATAATAGTACGACAATTAATCTTATTACTATACTCGTTATAAATAATATTATTGGAAAATGTTTTATTTTTTTATTTAGAGAAATATAGGTACAAAGTCCAAATGCCATCAAAAACAACATTATATGATTCGTGACTAAAAAAATTATGGCTAATAGGGAACAAATAAATATTGCAAAAAACATAAATATTTGAGCTAGTTTATTCACTTTCATTGTCTTTTATCTCCTTTAGATACTGCTCTTTGCCTCTTATATTAGCATCTACTTAATGTTTTTGCAAAAGAAAAAAGCATTATTCTTATACTTTTATTTATCAATGCTTTTATATTTTAATACTACCATTTAAAATTTTATCTATAATTCTTTGTGCTCTTTTTTCCATATTAGGTAATTTATCTAAGGCAAAAAATTTTAATTCTTTACTTTCCCTATCTGATACTTTCACGGTTCCAGAATAATTTTTTACTTTGAATAAAACAATTACTGTACACAATTTATCACCATTTGGATATTCAAAATAATAATCTTTACCAGATAATACCGTAACTAATTCTAATTCTTCTGCACTAATACCAGCTTCTTCTTTCAATTCTCTTATTGCTGTTTCTTCGATCGTTTCATAAAGCTCCATAGATCCGCCAGGAATTCCCCAGTTATTTGTGTCCGTTCTTAGATTCAATAAAATTTCATTTTTCTCATTAAATACTAGTGTTGTTGCTCCAAGACCTATTAATGGTTCATGCCCTACATATTTTCTTAAATTCATTATGTATGCCATTTCTATCTCCTTTCAGTTTCTATTCATTCATACCGTAAACTGACCTTCTTACTTTTTGGTAAGATTTTTTCATTGGTTCACTTCTATAATCTACTATTTTAGTTAATGCTTCATTATGCAATTTTTGCTTCTGAGTACTTAACCTTCTACTATCCTCAATTATTTTTTTAAGTCCATACAAAGTATCTATAGCATCTGCATCAAACACACTGTCGTTTAGTGATAACATAATATCATATTTTAACATTCTTAATGGTGATAAACCTATTTTATATATTTCTTCTTCTGTTAGATTTTTACCAAATTCTAGTAGATCCTCTTGTCCTAAACATTGTAGTGCCTCATTAAATTCTAACAATTCTATTCCCTGATAATATTTTTTCTTTACTTTATTCATCTCATTTTTCTTTTGTTCTAACGCAAATTTAAAAGTTCTTAAATACTCTTTTTCTTTTTCATTATCACACTTTTTTATTCTTTTACTTAAATTCGTAATCTCTATGTTTCTAATATTATTAAAAAAAGGAGAAAGGAAGGTTAAATCTGTACATATATGTCTTTCACTAAAAAGTAACTGGCTCTCGCTAGATTTTTTCTCATAATAATAATTAAAATAGATTTCCATTAATTGTTGTATTGTAGGATCTGGACCTATTAAATAACTATTTATATCTAAACCTCTTGTTGCAATAGTTTTATCATCCATATGTAATAAATCATCAAATTTCCATCCCAAATTCTTTATTCTTCTTTTTAGCTCTATTTCTGCACAATTTCTCATTATTGTGCTATTTTTATCATTTAAAATAATTAATGATAATCCTGATATTGTTTGTTTTCTTAAATCTCTTATTTCCATATTTAATTTCTTCACCAATCTATAGGAAAATTATTCCTCCATCGACGCCTTTCAATTTGTCTTTTGTTATTTACTATCATACACCATAGTGATTAAAAATGCTATAAACTGCTTTACAAATTTTATAATTTCACTATTTATCTAATAGCGTTTCATTATATCTTTACATTTCGTTACTTTTTTACTATACTTAAAGAACACGGAAAAGGAGGGATATCTGTGAAGTCAACTGAAAAAGATTCAACTAGTGCTAATTATCAAGTATTACTAATTGACAATGACCTTGATATTAATATACTTTCTTCTCTTTTACCAATGAAGGCAAAAGCAGAGTTATCTTCCATTCCTAATGATGAAAGTATAGAGATGTATTTCGCTAGACAATCTATGAATTATCAGAAACAAGGAATTCACGCTTTATATGTTTCTTGTGATCCAGTAAAATTAGTAGTTGCTAAAGATTTTCAAATGGATACTTGTTTTTTAAACAATGGAATCAATGATTTTTTAGATTTTGATAAAAATTACGAAATACCAGTAAAAAAATTAACTAAATAAGACTTCTATTTATGATTTAGAAGTCTTTTTTGATATCATATGATAGTCCTTACTATTTTCTTTTTCACTTTTTTAGCAATATTTCGACATATTTTGCTTGATATGGTGTTACAATGGTTAAAAGGTTTGGTGATTGTATGGGCGAAGAAGAGTATAAGAAAATTGTGCAAAGAATAAGTTCTACTAATTTTTATGATTTTATGAATTATTATGATTTAACTTATGGAGAGTTACTAGGTATTATTGGTTATGGAGTTCATTCTGATATTTCTAGGATGCGAAAAAACACTTTATATAAATTATTGCGTACTAAACAATGTATTTTAGAATTTACAGATTCTAAGATAGGAGTTATGGCTGATACTCATATCGGTAGTCCTTTTATGAGTTGGGATAAAATTAATAGGATGTATGACTTTTTCTTTGATAATAATATTTATACGGTTGTTCTACTTGGAGATTTATTTCATGGTCCTTCTTATAGTTGTAAAAATAGTCCTAACCGAAGTATTACTCAATGCTATCAACAGTTTGTTGCGTGTGAAGATAATTATCCTAAGGGATTTCAGAATTTTATGTTACATGGTAATCATGAACAAAGATTTGAACAAGTTGGTATGGACTTATGGAACATGCTTGCTATTAAAAGAGATGATTTTTTCTCTTTAGGTATTGGTAGATGCTATGTTAAAATGAACGGATTTATTATTTCCTTAAATCATCCTGGTATTGAAGACCGTCTTCTTCCTCCTGAACTTCATTATGATATTGGTCTTTATGCCCATTATCATTATTTTTATCAAGGAAACAAAAGAACTTATATTGGAACATGTAGTAATCTTGTGAATAGACCTGCATCTTCAAAGATAGATAATCCTGGATTTGCCATTTTATCTGCTTGTGATAAAGATTTAT
>ERZ1643251.4717-NODE-4717-length-11634-cov-5.659211_pt1 | contig 11634 bp, 11 predicted proteins | sample MGYA00579261_ERZ1643251 | MGnify/ENA primary metagenome ERZ1643251 (study PRJEB29033, sample SAMEA4952267) | chicken gut metagenome | biome: Broiler Chicken; feature: Gastrointestinal Tract; material: Caecum | place: Ireland | collected 2018 | study: Broiler... | reverse complement strand
TGTAGCTTGTACCACAAGCCCTTTAAACATTTAAACTAATTCACTTTTGATTTTTTCTGTTTGTAGTATTATACTTTCTTGATTTAATGCTTTTTTAATGTCTTTGATTATGTTTTGTACTACTTCCAAATCAATGAACATCATCTCAATTTTTAGGCTTTTTTCTATGCTGATTGACTTATCTTCGTGAACATAGTATCCATTTGCCTCAAGTATTGTAAATCCGTCCACATCATTTGCTACTATGATATTTGTAATTAGTTTGTATGCCTCTATAGTCGATATTTCCTGCCTTTTAGTTGTTTTGTCATTTAATCCTACATATAAATTAAACTTTGTCATAATAAAATCCACCTTTCAATAAATATTTTTTGAATACCTATTGAAAAGTGGAGTGTTTTCATCTATAATAAATATAGAATGACTTTTCAATAAGTTATTCGACCTGTGATGTAGTGGTTTAGTTTGGCGACTGACACTACATCTTTTATTTTTCTTTTTTGGTTATAGTTACCTTTCCTTTTTGATATTCAACCTCAAGCTCATCATTTTTTTTAAATCCTGTGGCTTTTATTCCTTTAGTATTTAATGCTATTCTATAACCTTTGACATAAGAATTTCCGTCTTTGTCTGTATCTTTAATCTCTTGTAATCTAGCCATTTTCAACTCCTTTCTTACTCTACATATATTCTACCACGTGTGCTACGTAAAGTCAATACTTTTGCAAAAATTTTTCAATATTTTTTTAGTTCTAAAAATCTATATCTATAGGGGGTGGGGGCTATAATGGAGTCCTCATTTTTATATATTTAAAAATTGCTATATGGATATATGCACACCTACTTCGACCCACTTATGACAAGGGGAGGGGGCTACTTTTTACTTTCTATATAATAAAAATTACCTCCCTATATATAAGAGATATATTATGACTTCGACCATATAACATTATAAAAAGTGGGGTTTTAAAACTCAAAAAAAGGTTTTAAATCCATAAAAGATAATCAAAAATTTTTAAATTTTGATTGATATATCAACATTTTAAACACATTATATATGTGTGTTTTGGTAGTAGTTAGTATTGTTATACTAGAGATAATTTATTAAATAGTTGCAAAGTAAAGTATTTAATAATTAAAATTTTTAAATTTTGATTTTTCATTGATATAAAAGGATTTTTTAGATTATGTAAAAAGTAGGGGAGTAAACTTTTTGATAAAAATGTAGTATTTAATGTGATATACTCTCTTGTAGCGATATAAAATATATTGATTTATCCATAGAGTACAAAAGATTATAAAACTCCACTTGTAATACAGAACATTTGTCTTTCAAAAACTATGTTCTATAACATTATATAATAGATGTGATAAGAATTCAATATTCTATCACATCTATTTTTATCATTGTATTTTATCTAATCTTATATTAGCACTAATCGTTCTTGATGTTTCAAATTGTTTAAATTTAATAAGATATGTTCTATTTTCTTCATTGACTTGTTCTATTACACCACTTCCAAATATAAAATGCTTTATCTTATCTCCAACTTTAAATTCCATATTTTGCAATATAGATATATCCTTATTATTTACTTTATCTCTTGAAAGTCTGTCTTTGGATTGTTCATCTAAAAACAGTAATTCTTCTTTGTCTAATTCTAATAAGAATCTTGAAACATCACACTCATAGTCTTCATTTGAGTTTTGTATATCACTTAAAAATAGTCTATCTTTTGCTCTAGTTATTGCTACATAGAATAATCGTCTTTCTTCTTCAATAGCCTCTGGATTAATAACTTTTCCACTTGGTAAAATTCCCTCATTTATTCTACAAATAAATACATTTTTGAATTCCAATCCTTTAGAAGAATGAATTGTCATTAATTTTACTGCATTATCTTTTGCAACTCTATCATTATTTGTGAATAAAGCTATCTTATCTAGGTATTCTTGTAATGTTTTTTCTTCTATGTCTGTTTTCTCAAATTCTAATATACCTTGTTTCAATTCTTCAATATTTTCTAGTTTTTCTTGTTCGTTATGTTTATTTAGTTCTTCTTGATAGCCTGTCCTTTTTATAATGTCATCTAATAAATCCAACACACGCATTTTACTATGATTCTTTTTATAATATTCTATTAACTCAATAAATTCTTTAGCTTTATTCTTTTTTATTGTACCGTTACTTACATTTGCTTTTAATGATTCATATAGAGAACATTGATTATTTTCTGCATATTGTTTTAAGTCATTTATTGTTTTTTCTCCAATACCTCTTGTTGGCACATTTATTATTCTCTCAAAATCAATGTCTTTCTCATACAGAATAAATCTTAAATAACTAATTAAATCCTTAATTTCTTTTCTACTGTAAAAGTCTATCCCACAATAAATGCAATAATCTATTCCATTTTTTCTTAATTCTTCCTCAAAACTTCTTGCTATTCTATTATTTCTATATAAAATTGCTATATCTTTTAAATTTTCTCCATTTGCTCTTAATTCTTTTATTTTTTCAACAATCCATTCCGCCTCATCTTTAGGATATACTCCACTTTTATATATTACTTTACCACTACCGAATCTACTAGGAATAAGGTCTTTATCAAGTCTGTTCTTATTATTTTTAATAAGAGAATTTGCTAAATTTAATATACTTGGTAAACTTCTGTAATTAGTATTTACTACTATGTCCTTTACATTTTCAAAATCCTTATCAAAATTCAATATATACCTTACATCTGACCCTCTCCAACTATAAATTGTTTGGTCTGGGTCGCCTACAATCATTAGGTTTTTGTGGTACTGACTTAATATCATTAACATTTGATATTGCTTTTTATCTATGTCATTGAATTCATCACACATAATATATTGAAATTTTTGTTGCCACTTTTTCCTTTTGTCTTCAAACTTAATTAAAATATATAAGAATATATTAATCAAATCATTATAATCTAATATTGCTAATTTTCTTTGTTCTTCTACATAAGCATTAAAAAGTTTGTCTTCAACTTTTGAGGGACTATCTATCAACCCATTAGGACTGCTGTTTCCTATATATCCTATGTAATCTATTGTTTCATTATTTGAGGAAATTAATTCTTGTTTAGACTTCATAATTGTAATATGCTCTCTTAAAGTTTCATAGTGTAATTGTCTATTGCTAACACCTAACTTCTTGTAGATATTTTTAAATATTATATTTTGGTCTACATTATCCATTATTTGAAAATTAGGAAGAATCCCCACACAATGTATATCTTCTCTCAATGCTTTCGCTGATAAACTATGGAATGTACATATATACCCAACATCTTTATCATTTACCATTTTATCTATTCTTTGTTTCATTTCTTTACTTGCATTATTTGTGAATGTTGTACATAGTATATTTTCGTTTGCTATCCCTAATTCATTAATTAAATATACATATCTATTCGTTATTACTCTAGTTTTACCTGTTCCTGCTCCTGATATAACTCTTACATATCCCTCTGTTGTTGTTACTGCTTGTAATTGCTCTTTATTTAATTTTTGCATAAATTCATCTCCTTAATCATTATCAAATACATATTACTGTTCTTAATTAATATTTTTTTTGTATAGGGGCTGTCCATAAAAGACAGCCCCTCAAAACAAATAATACTTAAATTTTTTATATTATAATTACATTGATATATAGCTGTTTTTTTAAAAAAGTCTATAAAAGTTCTTTATTATAGAAGAAATGTAGACTTTTGTTTAAAAACCTTTAAAAATCAACATATTATTAGTTTCTATTATTCCTTTATCCTTTAAAAACTTTTTTTCTTTCTTTAAAATATTAGTTCCAAATGCTTTTGAATTTACTGCTTTTTTAAAAACTTTTTTCTGTATTTTTCCTTTCAATGCGTTCTCCTTGAATTTCATACATTCAGTAGTTTCTAATACTTCTAGTATTTCGGGAGGAAGACAATTATTTTCTATTATGTAATTACATAATTTTTCAAATTCTAGTATTTTAGTGGTTTTCTTTGGAACTTGCTCAAATAACTCTTCGTATTCTGTGTAATGTTCAATATTAATTTTGTCAAACATACTAAACACAATATTTCTAACATCTTCTCTATGACACAAAAATACTAAAATACTATTATATTGCCAATTCCTATTAATTCGTTTCATTGCTTGATATATACCTCTTGCCATATCGTGAATTTTAAAAAATTCTATATTTTTATTGTTAAATTCTTGTTGTCCTCCGTTATTACCACATCTCCAATTTTCTATGTGTCTTTTAGAGTAATACATATATCGTAAAGTATAATCTTTATTAAATGATGTATTTAATGTCGCATTTGCAAAATTAGATAATTCTTTATGTTCATTACTGCTATTGATAACCCCATTATGTGTAACAGAGCTTTTAAATTTTGTCATTTTCTCAAATTCATCACTATAAGGAGTAACTGGTCTAACATCATCATATCTTGTAGCATATACGAGGGTTTTATCTATTCCTAAATCATTTAGAATTATTGTATTTAATGCGTCATCAAAATTAGTATATTTCTGTGTCCTGCCGTATGATGTAGTATTTACGTTTGCCCACCTAATAAACCAATTATTATGTCTAAAAACTTTCTTCTCATAAGAAATATGAAATAATTTTTTATTATATGAATAAGATTGGTCGATACTTGCTGTTGCGTCTAATATTATATTGTTTTCTAATTTCCACATTTCAAGTGAATAGTTTGGTGTATATAAGACAATTTCGCTTTTATCCGAAAATTTCTCATAACAAACTATACATTGCTCTGTATAAAATTCTCTTAAATCCTTAATTCGCTCTAATATTGTTTGATAGCCATTTTCCTCATATTCTTTGTAAAAGATTCGTTTATCTTTTACATTTAAAGTAATCAATTCAATTAGTTTATCAATTAAAGAATCTATATGTTTTACATCTAAATTATCAAATCTATGTACCAACCCTTTATTAATTACTTCTTGAGGTGTTAAATATCTTATATAAATAAGCATATAACTAACAATTTCGTCATAAATAGTTACTCCTTTTTCTCCTACAAGTCGATAAATTTCCTCTCTTACAAGACTATTTTTAGATACACAAAAACTTATTGGTTTACACATTTCTAGTTTCTCATCTATTATCAACAAATGTCGATTATTTGTGAATAACTCTCTTTCATCTTCGTTGTCCGTCCTACATAAACGTCTGTAACGTTCGTGAGTGATGAAGATAATATCTGAATCTTGTAATATTTCTTTTCTTTGTTGTTTAGGAGTATTACCTATGATAGCACTTGCAACTTTTGAATCTTTACCATATAAACTATTTACATAGTCTGCGTTATCTGTGCATTGCTTTATTCTTTCTGATACATATAATACACGTTTGTCAGGATTTTTTTGTTTATAAAGTGGTAGAGTATTAAGAGCAAGTGTTGACTTGCCCCAACTAGATTCATAGTCCTCCACTTTAAAGAAATTAGAGTTATGACCGTTTATAATTAAATCTTGAAAATCTTTTTGTTGCTGTATATAAAGTTTTTCATCTATCACATCATCAGGAATTTTTCTATTATCCATTTAAAGCCCTCTTAACTTTCTCTCGATAACAAACTTGTCCCAACTCTTCCCACGTATTTTGATTAAGATTCACTTTAAATAATAGGTCAGGTTTTGCTCCTAATCTATTTTTGTTTACTCTACATATATAGTATGTATTATTAGTGTCTAATTCTTTGATTTTGTTTTTGGTTGGAATCCCTGCCCCCTCCCAATATATATAATGAGAATAAATTTTTTTATCTATAGGAGCAAACAAAAGCAATGTATCTAATAATTGATATATCTGCTTACTGCTAGCAATATCATTACTATTAATTTCAAGGGGTGCTTTTGATGTATCATTTAATTGAATATTCCCCCATATACAAATATCAAACGTTTTTGCTAATTCTGACAAAATAGTAGTTGTAATTTTTAATCCGTCCCAATTAGCCATATTATTTTTATCTGCTTTTAATGTATCATAAAAGAAATAATCAATATTATCAGCTATATAATGCTTTAATATTATTTCTGTTAATACTTCATCTGAATAGATGTCTGTATGAATAATAAGTATATTGTTCTCAAACTTTTCTTCAAGAATTTTTACTATATATGTGATTTTATCTGATTCAGTTGTATTCTGATAAATTCCATTTCTAATATCTCTTTCATTCTTTGTAATTTCTGTAGTTTCAAACATTTCTTTAAATTCAGGATTATTTATGACGGTTGTAATAAAACAATATCTAATATCATCTTTTGACATCTCGTTAGAGATAATTAGAACTTTCTCGTTATGCCTTAACACAAGGTTAGCAACATTACGTATCATAAGTCTTGTTTTACCATTATTTGAAAACATTCCTGTAGCAATTAATTGTCCTTTTCTCAAACCATTTATTGCTTTTGTGATTAATGGAAAAGCTAAATCTACACCCTTGTTAGTGTCTTCTGTTTCAGGATTTAGCAAAAAAGTTAAATCTTTAGTTAATGAAGTTGCACTATTTATAATGTCTGTTGTATCTACAATGTCAAGAGGTGTCAAAAATTTCTTTATCTGATGTATAGATAATGTTTCAAGTCTTGTGCTATTTATTAAAAGATTATAGCGATTATGAAAAAATTCTTCTTCTTTGCTTTCATATTCTGAATCAGTATGTACTTTATTATATATAGATTCACAAACTTCTCTAACATTATATAATTTTTTAATTTTTTCATAAATCCTTTGGAGTTCATCATCTGACGTGTCTTCTGCTAATTGTTTTACAGCATTTATAAAATCTAAAATGTGAATTTTTAACTCTCCACTATCATATTGGGGATAAAGATCTGTTTCTTCTACATTAAAGCCATTGTCAAGTAATACTTCCCACATTCTATGTACATTCCTTGTTCCAAAAACTTCCGAATTTAATTTTTTTACATCTTTTCTATTTAAGGCTCTACCTAACAAAATTAATTCTTCTTTTATGGGTACAAGACTGTCTAAAAATGGATAATATAATACAGTTTCTTGATTATCTATTATTGTTTGTAATTTGATTTCTGTAATTTGATATTCTGCCATTTGTTTTGCTCCTTTCTACGAGCAAGAGCTAAAACTCTTGCTCGTCATTACAAGAAAATATTAAGTCTGCTACTCTCCATAAATCTTTTGAAGAATAGCACTCTAACACTCTAAAATCAACTATCGTTATTGTATTGTTAAATACTTCAAATTTTGGAATAATACACTCATATTCTGTTTTTAATGTAGTTTTACTTAACATATCTTTTACAAAATCCACTTCATTTTTAGGTAATAGTAAGCTATCTAGTACTATGCCGTTTTCACAAAGTATGTTGCACTCTCTTATAATATTGTTTACAATTTCGTATTTATATGTTTCTGAATTAGATAATTTTATTTGTGTAACAATATTATTCATAACAGATATTTCGTACTGTATTCGCTTTTTGTCGGACTTTAGCTGTTCTAATTCTTTTTTTGAAGATTCTTCTCCTAAATATCTTGAGAATGCTGAATCATAAGGAGATACACCACTTCTTATTCTATTTAGATTATTTTGAACTTCATCTATTTTAGTATCTAAATCTTGTAACACCTTTTTTTGATTTAAGTAACATTCCATTTCCTTTGAATGATTTTTTTTAGCTCTCACAAATATTTGCATAGTTTATCATCCTTTCTTTTTACTTGACAGAACTAGCAAAATCAATTACAATAAAATTGTTAGATATTTTGCAACTAGATTTTGCTAGTTGTCATTGATGAGTTTATTTAGTCAAGCTCATCTTTTTTTGTTTTTTCATATAAAGCTCTAAATTCATCTAAAACCTTATCACATACCATACACCATATAACTTCTTCTAGCTCTAATGAATTAAGTCTTTTTACTATTTCCTGCAAAGAATCTGCTGTCATATACATAATATATGTTAATGTTGTTAATCCTTTTTTTATTGATGAATTTAATATGTCATCATACTTATCGCAACAAACGATAAAATCAATAAATTCTTTACTAACATCTAAATCTGCTGTTATCTCACTTATGAAATAATCTGTATTTAAGTCAAATACAAGACATTTATAATGAGGCAATTTTACTATATTTTTGTCTGTTGCTGTATAATCTCTACTATCTCTTATATGTACTTGTAACATTCTTCTTCTCCTTCCTTCAAGAAATGTTTTCTTATTCGCCCCACCAGTTATTACATCAATAAGTAACTGATGAGGCTAATACCCTTGTAATGAGGTATTTTTCTTTTTTAGTAACAATTTTCTTCTTTATATAATGTAGCTTTTCATCTTGAATAACTACTGTTTCTAATGTTGCTAACATTGTGCTATTCCTCCTTTTTAATCTTAATTTTTTCTGCTCTACACCAACGAATAAAGGCTTGTTCTTCCACCTTTAAATCTCCCTTTCCGTCAGGTACAGCTGGAAAATCAGGTCTTCGCATAAGTTTTCTTGTATCATCTTTGCTCTTGCCAAGTTTTTCAGCAATAACAGGAACTTTGTGAAATACTAAATCTTCGATTGTTTCTTTTTTTGAGTTATTGTTTAAATCTTGTACAGAATCAATCAAGACTTGAAATAGTTGTTTTTCCTCTTCGTCCATTCTTACACCTCCTTTAATTGTAGTATATATAGCAACACTACATATACAAGATTGTATATATGATAGCATATTTTTTTCTTGTAGTCAATACAAATTTGTTATTTTTTTGTAAAAAATATTGACAGTATATACAAATTGGTATATAATAAAAATCGTAAGGAGGATTTATTTATGAATATAGAAAATTTTAAAATCCGAAAATATAGAAAACAATTCAAACTTCGTCAAGAAGATTTGGCAACTAAAATAGATGTTTCTACTCAATTAATAAGAATGTATGAAAATGGTACTCGAAATCCTAGTTTAGAAAAGAAAAGACTAATCTGTAATTTGTTTGATATAACTTTAAATAAACTAGAGGGATTTACTGATAAAGAGCAATTAAAAATGGAATTAATGAATTTAATAAGCACTTTCAATTTAGACAAAGATACTTTTCAAATTACAAAAGCAGAAACATTACGTAATTTTCATCTATTATTTAATGAACAAATAGAAGTTACGTATGTAATATCTAATGCTCAACTATATACAGGAAAAATAATAAAGTATATCCTTAACTTTGTTTTAAAAAAATATATATGTGAATCTATATTTACAGAAACTTGTTACAATGAAAAATTATTAGACCAAAACAATCCCAATATTAATAAGTTACTGGTAGATTTTATAAAATCCAATATAAGATTTATTGAATCCACAATAGAAGAGTTATATTATGATGAAAGCAATTCCAAATGTATGATTCCTATTACAAATAATTTGGTTGATAATTTTGAACTAATCAAATCAAGTGCTACACAATTTTTAGAAGTTCCACAAAAATTCAAAAATAAACTACTATATGGATATAAAATAAATAATAATGAAATGAGTATGAAGTATGAAATTGGAAATATAGCGATAATTGAATTGACTGATATTTTTTCAAATAATGATGATGTAGTAATTTCTATAAATAATTTAGTAAAATTAAGAAGAATACAAAAAAATGAAAGTGGCATTTTCATTCAACCACTTAACCAATTATTTAAAAACGAATTTTATACTAATGAAGAAATAAAAAAAATGGATATAAAAATTATAGGAAAAGTTATAGGTATTAAAATTTAATTATAAGTTTATAAACATCTATAAAAGATGATTATATAAAAACGGAGCAATATGCTTTCAAGTTTGCAGACCGAAACATATTACTCCAAGAAACAAATACATTAAGAAAACATTTGAAAATGCTTTCTTGCTTTTGGTGTACTTGCTACTATAATATATTTTAGCAAAATACGTTCCAAAAAGCAAGAAATCAATCAAATCTTTTCTTAAAGGTATTTAGAAAATTAAATATTTTTAAGGAGGAATGAGGTATGGCAAGAACAGGTCGACCAAAAAAGAAAATGTTAAGAAGAAAAAATCACGAGGGAACAGTTTATGAAAAAACTGTAATTAAGGAGAAGAAAGCAAAAGGAATTCCTATTTGTGATGTTTGCAAAAGTTGTGATATTCCTATATCACAACGTGTTTGCAACAACAGACAAAACTGTAAAAAATGTGAAAGGTGTATGAACTGTAAGAAATTTGGTAAATGTGAAAAAATTACATCATACACATATTATGAGGCTCAATATATAGTTGGATATACTGATAAAGGTAAACCAATTAGAAAAACTATTACAGAAAAAACAGAAACAGAAGTAGTGGAACAATTAAATCAAATAAAAGCACATAAACAAGGTTTTATTGATAAAGATAAATCAAAGAAAACTTTATGTGATATGGCAACAGAAAAAACACAATTTGATTATAATACAGGATATATAGACGAAAATTCTTATAAAACTAATATGGATACAATTAAAAGATTAAAAAAATATCCATTTTTTACTGTACCTGTAAGAAAAGTAACTAAAGATATGTTAAAAGATTTTCTAACAACGCAAAAAGTCCTTTCTGAATCTATTATTAAGAAAAATGTTCAAATGGTAAAAAGAGCATTTGCAAAGGCACACGCAGATAATTTAATAATAGAGAATCCGTTTCTTATAGATAAGGAATTGAAAACCCCAAAAAGCATTATTCCAGTAAAAGAAGTTGAGGCATTTTCTGTAGATGACCAAAAAAAATTAGTAGAAGAACTTATGAAAGACAACGTGACTCAAAAAGTACCAATTTTGTTAAGCCTATATACAATGATGAGGGCAGGAGAAATTTTAGCATTAAAAAAGACTGATATTGACTTAAAAAATAAAATTATAAAAGTTAGAAGAACAATGACAAGAGGAATTAACGGGAAAGGAAAAATAGGTAATAGAACTAAAACTTATACAAGTTCAAGAGATGTTACTATTAGTCCTGATGTTGAAATTCTAATAAATATGGCACTAGATGAATATATTGAAAATCCCGAACAGCTACTTTTCTGTAATAAAAATGGAAAGCCATATTCAACACAAGCCTTAAATTCCTGTTTCAAAAGATTTTGCCGAAAGCATAATATAGATAAGGGATATAATGTGAATTTTCATCAATTACGACATACTGGAATTACAAGATTAATTGAAGTTGGAACACCTGTAGAAATAGTACAAAAAAAGGCAGGGCATAAAGATATTACTACAACAATGAATATCTATAATACAGTTCTTTCTGAAAGAGAGAAAGAAGTAAACAAAAATATAGAAAGACAATTTGACGAAAAGGGATTAGCTTTATCTAATTTCATCAAAAAAGATTAAAAGAAAATGGCATATTTCATTATGAAGTATGTCATTTTTAATAGGTAAAATTGCAGAAACAAATGCAGAAACTCAAATAAATATACTACAAATTATCCACATTTTATACGTGTTTTGTGGATTATCATATCAAAAAGTTGGACATCACCTCGACCAGAAATGTAGCTGTTTTCAAGAAAATTTAAGAGAACTTGAAAACAGC
>ERZ1643251.4716-NODE-4716-length-11638-cov-5.873953_pt1 | contig 11638 bp, 8 predicted proteins | sample MGYA00579261_ERZ1643251 | MGnify/ENA primary metagenome ERZ1643251 (study PRJEB29033, sample SAMEA4952267) | chicken gut metagenome | biome: Broiler Chicken; feature: Gastrointestinal Tract; material: Caecum | place: Ireland | collected 2018 | study: Broiler... | reverse complement strand
AACCTGACGTCGGATCAGTTGGCAGAGCTGCTCCGTATGGCAGCGAAGGCTGCGCCTAACCCGCAGATGCTCATGGAAACAGTGAAGGAGGAGAAACAGAATGAAGATTAAAAAAGTGATACTCAGTCTGATGACAGCGGTAATGATAACAGGGACATTTTCAATGACAGCTTTTGCAAATGCAGAAGAGCCTGCGGAAGAAGCGGAGATTGCAGTAAAAGAAGAGCAGCCGGAGGATGCAGAAGTATCTGCTGAGACAGGGGGCGATGCTCTTACACCAGACGGGAATATGACTCTGGTGGATGATGTGGGATCGGAAACAGAAGCCGGAAAACAGTTTATTACGATGGTTACAAAGTCGGGAAATTATTTCTATCTGATCATTGACCGGGATGAAGAGGGAGAACAGACGGTGCATTTCCTGAATCAGGTGGATGAAGCTGACCTGATGGCTCTTATGGATGAAGAACAGACCGCAGGATTGATGCAGGGTGAAGAGACGGCGAATACGGAAACTGGAATGGAGACTGTAATGCCGGATCAGGAGAGAGTGGAAGAAACAGAGCCTGCAGAGGAAGCGTCTGTGGAAGAACCAACAGCAGAGAAGCAGGAAGAAAAGAAATCGGGAAGTATACTTCCAGTGATAATTTTACTTGCGGTGGTTGTGATCGGCGGCGGAGTGTTTGCGTTTATGAAGCTGAAAGGGAAAAAGGAGCAGGAGAAGGAAAAACCTGATCCCGATGATGATTATCAGGATGAGGATGATGAGGAATATCTGATTCCGGATGATTTTGAGGATCGGGAAGAAGATGAGATTTCGGATGATGAAGAGGATGATCAGGCGTAATGAGTAACGATGTATGAGTATACAGGGCGGCTATGAGCTGCCCTGATACATAAAGGAAATATATTGTTTTGGGAAAAACAGCATGATAAAATAATAAGCGAAAACTATAAAAAAATTGCATGGATTTATTAGAAAAAAAGGCGATAAAATGTATGAGAATCATAGTGCTTTGTATTTTGTAGATGATGATATGTTACTTTGGAAATATATGTCGTTTTCAAAGTTTGTGAATTTGCTATCTGGAAACTTATATTTTAATCGTGTAGATTCGTTTGAGGATGTTTTTGAATGTCACTTTACAGATAGAATAAGAAGTGCATTAGAAAGCAGTGAATTCCGTCAGATTTTAAACGCTGAACCATTAGCACAACATATAATATATGTTTCATGTTTTCATGCTTCTAAATATGAAACAGCTTTTATGTGGCATCAGTATTCAGATCAAGATGGTTTAGCTATTCAGACAACGGGTAAAAGACTAAAGGAAGCTTTTAACAGCACTAAAGAATCGATTTATTTAAGCGAAGTTAAATATTTAGATTATAATACGGATTATTTTGACCCAAGTAATCTTTTTAGGTTGGCTATTCATAAAAGAAAGAGTTTTGAATTTGAAAAAGAAGTAAGATGTATTTGTATGAAAATGCCAGAAGGTTTAAAAGAAAAACAATCACCGTTAGACGTTGAAACTCCGATAGGAATAAAGATACCGATAAATTTGGATGTACTAATTGATAAAATATATCTTTCGCCTTATGCGCCTTCATATTTAGAAGAAAATATAAAGATGATAATGGATAAATGGGAGCTACATAAAGATGTAATCAATTCAGATTTGTATACAATTAAATAAAGCCTAAATAATGAGTTGTGCAGGGCGGCTATGAGCCGCCTTTGTACATAGAGTATTATTATTTTTTGATATAAGAAAAATAGTAAGAAAGAATTCATTATACTTAGTTATTGAGTGCATTAGACTTTTTTGATATAGTAAATAAAACAATAGAACAATTTTTGAGGTGTAGCATGAAGGAAAAGATAAAAACCATTGCCAATTTTTTGTTAGACCAAGGTCGAGAAATTACGCGAGATGTTTTAGAGGAAAAATTACAAGAAGCATATAATGATGGAAGACACGACATATACGATGAAAAAGTTAATGAGACTTTAGATGATATCTTGTATATTACACTATCGGAGATTGGTCAAAGAAAGAAAAAGTTATATGAAAAGGATTTTTATGTGAAACCTCCAGAAGAAGATATCATTGAAATGCGAGCCTATGAATATTTGGAAGAGCATCTGAGTGAGATAATAAAACAGTACAAAAATTCTTGATTTATCAAAGCTCTTACTTCTGACATCCGAGGGTTAGAATTGAAATAAAATTTACATAATATAACAGTCTTGTATTTCCGTGTATAAGGCTGTTTTATTATGCTCAAAAATACGAAAGGTGTGACCAACTATGCCTAAACTTGTAATTACCGAGAAGCCCTCAGTGGCACAATCCATTGCAAAAGTCTTATCTGCAACAAAACGTTGTAACGACTATCTCGAAGGAAACGGCTATCTCATCAGTTGGTGCGTCGGACATCTGGTAGAGCTTGCACCGCCGGATCACTACGACGAACGCTACAAAAAGTGGAATAAAGAAGATCTGCCCCTCCTTCCTGCCAACTGGAAGTATACCGTATCCCCCGGCACGAAAAAGCAGTTCAACATTTTAAAAGAGCTGATGAACCGAGACGATGTGGAAAGCCTGATCTGTGCTACTGACGCCGGACGGGAGGGAGAGCTGATTTTCCGTCTTGTGTACCATCAGTGCAGATGCAGGAAGCCTTTTGAACGTCTGTGGATTTCTTCGATGGAGGACAGTTCAATCAGGGAAGGATTTCGTCATTTGAAACCGGGAACTGAATATGATGCTTTGTACGAAGCGGCTTTATGCCGGGAGCGTTCCGACTGGATTGTGGGAATCAACGCTACCCGGCTTTTTTCCGTTCTGTACGGAAATACGCTGAATGTAGGGCGCGTCATGTCTCCGACACTTGCGCTGACTGTTATGCGGGAAGCGGCGATTGCAGCGTTCATCTCCGAACCGTTTTATACGGTGAAGATTCAGATGGATGGATTCACAGCGTCCGGTGAGCGGATCAAATCAAAGGAAAAAGCAGAAAAACTGGCGGCTGATTGTAAAGAAGCGTCTGCTGTTGTGACAAAAGTGGAACGGAAAAATCGGAAGGAAAAGCCTCCGCTGCTCTATGATCTGACGACGCTTCAGAGAGAAGCAAACAAGATTATGGGATACACTGCACAGCAGACCTTGGATTATACCCAGAGCCTTTATGAAAAAAAGATGGTGACGTATCCCCGGACAGACAGCCGGTATCTGATGGAAGATATGGCTGCCATGATTCCGGAACTGGTGCAGAAGACGGCGAAAAAGTTCTCTTTCAGTGATGAAACTGTGCCTGTCCGGGCAGGGCAGATTATCAACAATAAGAAAGTAACAGATCATCATGCCATTATTCCCACGAAAACGGTTGCTGAAACGGATTTATCCGCACTTCCGGCCGGAGAGCGGGCTGTGCTTGAGCTGATCGCGCGCAGGTTTGTGTGCGCTGTCGGAATCCCTTGTGAATCTGATGAGACGGCGGTGGAGCTGAGCTGTGCAGATGCAGTATTCAAGGCGAAAGGCAGCATAGTTACCGAGCCGGGATGGAAATCCTTCATTTCCGGTGTGGAGAGCGGAAATGATGATAAGGAAAAGGAAGATTCGTCTATTCCTGATATTCAGAATGGAATGGAGCTGATGGTGAGAGAAGCTGTCTGCAAAGAAGGGAAGACCGTACCGCCGAAACACTATACCGAAGACTCGCTCCTGCAGGCGATGGAGAACGCCGGTGCAGAAGAAATGCCGGAAGATGCGGAGAGAAAAGGACTTGGCACACCGGCGACCCGCGCGGGGATCATAGAAAAACTGGTGCGGACCGGATTTCTTGAGAGGACGGGGAACAAGAAGACGAAGTATCTGATCCCTACTCAGAAAGGCACGGCGTTGGTTACAATTCTCCCGGAGCAGATTCAGTCCGCGTCTATGACTGCAGAATGGGAAGAAAAGCTGCTAGAAATTGAGCGCGGTGAGTACAGTCCCGATGCATTTATGGGAGAGATCGAGGCTATGATATCAGATCTGGTGAAGAACTACCAGATTGTGCCGGATGCAAAAATTCTTATGCCAAAACAGAAAAGTCAGGAAATCGGGAAATGCCCTGTGTGTGGGAATGATGTTATCGAGGGAGCGAAAGGTTGGTTCTGTGTAAACCGAACCTGCCCGTTTGCGTTGTGGAAACAGAACCGATATTTTGACAGTATCGGGAAAAAGATTACTGCTTCTGTGGCGGAAAAACTTCTGGCAAATGGAAAGGTGCGTATGAAAGGCTGTAAATCTGCAAAGACAGGGAAAACCTTTGACGCGGTATTGATTCTGGAGACAGATGCAGATGGAAAAGCACGGTTTCGTCTGGATTTTGAGGGAGGAAAGAAATGAACAGGATTGAGAAATGGAATGAGATTACAGGTGCAGAGCAGGAACAGGGAATGATGGAAGCCTTTCTGGAAAGCAGGACAGACAGCTATGCGATCCTTCAGCTCCGTGATATTGATGAAACAAGACAGGAACAGTTTGCTTCGTTGGATTATCTGCACAGGCATGGGAAAGAACCTGACATCGACCATTACGAGATCGTGTATACGGCTGATCTTCCGACATTTACAGACAGAGATGTTATGCTTGAGTCTCTTTATACAAAGTTCAACATTGATCATCCGGCGGATTTTACCGGGCACAGCCTGTCTGTCAGCGACATCGTGGCATTGAAGATAGGCGGCGTGGTATCCTGTCATTACGTGGATTCCGTGGGATTTACGGAACTGCCGGATTTCTTACGCACAGGAAACCATCTGAAAAATGCAGAAATGACACTGGAAGATGATTACGGAATGATCGACGGCATTATCAATAATGGAAAGGCAGAGTCAGACAGAGAGCGCCCGTCTGTACTGGAAAAGCTGAAAGCAGCTTCCGATACTGAGCGCGGTCAGCCGGTTCATTTCGGAAGAACAGAGGAAAGGGAACTGGAATAATGGATTTCACACAGGAGGAACGTATGCTGATGATGATTTATAATCCGGGAAGCCGGAAGGAATTAGTGGTAGAACTGGAAACAATGAAGGGGCAGCTTCGCCCCGGAGAGAGACGGCTTCTGCGTCTGACAGATACCGTGATCGGTAAGCTCCGGAAGATAACGGATGAAGAGTTTGACCGGATTGATTTGTACCCTGATGTAGAAGCGTAAACCAAATGGAGGCATAAATGTCAAAACTTCTGTATTTTTCAGCTCTGGCGGAACATTCGGCAGAGCAGCTCACAAAAAGCCGGGAACAGTGGACTGCCTTTCTTACCACTGTTGCCCGGCTTTATAAGTACCCCTATTACGATCAGCTTTTGATCCATGCACAGTCGCCGCAGGCGACAGCCTGTGCAGAATATGACTTCTGGCGGAATCGGATGAACCGCTATGTGAAACGCGGATCTCATGGAATCGGACTCATAGATGTGTCGGGAATGAAACCCCGGCTTCATTATGTATTCGACGTGGCAGATACTGGAGAACGCGCGGATTCAAGACCTGTGCAGCTGTGGAAGATGGAGGAAGCGCACAGGAAGCCGATAGAGGCGGCACTGGAGTACCGGTTCGGAACAGATGCAGAGCTTGGACTTGCACAACAGATCAGCATGATCACGGATAGGCTTGCTTTGGATTACTGGTCAAACTACGGAAAACAGGTGCTCGACATCATTGCAGGCAGTTATCTTGAAGGGTATGATGAGAGAAAGATCGAAAATGAATTCCGGATGACAGCATCAGTCAGTGCATCTTATGCACTGTACAGCCGTTGTGTGGATAATCTGGACGATTATATTGACGAGGAAGATTTCCGGGAAATTTTCGATTTTAATACTGCAGGTACAGTAAATGCACTGGGAACGGCTGTCAGCGAGATTTCCGCAGAGGTATTCCGGGAGATTGAGATCGCCGTCCGAAACTATGAGAAGAGCAGGCAGGAAGAAAGGAGCAGCCGCCATGATGAAAGAACTGACATACACGAAACAGGGAGAGTATTATCTCCCGAATCTGACATTGGGAGAAACGGAAGAACAGCCGTTGGGCAAATACGGGATGATGCGCAGGAGCTTCCTGCAGGAGAACAAGCCGATTCTTTACAACGACCTGATCCTGAAAGGGAAGCTGTTCGACCATCTGCGGGAGATCGAAGAGACAGCGAGCCGGAGAATGGAGCAGATGATGAAAGAACTGTTGGAGAAGAATCCGGCTCCCGACAAGAAGAAGCATCAGATGGAATGGGTGCAGCATATGAACGCCCTGAAAGCGCAGGCGGAGGAAGTGATCCTGAACGAGCTTATCAACAGTTAAGCCTTGATCTGACCCTATCGCCGGAAACTGAAAATATTACAGTGAGAACAGAGAAAGCAGCGAGTGAAGAGCCCGCTGCTTTTTCTGCGGGTAAAGTACAGTCGGCAGAGCCTGAAAACTTTCATATTACGGACGAACATCTCGGTGAGGGCGGAGCAAAGACAAAGTACCGCAGAAATGTGGAAGCAATCCGAACTCTGCAACAGATTGAAGCAGATGGAAGGTATGCAACACAGGAAGAACAGCAGATCCTTTCCCGGTACGTGGGATGGGGTGGGCTTGCGGATGCATTTGACAGCAGAAAGGACAACTGGGCGTCAGAATATCAAGAGTTAAGAGACCTGCTGTCTGAAGAGGAATACGCTTCTGCCAGAGCATCGACTCTAAACGCGCATTATACGAGCCCTGCGGTCATAGGGGCGATCTATGAAGCCGTGGAGCGGATGGGATTTAACCACGGAAATATTTTAGAGCCGTCTATGGGGATCGGAAATTTCTTCGGAATGCTTCCGGAGTCGATGCGTGAGAGCAGGCTTTACGGAGTAGAGCTGGATTCTATTACCGGACGGATTGCGAAGCAGCTTTATCCTCTGGCTGATATTACCGTGGCGGGATTCCAGACAACAGACCGCAGGGATTTCTTTGATCTGGCAGTGGGAAATGTACCGTTCGGCAATTATAAAGTGAGGGATAAAGGCTACGACAGGCTGAACTTTTCCATCCACAATTATTTCTTTGCAAAGACTCTGGATCAGGTGCGTCCCGGCGGAATCGTTGCCTTTGTGACAAGCCGTTATACGATGGACGCAAAAGATTCGTCTGCAAGAAAGTATCTGGCGCAGAGAGCGGAGCTGTTAGGCGCAATACGGCTTCCGAACAATGCATTCCGGGCAAATGCGGGAACCGATGTTGTGTCAGATATTCTCTTTTTACAGAAGAGAGATCATCTGGTGGACATTGAACCGGACTGGGTGCATCTTGACATGACGCCGGAAGGATTTCCCATCAACAGTTATTTTACAGAGCATCCGGAGATGATATTGGGAGAACTGACCTCGGAAAGCACGCAGTACGGAAAAGAGGAATGTACGGTTGTCCCGATTCCGGGCAGGGAACTTTCAGAGCAGCTTCGGGAGGCGGTCGGGTGTCTGCATGGAAGATATCTGGAGCCGGAGCTTGCGAATAGTGAAGCAGATGAAATTTTGCAGGATGTAATTCCCGCGGACCCGGGGGTAAAAAACTATTCCTATACGGTAGTTGACGGCGAGGTGTATTACAGGGAGAACTCGGCAATGCGCCGGATGGAGCTGAATGATACGGAAAAAGAGCGTGTCAAAGGGATGGTTCAGCTCCGAGAGATCGTCGGAGAACTGATGGAGTATCAGTTGGAGGACTATTCGGATGAAATGATCCGGGAAAAGCAGGAAGAACTGAACCGGGCTTATGATGAATTTACCGGGAAATACGGGATTATCAACTCTCGGGGAAATGCACAGGTGTTTTCAGATGATTCCGCTTACTATCTGCTGTGCTCTCTGGAGAATATCGATGAAGACGGCAAGATGGAAAGCAAGGCGGATATGTTTACGAAACGGACGATCCGGCCGGAACGGAAAGTAACTTCCGTAGATACGCCGGAAGAAGCCCTTGCCATTTCTATCGGAGAGCGTGGAAAAGTGGATCTGCCTTATATGTCGGAACTTCTCGGGACACCCGGCGAGTATGACCGGATTACAGAGAACCTAAGGGGTGTAATCTTTAAAGATCCCCTTGCACCGGAAGAGCCGGAGGCAGGATGGCAGACGGCGGATGAATACCTTTCCGGCGATGTGCGGAGGAAGCTTCGGATCGCACAGATGGCGGCAGAGAAAAATCCGGATTTTGCCGTGAATGTGGAAGCGCTCAGAAAGGCGCAGCCGAAAGATCTGGATGCATCGGAAATTGATGTGCGGCTCGGCGCCACATGGATTGACCGGGACTATGTTCAGCAGTTTATGGAAGAGACATTCGATACGCCTTTTTACCTGCGGAGGAATATTCAGGTTAATTTCTCTTCTGCAACGGCAGAGTGGCGGATTACCGGGAAAAGCGCACCCGGTATCCATGACGTCAACGCCTATGTCACTTACGGCACAAATCGGGCGAATGCGTATAAGATTCTGGAGGAAACACTCAATCTGAAAGATATCCGTATCTATGATACGTATGAAGATGCCGACGGGAAAAAGAAAAGAGTCCTGAACAAAAAGGAGACGACCCTTGCACAGCAGAAACAGCAGGCAATCAAAGACGCTTTTGCCAACTGGATCTGGCGCGATCCGCAGAGAAGGGAAGAACTTGTAACGCGCTACAATGAGCTGTTCAACTCCACCCGTCCGAGGGAATATGACGGCAGCCATATCCGATTCGGCGGGATGAATCCGGACATTAAGCTCCGACCCCATCAGTTAAATGCTATCGCCCATGTGCTTTACGGCGGAAACACGCTGCTCGCCCATGAAGTGGGTGCAGGAAAAACATTTGAGATGGCGGCTTCCGCAATGGAATCAAAGCGGTTGGGGCTGTGCCAGAAGAGTATGTTTGTCGTGCCGAATCATCTGACGCTCCAGTGGGCAAATGAATTTCTGCGGCTGTATCCGGGTGCAAAGCTGCTTGTCGCAACGAAAAAGGATTTCGAGACAGCCAGAAGGAAAAAGTTCTGTGCCCGGATCGCCACAGGGGATTATGATGCAGTTATTATCGGGCACTCACAGTTTGAGAAAATCCCCATTTCCTCAGAGCGTCAGGAGCGGCTCTTACAGGAGCAGATCGACGATATTGAAGACGCAATCGCTGAATTGAAATACAGTAAGGGCGAGACATTTACCATCAAACAGATGGAAAAGACGAGAAAGACGCTGCAGACCCGGTTAGATAAACTGATGGCAGAAGAGAAGAAAGACGATGTGGTGACATTCGAGCAGTTAGGCGTAGACAGGCTCTTTGTGGATGAGAGCCATGCGTTCAAAAATTTGTTCCTTTATACAAAAATGAGAAACGTAGCAGGGCTTTCCACCTCAGAAGCACAGAAGTCTTCCGATATGTTTATGAAGTGCAGATATATGGATGAAATCACAGGAGGGAGAGGGATCGTCTTTGCCACAGGAACGCCGGTGAGTAACTCCATGTCAGAGCTTTATACGGTGATGCGTTATCTTCAGTACGGCACACTCCAGAAAATGGGGCTGACACATTTTGATTGTTGGGCATCTACTTTTGGGGAGACGACGACAGCCATTGAGCTTGCACCGGAGGGAACCGGATACAGGGCAAGGACGCGGTTTGCAAAATTTTTTAATCTTCCGGAGCTGATGAATCTGTTCAAAGAGGTTGCGGATATCAAGACGGCAGATCAGCTCAACCTTCCTGTGCCGAAGGCAAAGTTTGAGACGGTTGTAGTGCAGCCGTCGGAGATTCAAAAAGAAATGGTGGCAGATCTGTCACAGAGAGCTGCTGATGTTCACAGCGGTTCGGTTGATCCAAGTATAGATAATATGCTGCGTATTACTTCTGACGGACGCAAGATCGGGCTTGACCAGAGACTAATGAATCCGCTCCTCCCGGATGATCCGGGAAGCAAGCTGAATGCCTGCGTAGAAAATGTACTGCGCATATGGGAGGAAGGAAAAGCCGATCGCCTGACGCAGCTTCTTTTCTGTGATCTGTCTACGCCGAAGAATGACGGCAGCTTCAATGTCTATGATGATATCCGGGACAAACTGGAAAAAGCAGGAGTTCCGACGGAAGAGATCGCTTATATCCATGATGCGAATACAGAGACAAAGAAGAAAGAACTGTTCGCAAAAGTTCGGACCGGACAGGTTCGGGTGCTTATGGGAAGCACACAGAAAATGGGTGCAGGGACGAACGTGCAGGACCGATTAGTTGCGGTCCATCATCTTGATGTGGGATGGCGTCCGTCCGATATGACACAGAGGAACGGCCGTATCATCCGGCAGGGAAACCGGAACAAAGAAGTACAGGTCTATAATTACGTGACAGAGGGAACATTTGATGCTTATCTGTTCCAGACATTAGAGAATAAGCAGCGGTTCATCAGTCAGATTATGACAAGCAAAAGCCCGGTCCGTTCCTGTGAGGATGTGGATGAACAGGCTCTTTCCTATGCTGAGATCAAAGCACTCTGCGCGGGAAACCCGCTGATAAAAGAGAAAATGGATCTGGACGTAGACGTGGCAAGGCTGAAAGTTCTGAGAGCTGACCATATGAGTCAGCAGTATCGTCTGGAAGATCAGCTTCTCAAATATTTTCCCGCCGAGATCAAAAGTCAGGAGAGCCTGATCCGGGGGATGGAAGCAGATATCCGTACAGCAGCATCCCATCCGCAGGTGAAAGACGGATTCTGCGGGATGGAGATTATGGGAAAAAGTTATGCAGAAAAAGAAGAGGCAGGAGAAGCAATTCTTGCCGCCTGTAAAGGGATGAAAAGCACAGATTCTCTGCAGATCGGTTCGTACCGTGGATTTTATGTAGAGCTTACGTTTGACAGTTTTAGTAAAGACTTCTCTGCCGTGCTGAAAGGCGCGGTGAGTCATAAGGCTGTGTTGGGAACGGATGCAAGAGGAAACATTACGAGAATGGATAATGTTCTGACTAATATTTCTGTCCGAATGGAACAGGCGGAGCAGAAGTTGTCGGCATTAGTATCACAGCAGGAATCGGCAAAAGCTGAGTTGGGAAAGCCGTTCCCGCAGGAAAAGGAGCTTACAGAGAAAAGTGCACGTCTGGCAGAACTGGATTCTCTGCTGAACATGGAAGAACACGCAGACGGACAGAAATGTGAAAGCGTGGATACCGAAAGATGCGGGAAACGAACTTCCGTGTTGGCGCAGCTGAAAGAAAAAGCAGAGACGGTACAGCCTCAGAGCCGCAGGATAGAACGGGAGGAAGTATTGTAATGGAGAAGAGAAACCGGCAGATGCATTTCCGTCTGACGGCAAGCGAGATGGAACGTGTGGAAGCGAAAATGGAAGAACTCGGTATCAAAAGTCTCTGCGCATATCTGAGAAAAATGGCTCTGGACGGATACTGTGTGAAACTGGATTTGCAGGATGTGAAAGAACTGGTCAGCCTGCTCCGGCGATGCAGCAACAATCTGAATCAGTATGCAAAAAAGGCAAATGAAACCGGAAGCATTTATGAGGCTGATATCGAAGATCTGAGAGTGCGTCTGGATGAAATATGGGATGGTGTAAAAGAAATCCTCGAACGGCTTGCAGGAATCTCGTAG
>ERZ1643251.4715-NODE-4715-length-11640-cov-5.182391_pt1 | contig 11640 bp, 7 predicted proteins | sample MGYA00579261_ERZ1643251 | MGnify/ENA primary metagenome ERZ1643251 (study PRJEB29033, sample SAMEA4952267) | chicken gut metagenome | biome: Broiler Chicken; feature: Gastrointestinal Tract; material: Caecum | place: Ireland | collected 2018 | study: Broiler... | reverse complement strand
TGGTCGTGTTCATCTTCGTCGCCGTCGTCGTGGTCGTGGTGGCAGCAGCGGCCGTGCTCGTGGTCGTGTTCATCTTCGTCGTCGTGGTCGTGAGAACGTCCGAGCGCCTCCTTTTTAAGCTCATCCATCTGTTCGTCGAGAGTATCGCTGTGCTCCATGGCGGCGAGCAGTTCGGCGCCGGTGAGCTGCTGCCAGGGGGTGGTGACCAGCGTGGCCTTTGCGTTGTGCGCGCGCACCAGCTCCACCGCCCTTGCGAGCTTTTCCTCGCCGGCGACGTCGGCATGGGTGAAGATTATGCAGTTGGCAGTTTCGATCTGGTCGTTGAAGAACTCGCCGAAGTTCTTCATGTACATCTTACACTTTGCCGCGTCCACTATTGCGGTGTAGGTGTTTATTTTGCAGTCCTTTAAGCCGGCGCTGTACACGGCGCGTATCACGTCGGAGAGCTTGCCCACGCCCGAAGGTTCGATGAGGATCCTGTCGGGGGAGTACTCCTCGCACACCTTTTTCAGCGCCTTTGCGAAGTCGCCCACGAGCGAACAGCAGATGCAGCCCGAGTTGAGCTCGTTTATCTTTATGCCCGCCTCGGCAAGGAAGCCGCCGTCTATGCCTATGTCGCCGAACTCGTTTTCGATGAGCACGAGCTTTTCGCCGGCGTAAGCCTCTTTGATGAGTTTTTTGATGAGCGTGGTCTTGCCTGCGCCCAGAAATCCGGAAAAAATATCGATCTTTGTCATAACAAAGCTCCCTTTGAAAAATTATCCTTTACACTAATATATAACCAGCTTTGCGCAAAGGCAAACCGCGCGCGGCAAAATTCGGATGCCGCACACGCCGATCGTGTGCGCGGCACTGCAAAAAAAGCGGTGTTTACGGCATATTGCCGCATGAATTGAATAAGCCGCGCGGCGCAGGAAGTGCGCCGCGCGGCAACTTTATCACAGTAAAGACCGCGCTATTCAATTACTTTGAAGGCTTGTCGTAGCGGAGCTTGCGGAAGGTGCCGTCCTCCTTGTGGATCATTATGCTCGCCTCCTGGTTCTGCGCAAGCGCCTTGGCGTATTCTATGGCCTGCAGCTGGGTATCGAACAGCTTTATCGCCTTCTTGCCCCTGTTGAACTTTATCTGCCACTTGCCGTCGGACATGCGCTTGGTGATGTGATATACCTTGGGCATGGGCACGACAGGCGCCGCGGGCGCGGGGCCTTCCGGCACGGAAGGCTGAACTTCGGCCTCGCGTTCGGGCTCGGCCGCGGGGGCAGACTCTTCGGGCTGCGCCTCCGCAACGACGGGCGCGGGCCTTTCGGGTTCGGGCTTTGCGGGCGCCTTTACGGCGGGCTGTGCCTCTGCGGGCGCAGGCTGCTCCTCTTCCGCGGGTGCGGCAACGGCGGGCGCGGGCTCTTCAGGCAGAGCGCCTTCGGCCTCGTTGCGGGCGGCACGCTTCTTCTTTGCCGACCGCGCTGCAACGGCTATTATGACGATTATAAGTATCAGCACGACGGCCGCTATGACTATCCATGCCCAGACGGGCAGGCTGAGCCACTCATCTGTAAACGAAAATAAAAGGTTCACGGTTTACCTCCTGAAGGCGCACAAGCGCAATTTTTTTATCGCTGACGGCATCCGCCTGTATATAAATTGACGGCATCCGCCTGTATATAAATTGACGGCATCCGCCTGTATATAAATTATACCAAATCGGCAGATAATGTCAAGTGTAAGACGGAAAATTACGGTAAACAGGCGCACTTAAACGCGCGGGCGCGCAGCCTTACTTTGCGGCAAGCCCCTGCAACACGCTTTCGGGCGCAAGTTCGAAGCGCTCGAACGTCTCGATGAACTTGCCCCTGCCCTGCGTGAGCGAGCGAAGCGTCGTGGCATAGGTGAGCAGCTCGGCCTTGGGCGCTTCGGCGGTGATTATCTGCATGTCGTCCTGTGCGTCCATGCCTATTATACGGCCGCGGCGCTTGTTCATGTCGCCGAGGACGTCGCCGAGGTACTGTTCGGGCACGCCTATGCGCAGTTTGGAGTAGGGCTCGAGTATGGCGGGCTTTGCCGCCTTCATGCCCTCCTTGAAGGCAATTTCCGCAGCCGATTTGAATGCCGCCTCGGAGCTGTCTACCTCGTGATAGCTGCCGTCCACGAGCACCGCCCTCATCCTTATGACGGGATAACCCGCCAGCACGCCGTGGGGAAGGCACTCGACGAGCCCCTTTTCCACTGCCGGTATGTACTGCTTGGGCACGGCGCCGCCCACCACCTCTTCTGCGAACTCGAAGTCCTGTTCGCACGGTTCGAAGCGGATCTTGCAGTGGCCGTACTGGCCGTGTCCGCCCGACTGCTTTTTATACTTGCCCTCGGCGACGGCGGTGCCCAGTATGGTCTCCTTATAGTTTATGGCGGGAGTGCGCAGGTCTGCGTCGGCGCCGAACTTGGTCTTCAGCTTGCGGCATATTATTTCAAGGTGCACCTCGCCCTGGCCGCCTATCTGCGTTTCGCCCGTATCGGTCACCTTGCGGACTATGAACGATTTATCCTCCTCTTCAAGGCGGGCAAGCCCCGCGAAAACCTTGTCTTCCGTGCCTTTGACCCTGGCATATACCGATTTGAACAGCACGGGGCGGGGGAACAGGATGGGGTCGAATTTAAGGGGCGCGGACTCGTCGCACAGCGTGTCGCCCGTGTTGGTGTTCGAAAGTTTGGCAACGGCGCCGATGTCGCCCGCGGTGAGCTCCTGCACCGCCTCCTGCTTTTTGCCCTTGATGAGGTAGAGCGCGTTTATGCGCTCGGTCTGCCCCGTGGCGGTGTTGAGCACGCTCATGCCGGTGCGGAGCACGCCGCGGCACACCCTTAAATAGTTCATCTTGCCCACAAAGGAATCGACGGCGGTCTTGAACACCTGCGCGGCGAACGGCTGTTCGTCGTCGCACTCCACCTGCACCACCTCGTCCTTTACAAGATCGGTGGCGAGCATGTCGCCGCGCTCCGAGGCGTCGGGCATGTATTTCACTATCTCGTTCATCAGGTTGATGACGCCGCGGTTGTTGAGCGCGCTGCCCGCCATTACGGGCACCACGTTTATGTTCTGTATGCCCTTGCGTATGCCGTGGATTATCTCGTCGCGCCCGAGCGTGCCCGTCTCGAAGTACTTTTCGAGCAGCACGTCGTCGTTTTCGGCGGCGGTCTCGGTGAGCGAGAGCTGCATGGCGGCAAGCTCCTCGCCCTTGTCCTCGGGCACGGGGATCTCTTCGGGGCCCATGCCTGTGAAGTGATAGGCGCGCTCGGTGAGGGCGTTCACGAAGCCCGCCATCTTGTTGCCCTCCATTATGGGTATCTGTATGGGCGCTATCTTGCCGTGATACTTTTCCTGCAACGCAGCCACGGTGCCGTGGTAGTCGGCGTTCTCCTTATCCATGCCGTTTATAAAGATAACCATCGGCTTTTTGGCCTTGAGGCAGGCGTTTATCGCTTTTTCGGCGCCCACGGTGACGGTGCCGCCCGCGCCCATCACCACCAGCGCGCCGCCGCATGCGCGCATCGCCTCGTTGAATTCGCCCTCGAAGTCGTAAAAGCCGGGCACGTCCAGAAGATTTATCTTCGTCTCGCGCCAGACGGTGTAGCTGACGGAGAGCGAGACGGACATCTTGCGCGCGATCTCCTGCTCGTCGAAGTCTGAGACGGTCGTGCCCGCCTCCACCTTGCCCATGCGGTCGATGGAACGGCCGTTGAAGAGTATAGCCTCGCACAGGGTGGTCTTGCCCTCGCCGCTGTGTCCGATCACTGCGATGTTGTGAATGTTTTTAAGTCTGATGCTCATAATTTTAGGTCCCTTATCATTTATTTGCCGCCGCGCGAAAGACGGCCTTGCGCCCATGCGCCGCGCGTAATTCAATTATACAGCATACGCCGCCAAAAATCAAGACCCAATTTTTTTACGTCCGCACAAAAAGCCAACGGCGCGGACTTTGTGTCCGCGCCGTTGCGATTCCGGAGAAATCGTGAGAGCCGTCTTTGCCGCATGAAGGCATTTGCGGCGGCAGAAAACAGCCATAGCCGGCAAGGCACGCGATTATTGCACATCCTCCCCTGCCGCGCGCCGCGGTTTGCCCGCCCGCGGCGTACCGCAAAGAACTTGCGGCCCTGCCATTACACCTACATTATAATCACGAAATTCGTGATTGTCAATAAAAAATCACGTTTTTCGTGTATCGTGAAGCTATGAAAGCATTCGGTGAAAGATTAAAAGAGCTGCGGCAGGCCAAGGGGCTTACGCAGCGACAGCTTGCTGACGTGCTGAGCGTGAGCGGCAACGCCGTGCACTGCTGGGAGAGCGACAAGCAGGAACCTTCGATGACGACGCTAGTGAAACTGAGCGAATACTTCGAGGTGTCGCTCGACTACCTGTTCGGCAAGAGCGACTATTAGACCGCGCGGACGGAGGCGCGGCGGTTTGCAGGCTGAGGCCGACCGCTGCCTTTATCTGCGCGGCCGTCTCCTCCGTCCGTACGTTAATGCCGTATGCCGCGCGCAAGAAAGACGCAAACAGCAGCAGATTAAGCGCAAAGCGCCAAGCGGCGCACTTTGCCCGGGCCCGGCGCCGCGCGGCAATTTTTGCAATGGCCGCATAATATATGCACGCCTTTTGACCAAACCGCATAAAATATCAAAAGCGGAGCGCACCCTGCGCTCCGCTTTTTTACTTCTTGAATGCTAAATACTGCCACACAACAGACTGCGCAAACCCTTGCAAAATAAAAGCAGGTATGTTAAAATGATTTTGTATAGTATTGCAGCTTTCAACCAAATCCGATGTGCACGATAGGAAACACGATTCAAAAAATTTTAAGGAAGTACTTGCGCAATGACCAGAACTAAAGTACAACACCTGCTCTTTCCGTCTACCCGTTTCTGCACGGAGCGGAACATGTATTTCAGACTGTCGGACGACGCCGAATTCAATTATTCGCGGGACGTCATCAACTTCAAAAAGGCAGGCTCCACCGCCTTCTTCAACACATACTTCAACAGCTTTTCCGCGGGCAAGTGGAAGCAATACACCGAAACGGAATATGCTGAAATAACGTTGAGGCTGAAGGGCGGCTTTTGCGTTACGCTCTGGCGAGCCGACTATGCCATCAACGACAACCGCTACGAAAAGCTCGGCGAGGAGATCTGTTCGTGCGAAGACGAGAGCGAATTCACCTTCCGTTTCAACGACGTGCAGACGGCGGGCGTATTGTATTTTACACTGAAAGCAAGGCAGCCCGGATCCGAGTTCCTCGGGGGATATTACTCCGTCGTCAGCACGACCCAGCCAAGGCACGTCAAACTCGGAATTTCCATATGCCACTTCAAAAAAGAGGCATATATCCGCACCAATGCTTCGGCGGTAAACGAATACCTGAAATCATATCCCGAACTGTGCGGTGAACTGGAAATGTTCATCTCGGACAACGGCGGCACGCTTGCCGCAGAGGACGCCCCCTACCCCTTTGTTCACATTTTCACAAACAAAAACGTCGGCGGCGCCGGCGGATTTACGCGCTGCATGATGGAGATACAGCGGGCAAACAGATCGGGCGGCGACATAACCCACGCCCTGCTCATGGACGACGACCTTACGTTTGACCCCGAGATCTTTTTCCGCACGCGTGCATTCCTTTCGCTGCTCAAAGAGAAGTTCAGGAACTACTACTTCAGCGGGCTGATGAACAGGACGGACAACCGCAACATCCAGCACGAAAACGGAGCGCTTTGGAACGGCGGCAACTTCATCAGCCTCAAACCCAACTTCGACATGAACAAATTCAACAAAGTCCTCTTCAACGACTGCGTATACGAAAGCGTTGAATTTGCGCCCTGGTGGTATTGCGCCATACCGGTAGAACTCACCGAAAATAACCTGCCGCTGCCGATATTTTACCGCGAGGACGACACCGAATACGGCATGCGGCTTGCGGAAGGCGTTATAAGCATGAACGGCATATGTGTATGGCACGAGCCGTTCGAAAACAAATTCGTGCCGTTTGTGTGCTACTACCACTCGCGCAACGCGCACATAGTCAACGCTCTGCACCATCCTGAGTACGGTAAAAAGCATTTCCTGCGCTATACGCTCGACCATATCCGCGGCGAACTGTATTTCATGCGCTACAAGATAGCAGACCTTTACCTGCAGGCGGCCGAAGACTTCCTTAAAGGCATAGACTGGCTTAAAAACACGGATACCGTGGAACTGCACAAGCAGGTAGCCGCAGCGGGATACGCAATGCGCGATATAGACGACATAAAAGAAATGCCCTTTATATATGGAGAATATACGCGCTACTACAACCGCGGTCCGCTGAACGGCTGGAAGGCCAAGGTATGGCATCACTCGATGTGCGGGCATCTCATTCCCGCCCTGCGGGACGTATGGGTGCCGATAGCGCCCGGCAAAGTCCGCAGCGAAATGTTCATAAAGGCAAAACGCGCCTACCACTTCGACCAGAGCACGCGCCGCGGATTTGTGACGGTACGCAGCATGAAGGAATACCGGCGCATAATGAAACGCTTCAGGCAGCTGAAAAAGCTTGCCGCACGCAACTACGAACGCGTAGCGGAGGAATACAGAAAGCGCATAACCGAAGTGACGAACACAGCGTTCTGGGAAAATTATCTAGGTATCTGAACCAATTAAGCAAAAAGGGAAATGAAAATGACGGTAGATATCCTGCAAAAAGATCTTTGCACGGGCTGTGGAGCTTGTTTTAACGCCTGCCCGACCGACGCAATCGCCATGCAGCCGAACGAAGAAGGCTTTCTTGAGCCGGTGATAGACGGCGGCAAATGCATAAATTGCGGCAAGTGCGAACGCACCTGCCCCGTTCTGCATCCCGATTATTCGAACAATAAGTCCCCGGAATGCTTTGCGGCATGGGCCGACGACGAAACGCGCAAAGTTTCATCTTCCGGCGGCGTCTTTTCCGTACTGGCGGACTATGTATTCGAAAACGACGGCTATGTATGCGGCGCAGCCTTCGACGAAGAGATGGAACTCCGGCACATTATTACCGATTCACCCGCAGATATGCCCAAATTACGCGGCAGCAAATACCTGCAGAGCGATTCGGGATATTGTTACAGAAAAATAAAAAAATTGCTGCTTGAAAACAAACCGGTACTTTTCTGCGGCGTGCCGTGCCAGGTTGCGGGTCTGAACAACTTTTTAGGCAAAAAATATGATAACCTTATAACCGTCGATCTGCTCTGCCACGGGGGGATATCGCCCTTGGTTTTCAAACGCTATCTTAAAGAGTGTTTCCCCGCCAGAAAGGTGGTCGACTATAAGTTCAGAAACAAAGAATATGGCTGGATAGCCACCGCCAACGCCTATTTCAGCGACGGGACCGAATACCACAACAGCAGAGACAACGACCTGTTTTACAGGGCGTTTACGCCGTGCTATGCCGCACGCAAGAGCTGCGGCACATGCAAAGCTGCGGCCCTGCCCAGGCAGGGCGATTTTACGCTGGGCGATTTTTGGGGTTGCAGGGACTGCAACGAGGAATTTGACGACGGCAAGGGAACTTCGCTGGTGTTCGTCAACAACAGGAAGGCTGCCAGGCTGCTGCACAAACTGAAACCAAACTTCCCGCTGCTAAAAAAGGCCAGGCTAGGGTATATTACCGAACATACCGGACAGCCGCTTGCTCACCCGTTCAAAAAGACGACGTTCATGCACGACCGCTTCTATTTTTATCTCAGGCACGGAACGCTTGAAAAGGCTGTGACTTATTGCGAAAAAGGCAAGTTTGACGTTGCCATAGCAGGCGTCTGGTACGGCTGGAACTACGGCAGCGTCCTTACCAACTATGCGCTTTACCGATACCTGCGCAGCCTGGGTCTGCTGGTGCTGATGATAGAAAAGCCTTGCCAGAAGCCGGGCTCGGGCGACATCGAGCTAAATCCATCCCTCCATTCGCGCGCCTTTGCGCTGAAACATTACGGCGCAGACATATCCCGCCCGAGAATGCCCGAGGAAATGTGGCAACTCAACGCCTTCGCAGATACGTTTATCGTAGGTTCGGATCAGCTGTGGCACTACAATATAGAGCGGTCATCAAAGGGCGCTTTCCTGCTTAATTTTGTAAGCGACAGCCACAAGCGCATAGCCTATTCCACCTCTTTCGGGCACGACAAGGACTATACACCCAAAGAGGAATTCGGCAGGAGAAAGACACAATTAAAAAAATTCGACCACATATCGGTAAGGGAAAGTTCGGGGCTGGATATCCTCGGCAAATACGGAGTAAGCGGCTCGAAAGTGCTCGACCCCGTGTTTATCGCCGAAAGGAAAATATTCGACGAGCTTGCCGACAGCGTAGATCACGGCGGCGAAAAGTTCATCGCCGCATATATACTGGATCCTACGCCGGAAAAGACCGGACTTATTGCCAGAATATCGGAGAAGCTTGGCCTGCCGGTGAAAGCGCTTATAGACGGCATGCCTGCAAAATACAACGAGAACAAAGAAAAAATGGGGCTGCCGATCGTTGAAAAACCATCGGTCGAGCAGTGGATCCACTACTTCAAAAACGCCGAATTTATTATAACAGACAGCTACCACGGCACCTGCTTTTCCATAATTTTCAAAAAGAAGTTCATCGCCATAGGAAACGCCTTGCGCGGGCTTGCACGCTTCAACACCATTTTCGACATAATAGGCAACAGAGAAAGACTGATAGTCGACCCCGCCGCCCCGCTGCCGGAAAGGCTTATAACCGCAGATATTGATTACGACGATATAGAGCAAAAATTACGACCCCACATAGACTTTTCTAAAAATTGGCTCAATAACGCCATATATTCGGATAAAGTTATAAACGAGCTGCCTGTTTACAGAATAATAGACCTGAAGACCAAAAGGGAAAGCGACAATGAATGACGCTGCGCCACAAAAAGAACAATTTGACGTAATGCTGATATTGAGCGGCGAATACGCCTTTATTGCCCCGCCGTTTATGTATTCGCTGATAAAAAACAATGCCGGCTGGGCAAATATAACCTTTCATATGATAACAGAGGAACTGCCGGCTTTCGGCAGGCAGTTCCTTGAAAATTTTGCCCTTCGGAATGGCGCGCACGTGGCGTTTTACAGCGTAGACACGAAAATTTTCGGCGGGCTCAAGACAATAAAGCGCTATCCCGCGATTTTATACAGCAAGCTCATACCCCATCTTATCCTGCCGGAAAACCTGACGAAAGTTCTCTATGCCGACGTCGATATGATAGTGACGAGCTCGCTCAGAGAATTGTGGGAAACCGATATGGGGAACGCCTACATCGGCGCCTGCTACGATTACCACCCGTTCGCCAACCTTAAAGAGAAATCCGCCGACTTGCCCGAGATAAAAAAAAGTTATGTAAACTCCGGCACAGTATTATATAACCTCGATTTGATGCGCCGAGACGGACTTACGCTCGACATATATAAAGAGTGGCTGAACGACAATATGCAGACACTGTTTGAAGAGCAGCTGATGAATCATACGCTGCTCGGCAGGATCTACCACTTCATGCCGTTCGACTATAACTATAACCCCGGCGCGCGCGGGCTTTACAGCGAATACTGCTCGGAGCACGGCATTACCCCAAAAAAGGCGATAATCCACTATATGCCGTTCAAAAACGACAGCCCTATCATCAAGCCGTGGGACGCCTGCGAATATTTTTATTCCGGCAAAGAGAACGATAAATTCAGCGGCGAGCTGTACGCGCTGTACAAGCTGTGGTGGGACTATGCCCTGCAGCTTGACATATGCGAGCTTACCGCCACGCTGGAAGCGGCAAAGAGCAACAGGTTGCAAAGGCAGTACGACGCCGCGGCTTTCGAGCGCGACAAGTGGAGAAAATATTCCTCGGCTTTCAGAAAGATGATAGAGGGCGGTCTGGCGCAATACGGCGACGGCAACACTCTTTCGGCCGTTTTGAAGAGTAAAGGCTATGCATCGGTCGCTTTTTACGGCGATACCGAGATTACCAAACTTCTTGCGCCGCTGTTGGAAAGCGCAGGCATGAAAGTGGCATACGTAATAGAAAACTTCACATCCGATACGCAGACGCACAAGGTAGTAGGCAGAGACGCGCGGCAATACCCCCGCGCCGACGTCATGATCGTAGCCGACGTGGCGCAATACGGCAAGATCGCCGACAAACTTAAAAAACGCGGCGACGGCATACCGTTTATAAGCGCTGCCGAACTGATAGAGAGCGCCGCCGCGGGCAGTGACGCCTCTGTTACGGAGGTGTCGGCATGCGGCAGAAAAAGATATGCCGACGGCGAACAGGCAAGATATAACGCGCTGATAAATTCCGCGTCGTATAAAATAGGACGCGCAATAACCTATATCCCGAGAAAGAGACGGGCGCTGTTCCGCAAAAAGAAATAGCATTCAACCCGGTTTCATTGCCTGCAAATCTGTTTTCCGTTGCCCTATTGCCTCGTATATGTCTGCGGGGATGCCGGGCTTCACGCCGGTGTTGCCGCGCTCCCGCTCCATCATCTGACGCGTATTCCGTGTGATCGCCGCAGTTATCATAGCTGCGCCGCCAAAAAACAAAAACGCAATCGCGATTGCGCGGGTCAAGCTCTTTGAGCATGATGGTTTTACACGCTTGCCCGGGGCCCGTAATGAGCAATGCAGAAAATGATTTGCTTAATTAAAGTATCTCTTGCTTTGATTGCCTTGCAATATACGCCATGGCACACCCCTATTCCGGCTGATTTTTATCAAAATATAAAATCAGCCGAGCAGCTTGATCCGATTATCATATAACAGAGACCTTTTCGATCACCAATCTAAAAATATACAACAATATCAGTCATTATTGTAAAATTTTCTATAATTTTCCTTAAAACGGTAATATTTTTACCGTATATAAAATCAGCAATCTTATATAATTATGGCAAAATTTGTAGTTTTATGAGTTTTTGCCATGCCTAAGTCAAAGGATAAAGTCATCAATGAAATGCGTAAAATTGCTGTCTGCAAACCGGAGCCTTCCGACCTTCCCTCCCTGCTTGCCTTAGCCGCCTCGTTAAACTTCCTGATTACCCACGCAAACCATAGTCTGTATCACGATTTCGTCCGGATAATCTGCCGCCCTTCGAATTTTTCGCTCTCTTGCGAACAGCTGCCGGCCATCTGTCATTACAACGAGAAGTCCATCCGCATGCACTGCAAAAAATATGCAGATATCTTTCTCAAAGAACGCAGACACCTTGAACGTCTGCCTCTGCCGCTGCTCGTTGCAAGGCTCATCGAATATAAATCCGATCCCGTCATAAATACCGACATCCCCGCTTTAAGGGCGTTAAATTATACCGATTTATCTGCAATGATCATGGCATATCCCTGCCGCCGTAATACACGCTGTTCGTGACTATCGACTCGAAAAGCATAAAATTTGTTTTGCCGAGCCCGTAGAACGTTGCGTCAAAGATACTCTGAAAGGCGTACAGTACATAAAATCCGAGAAGCACCATTACAAGATTGAAGAGCTTGTCCACCTCGTCAAACCCAAGAACATTTGCCATAAAGAATGCGGGCGCAACCCCGAAATTGTAATGAAGTGGGTTGGACACGAGTACGACCGGGA
>ERZ1643251.4713-NODE-4713-length-11643-cov-4.802037_pt1 | contig 11643 bp, 13 predicted proteins | sample MGYA00579261_ERZ1643251 | MGnify/ENA primary metagenome ERZ1643251 (study PRJEB29033, sample SAMEA4952267) | chicken gut metagenome | biome: Broiler Chicken; feature: Gastrointestinal Tract; material: Caecum | place: Ireland | collected 2018 | study: Broiler... | reverse complement strand
TGATTTTAAAATATCTTAAAAAATATATATTTGTTTCATATCAATTTTTGGTACTTAAATATTATCTAAAACTTTCTGACAAAGACTTAAAAATTGCTACAAATATTGAAAAAACAGATTATATAGACAATGTAATAATTGAATATATTTATCAAAAATTATGTGAGGAGAATAAAAATAATGGCAGAGATAAGGACAATCTATAATGCCATTAATGAAGGTAATGCTATGAAAAGATATGTGGATTTGAGAAATATAAAAATTGAATCTCGTAATGATTTATTAAAGACTTGTCAAGTATTTAGAAATCCAAAGTTTGAGACATTTAGAATTATATATATGCGAAATAATACTATTATAAACTATGAGTCCATTACATCTAAACTTCCTAATTCTTGTAATGTATTTAGAGTAAAAGCTAATACTCCGTATTTAAAAGATATTAAAGGATTTGAAGATATTAATAGAAGAATGTATAGGCTTGGGGCTAATGGATATTATTTACAGCATAATCACCCATCTGGAAATGCAAAGGCTAGTATAGAAGATATGATACTTACAGAAAGATTATCTAAAAATGTTAAAGGATTTAAAGGTCATATTATTATAGACCATGGAACATACGCATGGATTGAAAAGAATAATAGAACAGGAAAATTAAAAGCAGAAAACAATATTTTAATTGAATATTTACCAACATTAAATACACAAGATGTAATAAAGGATAGTCCTTTATTACATAAAACTATCAGCTCAAGAAATGAATTAGCAAGACTAATGTATGATGTAAAACATTCTAATAATTATTCATGTTTAGTATTAACATCAGCAATAAATAATATAAGGCTATTTCAAGAATTGCCTAATACATTTATTAATATGAGTTATAGACAAATTGGTGGATATATCAAAAATAGATGTATAAATACTGGTTCTATAAGAGCTTTTTTGGCTACAATGGATAGACCATTTTTTGAAAGAGCTAAAGACCTTGTTAAATTGGGATATGTTACAGACTGTATTGCATATATGATTACAAAAGACAAATCAGAAATAATTGAAGGTGCAGACAAAGAATTTATAGACCAAAATATTTTTAAATCATTGAATATCGGTATTAATAAGAAAAGATTAAAAAATAAAGAAGGAGAAGATTTAAGTATATGAAGAAAACAACTAAAAATATACAAGAAGAAATAAATGGACTAAATCAATTTTTTGAAGATATGGAAAAAAGTTTATTCAAAGAATATTCTAAAGAAGATTTTGAAGAAATGGAAAACGAATATAGATTACAAGAACAAAAGAAAGAGGGGTGTAACTATGGGAGATAGAGCTGTAATTAGTAACAATTCAAAAAATCTAGGAGTTTATCTACATTGGAATGGTTATCGTGAATTTGTAGAGTCAGTATTAGCATATTGTGATTTAAAACAATATAGAAGTCCTGATAGTGATGATGAATATGGTTGGGCTAGGCTATGTCAAGTTATAGGAAATACTTTAGGTGGTACACTTTCTCTAGGTGTTGGTAGATACGAAAAAATGGATACAGACAATTATGATAATGGAACTTATATTATTCAAGGTTGGGATATTAAAGAAAGATTATATAAACACTATATAGACCAAAAAAGAGAAGATTCTATATCAGACGATTTAAGACAAATTAATGAAAGACAACCTAAAGAAGAACAATTAGAAGATAAGCAAATACAAATTTATGCACGAAATTGGGAAGAAAAACATTTAGATAGATTAAAAGATGAAGATAGAGTTGTAGTTGAAAAAAGAATTAAAGAAAAACAAGAAAGAAAAATAGATAAAGTAAAAGAACAAGTGATACCTTATGAAACTTTAGAAAAGACAGGTAAAACCTATAATTTTAGTAAGGGAGATGATGAACATAGAAGATAAAGAAAAAATAATAAATGAAAATTTAGAAAATTCCAAAGAGAAACTAATTAAAAATATTAATTTATTGAATAATTCTATCAACAAAAATAGTAATGAAATTGATATGAATAAATTAATAGTTTTATTAATTGAAAAATTTAATATAAATCCATTTACTAATATGAAAGTTAAAGATGTTGCAACAGATTTAGGAATGAATCAAAATAATGCAAACGATTTATTTAGAAGAAATGATTTCCCTGCAATAACTTTTACTAAACCAAAACAAATTTGTTGGTTATCATATTTACTTTGGAAAATGGAAAGGAGGGTATAAACTACGGATAATGATATAAACCATGGAAGTGGTTCAATATACTTTAGAAACGATCGTAAGAAATGGATGGCTCGATATTGGGAATATGATGTAATGAAAGATAGAAAGGTAAAGAAAACCAAAACATGTGAATCAAAAGAGGAAGCAGAAGAATTTTTAAAACAATTAAATTACCGTAGAGAAAATCCAATTTACATTAAAAATAATGGTATTCCATTATATGATTTAATGCTTACAAATTTAGATAACACGAAAAATGCTAATTTAATTTCACAAGCACAATATGATAGAGTTAAAAGAAGTCTTAATGTAATAAAAAAAGCACCATTTTGTTTTAGAAATATAGAAGATATTAAAGCAGAAGAAATACAAGCATTTTTAAATGAAATGGCTAAAAAATATAGTAATTCTTCATTGAAAAAATTTAGTGAACAATTTGGACAAGCTTTTAAATATGCTTTTAATAAGGGATATATTAGTAAAAATCCGATGATAGAAGTAATACGACCTAAAAGCGTAAAAAAAGATAAAGATGTAAGAGCAATGACAGTTGATGAAGAATCAAAATTTATTAATTATTTATTAGAACATAGTGTAAAAGATATTCCTTATAGAAATGCCTTTTTAATGCAATTACTTATGGGATTTCGTATTGGAGAAGTTTTAGCATTAAATAGTGGAGATATTGATTTATCTCATCACTTAATTAATGTAAATAAAACATTAACAAAACTAGCAGACGGAACAATAGTTATGAGTGATTCTCCTAAAACCAAAGCAGGAAATAGAATATTGCCTATTCCAAAAGTATTAGAACCATTTATTATAGAACAATTAAAAATCTCAAAAGATATACCAAATAATGATGAACATTTACTATTTAAACCACCTATTGTGCATTATGCAAGAGTAAGTACATTAAATTGGTCTTTAAATAAGATATTAAAAGAATTGGATATTCCACATTTTTCTACACATAGTTTGCGACATACATATGCTACTCGAGCAATAGAGGCAGGAATGAGTCCTGTTGTATTACAAAAATTAATGGGACATACTGATGTTTCGGTAACTTTAAATGCTTATACTTCTGTATTTGATAAGTATAAGAAAAATGAACTTGAAAAAGTGAATGAATATTATATGGAACAAAATTTAATTGATAATTCAAATGCAAATATATTGACTTTAGATGAACCTGTTATTATAATCGAAAATGAAGATAAAAAAAATACAGATTCGTTTGAAAGATAATTGATTTTGAATAAAAAAAATCCATGTATTGCTTGAAAATACTAATGGTAGCAAGTAAGTGCTACCATTAGTTACAAAAAATATTTTTTGGTAGCAACTTTGGTAACAAATTGCAAAAAATAACAAAAAATAAAATAAATTAATTTAAATTATTTTTAAATAAAACGCTTGATATATAAGCATTTCATAAAATAATATAAAATATTTTAAAATAAAAAAAAGAGGCAAAATGCCTCATAATTGGTTGCGGGGGGTAGACTCGAACTACCGACCTTTGGGTTATGAGCCCAACGAGCTGCCAACTGCTCCACCCCGCGATATGCTAACATTTTTATTATACAACAGTTCTAATAAAATTGTCAATACTTTTTACAAAAATAGTTTGAAATAAAAAAATATTTTCTTTAAACTATTTATTAATATTATTATATTCAAAATATTATTAAATATGAATAAAAATTCATTAAAAAGAAAAAATTTTGTTGACAATATATTTATGTGATAATAAAATATTCATAAAACACGTAATATTAAAGAATTGGAGGAAGAAATGTTAAATCAAATTTCAAGAACGGAATTATTAATAGGAAAAAAAGGAATAGAAACACTTCAAAAAGCAAAAGTCGCAATATTTGGAATAGGAGGAGTAGGTTCTTTTGTAGTTGAAGGATTAGTAAGAGCGGGAATTGAAAATTTTATTTTAGTAGATAATGACAATGTAAGTTTAACTAACTTAAACAGGCAAATTATTGCAACAACAAAAACCATAGGAAAGTCAAAAGTAGAAGTTGCAAAAGAAAGAATTTTAGAAATAAACCCTAATGCAAAAGTAGCTACTTATAAAGAATTCTTTATGCCAAGCAGTGAAGAAATACTAGACAATACTGTTGATTATATAGTAGATGCAATAGATACTGTTACATCAAAAGTCGAATTAATAGTAAGGGCAAACAAATTAAACATACCAATTATATCAAGTATGGGAACAGGAAACAAATTAGATCCTACAAAATTTGAAGTAACAGATATTTATAAAACCAGTGTTTGTCCATTAGCAAAAGTAATTAGAAAAAAATTAAGAGAACTGAATATAAAAAAACTAAAAGTATTATATTCAAAAGAAGAACCTATAAAAATAGAAAAACTACAAGAAAATAATTATGAAGAAAATTCTAAAAATCAAGTACCAGGAAGTATATCATTTGTACCATCTGTTGCAGGTTTAATTATTGCAGGAGAAGTAGTTAAAGACATTATAAAAAAATAAAAATTTTGTATATGAGAAATTTTTTTCAACAATCTTTTGTTAATTTATAAAAACTCATTATAGTAATATGAAAAGTTTTTTGTAAAATAAAAGTATTATTTTGTAAAAAAAATATAATACAACGAATTTTTTCTGATAGAATTTAAAACTATGAGGAGTAAAATAATACTTTAAAGGAATTACAGTTATGCCTTAGGAAAGGAATGAGAAAAAATGAAAGATTTAGAAACTAAAAATTTAAGAATTAGAAAGTTCAAAATTGAAGATGCAAAAGATGTGTACGAAAATTTAGCTACAGAAAAGAAATTAGCTGATTCTTTAGACTATAATGTTCATCGCAATATTGAAGAAACAAAAAGAGTAATATTTTCTTATATAAAGGAATATGAAACAGGAGAGTTGGTATGGGCGTTAGAGGAAAAAGAGACAAACACTGTAATAGGAATTATTAATGCACAAGAAATGTCAAGAAAAAACAAGTGTTGTAGAATAAAATTTGCAATGGCTTTAAAATGGAAAGAATCAACTTATATGGAAGAAGCTTTAAGAAAAGTAATAAATTATCTTTTTAACATAGAAGACTTTAATATTGTAATTTCAAATTTTTATGATGGAAACAAAGAATTAACTCAAAAAAAGGAATCAATTCTACAAAATGTTGGAATGAGAAAAGAAGCATGTTTACGAAATAGAAAAATTAACGAAATAAGTGGTGAAAGTGAAAATAGATTAATATATTCAATAACAAAAGAAGAAATTGCTTAGATATAAAAAGTCGCATAGTTTATGCGGCTTTTTGAATTGAATTTATATAAATAAGGATTAATACGTTAGTGCAAAATTGGATTTTAATGTTCCAAAATGGAACGAAGTGATTTGTCGATTTTCATCGAATGCCAATCAGCACTAACGCAATACTATAAAATTCGTAAAATTTGATATGTTCATAAGAAATTATCAATTTTTACTATTACTAGTATAACGTATAAAAATAGCACCCAAATAGGAAAACAATGTAATTAAATGTAGTAAAACATAGGATTTTGTGGTATATTATATAGCAAAAAAAGAAATGGAGGATAAACATGGAAACAAAAGCTATGAAAATTGTAGTTATAGAAGATGATATTGAAGATTGTAACAAAATTAAAGAATGTTCTAGAAACAGAAGTGACATAGAAATAGTTGCTATTACAGATTCTGATGTAAAAGCTTTGAAAATTATTAAAGAAAAACACCCAGAAGGTATTATATTAGATTTAGAATTAAATAATAGTAGTTCAGGAAGCTCTGATACTTTTGGTTTCATGTCAAAGTTGAAAAAACTAAATCTAAATTATGAGCCAATTGTTATAGTTACAACTTATATCAATTCTAAAAGAACTTATGATAAACTTCATAGAGAAGGAGTTGAACTTATATTATATAAAGCACAACCAAATTTTTCTTATGACAATGTTTTAAACGATTTTATTAACTTAAGACAAGATTTTGTTGAAAACAAACCAAAGCCAGTTGAAGAGATTTTCGAGGATAACAAAAATAAGTTGTCAGATTGTATATATCATGAACTTGAATTGGTTGGAATTAGTCCTAAAATGGTAGGAAGAAAATATCTTCATGATGCTATATTTTATATGATTGAAAATCCAGAAAGTGAAATAAGTGTAAGTCAATATTTAACAAAAGTTTATAAGAAATCAGGTAACACTATTTCAACAGGTATGCAAAATGCAATTAATCATGCTTGGAGAACTACCGCAATTGAAGATTTAGAAGAAAATTATACTGCAAAAATAAATGTTAATACAGGTATTCCGACTCCGAGTGAGTTTACTTGTTATTATAGAGATAAAGTTAAAAGATTAATTTAATATTTATAAAAGTAAAGCATAGTTTTTTCTGTGCTTTATATTTTTAGAAGAGTAATATGTAATCATTTTTTATGATTGCTGTTACTCTTTTTTTTTTCTTTATTTGATAAAAAATCCTATTTTTTTTCATATTTTTTAAAAAAATACTATATAAGTTTATTACGCAATCCTGCTTGTATCAATGCTTCCAATGGTATTCTTATTACGATGAACACAGAAAGTAATGAGCAATATTTCAAAGGAGGTGAAAAATATGGATTGGTTTGATAAATTAGTAGACTTTTATATGTATTGGATGGGATTAAGCTTTTAATTTAAAAGTTTTAGTAGAAAGTATTCAAAAAAGTCTTAATTGTCTTAAATTTTAAAATTTTAAAAATAAAGGTGTAATTTTGATATTGATTACATCTTTATTTTTTTGTATAATTTATTTATAATATGATGGGAGAGTTATAAAAATGGAAAGAGAATTTTATGAAATTATATTTATAATTGCGAGAATGTTTATTATTAATTTTTTTGCAATTTATACTTCAATTAAAATTACTAATAAAAAATTTTTTCGTGAAAACATGAAGAATGTAACTCAGCATATAATTAACTTAGTATTAATTTTTATAATCTCATGTTTAGAAATTTTTATTGAAAGTAAATCCAACAGATTTTACAGTTTAGTATATGATGTTCTACTCTTGACATTACTTTTGGGTAAAATTGAAAATATAAATATTGGATACTCATTAATAATAATTATTATCTCATTAGGAATAAATTACACAATATTGTCTATATCTGTTATTTTATGTGGTATTATCAATAATCTTATTTTAGTAAATAATAATGTAAATGTTATACTTATTTATTTAATGTATATTATACTACTTAGAATATTTTTTATACCAAAGAGGTTAAAAAATGGATTCGACTTTATTCAAAAGAATATTAAGGATGGAAATGTAGATAATATTATATTAAGTGTTAGTGTAATAATTATATTTTTTGTAACATTTTTAACAAATCCAAGAACTTCTGAAGATAATAATATTTTTGTTGCGATTATTCTAATATCAATAATAATGTTTATAACAATATCAAAATCATTTCAACAATACTATAAACACAGATTACTATTAAAAGAACTTGATAGCACGAAAGCTGAATTATACCAAATGAACAAAAATAACAAAGACTTAGAAAAAGAAAACATAGAAATCAATAAAGTAAACCACACATTATCACACAAACTAAAAGCATTAGAACATAAAATTAATAAACTACTAATGAATGAAGAAATAGCAAAAGAACTATCCATAGTAGAGAAAAACAAAATAAAAGCAAACTTCGAAGATATATCAAAAGAAGTATACAAAGAAAAAGCAATAGTCTCATTAACAAAAACAGAAATACCAAACATAGACAATATGCTAGAACTTATGCAAGAAGAATGTATAAAAAATAAGATTGAATTTGAATTACAAATTATAGGAAACATTTTTCACATGACGAACAATTACATATCCAAAGAAGAACTTGAAATACTAATTGCAGACCATGTAAAAGATGCAATTATAGCAATAAATCATTCAGATAATGAATATAGAAGTATATTAGTTAGACTAGGAAAAATAGATAATTGCTATAGTTTATACATATATGATAGTGGAATAGAATTTGAAGAAGAAACACTAAAAAATTTAGGAAAGAAACCAAGTACAACACATGCAGAAGAAGGCGGAACAGGACTAGGATTTATGAATACTTTTGACACATTAAGAAAACACAATGCAAGCCTTATAATAAAAGAAATATCAAAACCATGTAAAAATAATTATACAAAAGTATTGATGATAAAATTTGATGGCAAAAACAATTTTCAAGTCAAATCATATAAAAACAATACAAAAATTGAAGAAACTATAAAAAAATAATTACAGATTGGAGTAAAAATGAACGAAATAAGAGAAAAATTATTCGAAAAACAAGATTTAAAATATAAAGAATTCCATGGCAAACTTTGTCCAAATCTAGACAAAATAATAGGAGTTAGAGTACCAGAACTAAAAAAGATAGCAAAACAAATTGCAAAAACAGACTACAAAAATTACTTAAAAAATGCACAAGATGAATATTATGAGGAACTATTACTACAAGGATTAGTCATTGGATATTCAAAAACAACATTAGAAGAAAAACTAAAATATTTAGAAAAATTTATACCAAAAATAAACAGCTGGGCAGTATGTGACGTAACATGTGGAACCTTAAAAATTGCTCAAAAATATGAAAAAGAAGTCTGGGAATTTCTACAACAATATATAAAATCAAAAAAAGAATATGAAATAAGATTTGCACTAGTAATGTATTTAGATTACTATTTAAAAGAAGAATATATAGATAAAATTCTAGAACAAATAAATAATATTACAAGTAAAGATTATTATGTACAAATGGCAATAGCTTGGCTAGTATCAATAGCATATATAAAACAAAAAGAGAAAACAGAAAAATTTTTAAAAAATAATAAATTAGACAAATTCACACAAAATAAATCAATAAGTAAAATCTGTGAAAGTTACAGAATAACTCCAGAAGAAAAAGAAAGAGTAAAAAAGTACAAAATTTAGTTTAAAACATTAAAACTACTAATATTTTTTTATATTGAGCATATATTTAAGCAAAGAAAGGAACTTAAATATATGAAATTAAAAAAATGGCAAGTAATAGTCATAATAATTTGCTTAATACTAGGCACTTTCCTACACTTTACATATCAACTTTCAAATTACAATCCAATAGTTGGAATATTTAGTGCAGTAAATGAAAGTGTTTGGGAACACTTAAAATTACTCTTTTATCCTATGGCATTAATGGCAATAATAGGAGGCTTTACAATCAACAAACAATACAAAAACTATTGGTTGGGGCAAGTAGCAGGAATTATTACAGCAATGCTATTTGTAGTAATATTTTTCTACACATATACAGGGATAATAGGAAAAAATATTGCAATATTAGATATAGGTTCATTTGTAGTAGGAATAATACTTGGGGAATTTGTGGCATATAAAATTATTCAAAATAAAACTGAATATAAAGCAGAAATACCATCAATATTGTTAACAATAGTAATATTTCTATCATTTGTAATTTTTACTATTTATCCACCAATAATCCCATTATTTGAGGATCCTATTTATGGAACATTTGGTCTTGAACCCAAACGAATAGATTAAAAAAAGGCACATTATAAATTTTGTGCCTTTTAATCTTGCAATATCAACAATCCAGAAAAAAATAACAAATTATTAATATCAAAGAAGCAAGAAAAAATTAGCCAATTTTATATTAAAGAAAAAAATATACATATGGCATATGTTAATATGAATTATAACATATTATCAACATATTTTTTGTAAAATAATAAATAATAAAAAATATAAAAAAATGACAAAAAACACTTGCATTTTTTGCCATAAAGTAATATAGTAAGTCTAAACTCCTAAAAAATGGAAAAACAGGGAGTTTCACACAAAAGAGAAAGGAGGGTGAAATGTTGAAAAACTTTTATGGAAGTATATTTATAAGCCGAGAAGAGCTTAAGGAAGCAGGAATAGATTATCCAATAAAAGTTGAATACTATAAAATAATAAATGAAGATGAAAGGGTAAAAGACAATAAATCAATATTTGGAATACAAGCAATCAAAACAGAATATAAAGATAAAATTGGAATAGAACAAAGTAAAGTAGAACATATAACAAATAACGAAAAACAAATAGAAATGATTTTAGAGCAGATCAAAAGGAACGAAGTAACTCCTGTAAGTCTCGAAGATGTAATTATAGAAATTCAAAAAGATATCAATTCAGCTTTATAAAAAAGGTATAGGAGGTCAACCTATACCTTTTAAAAAAATAATAAAACTACTTGTCAAAAACAAAAAAATAAGTTACAATACGAAAGTGGTAAAAAAATTAGAAAAATTCCATAGAAAATTGGGAAAGGAGAAAATAAGAATATGACAGATAAATTAATAATAGTAGAATCACCAGCAAAAGCTAATACAATAAAAAAATTCTTAGGTGGAAACACTAAAGTAATGGCATCAATGGGACATATTCGAGACTTACCAAAATCTAAATTAGGAATAGATGTACAAAACAATTTCGAACCTGAATATATAAACATTAGAGGAAAAGGAGATTTAATAAAAGACCTAAAAAAGAATGCCAAAAATTCAAAAAAAGTATATTTAGCAACTGACCCTGACCGTGAAGGAGAAGCAATAGCATGGCATTTATCAAACATATTAAACCCAGAAAACAAAAATATAACAAGAGTAACATTTAATGAAATAACAAAAAATGCTGTACAAAAAGCAATAAAAGAACCAAGAGACATAGATATAAATTTAGTAGATGCACAACAAGCAAGAAGAGTATTAGACAGAATAGTAGGATATAAAATAAGCCCAGTATTATGGAAAAAAGTAAGAAGAGGACTATCAGCAGGAAGAGTTCAATCAGTAGCAGTAGAATTAATAGTAGATAGAGAAGAAGAAATAGAAAAATTTATTCCAGAAGAATATTGGAATATTTATGTCAAACTTCTAGATGAAAAATCAAAAAAAATCTTTGAAGCAAAATACTATGGAAAAGATGAAAAAAAACAAGAAATACAAAATAAAAAAAAAACAGATGAAAAGAACACCTGCTCCACCATTTACAACAAGCACAATGCAACAAGAAGCATCAAGAAAAATAGGATTCACATTAAAAAAGACAATGTCAATTGCACAAGGATTATATGAAGGTGTAAAAATCCCAGAAAAAGGCACAATAGGACTTATAACATATATGAGAACAGACTCTACAAGAATTTCAGAAGAAGCAAGAGCTTCTGCAAAAACACATATTATAGAAACATATGGTGAAAACTATTATGAAAACAGATATTATAAAACTAATAAAGATGCGCAAGATGCGCATGAAGGTATAAGACCAACATATGCAGAA
>ERZ1643251.4712-NODE-4712-length-11646-cov-11.656975_pt1 | contig 11646 bp, 5 predicted proteins | sample MGYA00579261_ERZ1643251 | MGnify/ENA primary metagenome ERZ1643251 (study PRJEB29033, sample SAMEA4952267) | chicken gut metagenome | biome: Broiler Chicken; feature: Gastrointestinal Tract; material: Caecum | place: Ireland | collected 2018 | study: Broiler... | reverse complement strand
AAACTTTGCGATCTGGGCGCGGAATAAGCTGATTACCGATATTCAGTACCGCGCCGGATTGATGGGCATTACAGCAGAGGGCATCAAGAATGCCCTGCCCCAGTCCACCTCCAATATGGAGTTCTATGACATCGGCACTGCGGAGCCGTACTCCATCACCGGCGAGGCCATCCGGCAGCGTCAAAAGTTGGTAGAAATCCTCCGCCAGAAGGAAAAGGACAGCGATTATTCCACCGCCTACAAATACATATTGGAAGAGGTTGCCTACACTTGGTTCAACCGGCTTATCGCCATCCGTTTTATGGAGGTCAACGACTATCTTCCTTCCCACATTCGCGTTCTGTCTTCCGAGAGTGGTAAGGTAGAGCCTGATCTGGTCACGACTCCCTTTGATGCCGAGCTGGACTTCACCCATGATGAGGAAGAAACCGTCCTGCGGCTGAAAACTGACAATGCGCTGGACGAGCTGTTCCGGCTGCTCTTTATCAAGCAGTGCAACGCTCTGAACGAGATTCTTCCCGCCCTCTTTGAGAAAACTAATGATTACACCGAGCTGCTGCTGAATCTGTCGGTGGTGGATCAGGATGGTGTGGTGTATCGCCTGACGCACGATATCCCGGAGAGAGACTTTGACATCACCCACCCTGACGAGAATGGAGAAATTCGAGGACAGGTGGAAATTATTGGATGGCTCTATCAATATTATAATATCGAGCCATTTAATCAACTATATGACGGGGATCAAGCGACGGAAAAAATAGGAGAGAATGACATTCCAGCTGCGACTCAGCTTTTCACCCCGGACTGGATTGTCCGCTATATGGTGCAAAACAGCTTAGGCCGTCTCTTCATCGACAAGCGGAAGAACGAAGGTCTCTTTGCTGATGGGCGTAGTCTGGATGAGATGACTTGGGACGCGGCTGAGGAAAAGCGGATTGCCGCTGAAAAGCACCTTGCCGAGCAGATGGAGTGGAAATACTATCTGCCCGAAGCTGCGCAGACAAAAGAAGTGCGCGAAAAGCTGGACGAGATCCAGCAGCAAAGCGAGTACAAGGATGTGCGGGACATTAAGGTCATCGATCCCTGCATGGGCAGCGGTCATATTCTGGTCTATGCTTTCGATGTGCTGATGCAGATGTATAAGGATGCAGGGTATAGCCAGCGGGATGCAGCCAAGAGCATCTTGGAAAACAACCTCTATGGCCTCGATATTGATGACCGTGCCTATCAGCTTGCCTACTTCGCTGTGATGATGAAGGCGCGGCAGTATAACCGCCGTATTTTGAACGGTGAAAACACCTGCCATGTCTATGCCATTCAGGAGAGCAACAACATCAACCGCGCCCACCTGAAATACCTCGGTGCAGGGATGGATGATCTGGAGGTCAACACAGCCCGTGTGCAGTTGGAAGGTCTGCTGGACACCCTGCGGGACGCCAAGGAGTACGGTTCCATCCTCAAGGTGGAGAACTACAACTGGGAACTGTTACGCCGCTTTGTGTCTGCTGCGGATGCCGGAGAGCAGATCACCATGGACAGCGCTGGTCTGGAGATGACCGCGGAACAGCTGATGACCCTCATCACTATCGCTGAAACGCTGGGTCGGAAATATAGTGTGGTAGTTACCAATCCACCTTATCTTAATGCAAATCGAATGAATGCAAAACTAACTTCGTTTTTAGCGCTGAATTATAAAGCTTCAAAGCAAGATATGTCTATGGCAATGTACCATGCCGCAATAGATAATTTGCTATTAAAAAATGGTTACATAGCTTTCATTACACCAACTTCTTGGATGTTTTCGGCAAAGTTTAAAAGCATTAGAGAGTTGATTATCAGTCAGTATCAATTTGTTTCGCTGGTTGATTGTGGTACTGAACTGTTTGATGGAAAGATTGGACATCTTTATATTGGTGCTTGGGTTTCGCAAAAAAGGATTCCAATAGCATTTGCAAGATATGTGAATTTGACGGAGTTCTGCTACGGAAGACGAGATGAAAAGCAATTTGAGTTTTTCAATGTAAAAAATCAAGGTGTGTTTGATCAGGGTAGATTTAAGATGCTACCAGATTCTCCAATTGCGTATTCAATAAGTCAAAAAACATTCCATTTTTTTGACTCGGATTCCACATTGGACAAGTGCGGCGTGGCAAGACAAGGTTTAACAACATCGGATAATAATAGATTTTTAAGGTTATGGCAGGAAGTTGAATTTAAAGAAATCGGATTTGGGGTTAAGGATTGTTGCGAAACTATAGATCGTGAGAACAAGTGGTATCCTTATTTTAAGGGTGGAAATTATCAAAAGTGGTATCCCAGAAAAGATTTAGTAGTTAACTACTATAATGATGGAATGGAAATTAAAAGCTCTGTTATGCAGAAATATCCGTACTTGAAAACGCCCGGTTTCGTTGTAAAGAATACAGATTGGTATTTCAAGCAAGGTATCACCTGGAATGATGTTGGGGGGGATCGCTTCAGTGCGAGATACACTCCAGCTGGCTACATATTTGCAGATGCAAGTCCTTCTTTTTTTGCTGCCAATCAAAACATATGGGAATATCTGGGGTATTTTAATTCCTGCGTATTTCAACATTTTGCGAATGTTGTTTGTCAGGGTTTGCACTATAGTACAGGCCAAATTCCCAAAATTCCATATATCAAGCTAAATCAGATAGATTCTACAAGAATCAGCAACTTAAGCAAATGTTGCTATCAAATTGTGGAGAATACATTTATTTCAAATGAAACGGATTGGGATTTTATGAGGCATCCTCTTACAAATTCGACTCATACCGTAGCCGATGCCTATGCTCGATGGGAAGCTGAGTGCTCCGAACGATTCACCCAACTGAAAGCTTATGAGGAAGAGCTAAACCGCATTTTCATAGGCATCTATGGCTTGCAAGACGAACTTTCCCCGGAAGTAGAGGACGATGAAGTGACCGTTAGAAAGGCAGACTTGCTAAGGGACATCAAGAGTCTTCTGTCCTATGCTGTTGGCTGTATGTTTGGCCGTTACTCACTGGACAACGAGGGTTTGGCCTACGCCGGTGGGAACTGGGATGAGAGCAAATACAAAACCTTCCTCCCAGATGCAGATGGCATCATTCCCATCACGGATGAAGAGTATCTGGAGGACGATATTGTCACCCGCCTGTACAGCTGGCTGAAAGTTGTTTATGGAGAAGAAACGCTGGAAGAAAATCTGGACTTCATTGCCAAGGCCCTCGGTGGCAAAGGAAACAGCAGCCGGGAGATTATTCGCAATTATTTCCTCAAGGATTTCTTCAAGGATCACTGCAAGATTTATCAGAAGCGCCCGATCTACTGGCTGTTCGACAGCGGTAAGCAGAACGGTTTCAAGGCGCTGATCTATCTCCACCGCTACACGCCAGACACCATCGGCAACCTCCGCGTGGACTACCTCCATAAGATGCAGCGGGTCTATGAGTCCGAAATTGGCCGGATGCAGGACATGATCGACCACAGCGCCAATAGCCGCGAGGTAGCTGTCTCCACCAAACGGAAGGAAAAGCTCCAGAAGCAGCTCAAGGAGTGCCGTGATTACGATGAGATGATCGCCCACCTGGCTCTGAGCCGTATTGAGCTGGACTTGGACGATGGTGTGAAGGTCAATTACCACAAAATACAGACCGCAGCGGACGGTAAGTTCTATGAGGTTCTGGCAGATTCCAAAAGCATCATGGCAAAAGAAAAATAAGCAGGCGATCTTATTTTCTGGTGTATCTTAAAAGATCAGATGAGCCACAATAGTAATAAAGTGAAAACTCTAATCTAAACGAAAGGGAGAAATCAACAATGGGTTTTAGAATCCAAGCGATTGAATTAGAAAACTACGGAAATATTCCGACATTTAAATGTTCTGATTTTTCCAACATCAATCTCATCATTGGTGAAAATGCAACAGGCAAAACATTTTTACTGAAAGCACTGTATTCTGCTATCCGCTCTATGGAAGATTACAAACGCGGAGACGATGTCCGCTCTATGAATGAGATCCTAGCCGAAAAGCTGCGCTGGACATTCCAGGTTGATAAGTTGGGAGATATTGTAAGCCGATCTGCAAGTGAGCCTTTACAATTTAAGATGAGCACAGATCATGAGCAGAACTGTTTGGAATATCAGTTTTCCCAGAGTACCACTACTAAGGTTGTGAATGTGACTGCGCCTGAGGCTCAAAAAGAAGGAAATTCTATCTTTATTCCGGCCAAAGAAGTCCTTTCACTTTTCTCTGTCATTCTGAAGTCGCGAGAGGTGGATAAGTCTTTTGGGTTTGATGACACCTATTATGATCTGGTAAAAGCGCTCCGAATTGCGCCTTCCAAAGGAAAAAACTTTACCGCTTTTGCAAAAGCACGAAAAGAACTGAGTGCCGTTATCAACGGAAAAGTGGACTATGATGACAATAGTGGCAAGTGGTTTTACAAAAATGAGTCTGGCCAGAAGTTTTCTATTGGTGCAACATCAGAAGGTGTCAAGAAGATTTCAATTATGGATCGTTTACTGGGCAACGGCTATGTAAACAAGGAATCCGTGCTGTTTATCGATGAATTGGAATCTGCTCTGCACCCAGATGCGATTTGCGATTTTCTCGACATGATTTCTTACATTTCTCATGAAATGGGGATTCAGGTGTTTATTTCTACCCATTCGTATTTTGTGGTTAAAAAGTTGTATTTGATTGCATTAAAACATCCTGGTGAGGTAGCCTGTATTTCTCTTGCTAAAGAAAAAGAACCGCAAATCTGCGATCTTAGCGAAGGAATGCCGGAAAACTCTATCATTCAAGCATCGATTGACCTTTACAAGCAAGAAGTTACAGAGGTGTTGTGATGGGAGTGATTATAGAGGAATCGGGGCTTCGATTTGGAGAATATGATGAAGATCAGGTTTTCCGCATTGAAACGAGTGCGCAGTATACAAAGAGTTTACGCAATAAGGGGATAAAATCTTGTGAATTTGTTTTAAAAAAAGATAGTGAGCTATTTTTTATTGAGGCAAAATCTTCATGCCCAAGGCAGGTCACAAAAGATGTTCCGGACGACGAAAAAGAGAGCAAGGAAAAAAAGTATGAAGAGTTTATAGAAGAAATTGCATCAAAAATGCGGCATTCTCTTGCGCTCTATGGAAATATCCTTTTGAAACGATATTCTCAAGAAGGATTAACATCAAATCTGGCGGACACAGACTTATCTGAATATTCCATCAAATTAATCTTGGTTATTAACACTAAAGATGAAAAGTGGACACCAGCGCCGGAGTTACGTGATGCCATAGAGCAGTACTTAAAAGAAGAAATAAAGATTTGGAAGACTGCACCGTTTTTAGTAATTACACAAGAAGAAGCTAGAGAAAAAGGCTTAATCGTATGAGGAACATTAAAAATGGCAGGATTAAGTTTAACTCAAATCATGAACAGGCTCAATGATGAGTTCACTGGGGATACCCGAAAGCTTGTCTTCTGGTACGATGACAACGGTGAGTTCATGGAGGATATGCAGAATGTGACGCTGGACAATGCCAAAGTCTACTTCTTGCAACAGGACAACCAGTTTGCCACCAAACTCTTCCTGGAACGGACTGACACCACAACCAATTATCTGATCTATGCGCCCTTTCAGAAGCCTGATGTCCGGGATAATCACTTGGAAGACACCTTGTTGTACTCCAAACGCTTCTTCGCAGACCGTGCTTCGCTGCTTTCTGCGGACTTGGGAATCGATGAAAAGTACAAACCAGTTATCGAAAAATACATAAAGTTCTTTGCCAGCAAGGAGCGAACGCAGCGTTTCTACGATCTGGAGATTGAGAATTTCAATGAGGAAAACATCATCACTGGTCTCCTGTCTGCTATTTGCCGTACCCGGACTTGCTCCTTGGAAGAAGTCATCCGGGTCATGCTGACCGACAGTTCGCTGGAAGATAACAAATTTCTGATTGAGATTGAGAAGTATGGACTTTTGAGCGACTTCTGGAAGCTGTGCGAGCAGCACTTCGGATATGCGGATGTGAAACCCACGCTGGAAAAGCTGGTTGTGACCATGTTCGTTACTTATACAGCCAAGTATGTGCCATCCGAGCTTCCGAAGCCGTGGAAAGTATTTTCCTCCTTCAAGGCCGGTAACATCATCGCCTTCATGGATAACCTGATGAATAACATTCTGTATCGCAACCGGTATGATGAGCTGTCTGCTCATGTCGCGGCGGGACTGAACGCACAGACGGTTTTCTCCGATTACCCGCCGGAGGATTTGGTGGGCTGCGATACCTTTGCTGTCATCGACCAGATCCTCATAAAATGGCTTGTGGAGCGGCTGATGGCCGAGGACACCGGTGCAAAGTTGGACGAGTTGACCATCCCACAGCTCTGTGAGAAGCGAAGCAAGATGCACTTTGGGGAAAAGGCTGAAAACCGGTATCAGATGCTCAGCAGCGCATACAAGATGATTCAGGCTGGAAATTACCATTGCCCGGACAGCTTCAAGGACATCCTGCGGCAGTATCAGGAGACAGACTCCGTGCTTGACTACGAGTACCGCCGCTTCTACTCTGCCTATGACAAAATTGAGGACACCACGGCCTTTGAGCCGCTGCGCGACCTTGTGGAAAATATCTACACCAACGAGTATCTGGAGACGCTGCTGCCCAAGTGGAATAGCGCCATGCAGGAGCCGGATGCCTTCACGCAACTGCCCTTGCAGCGGGACTTCTATGCCCGGAATATCAAGAATGCCAAGGAGCGCACTGTGGTGATCATCTCGGATGCCATGCGATATGAGGTGGGCAAGGAATTGTTCCGCAGGATGCAGGACGATCCCAAGTGTACGGCAAAACTGGAGGTGCAGCTGAGTGTTCTGCCCTCCTACACCCGCCTCGGTATGGCTGCATTGCTCCCGCACACCGAGCTGACCATGACCGATGACTTTAAGGTGCTGGTGGACAGTCTGCCTTGCGATAACCTCTCGGAGCGGGAAGTTGTCCTGCAAAAGTACAACAGCGACGCGGTTTGTGTGCAGTTTGACAGCATCAAGTCGCTGAAAATTGCGGAGCTACGCAGCGTCTTTACCGGCAAACAGGTGGTCTATGTCTATCACAACCAGATTGACGCACGAGGCGATAAGCCAAACACCGAGGATGAGGTCTTTGTGGCTTGCAGTGAGGCGGCCTCGGAGATTATTGACCTAATCCGGCGCATCTCCACCAGTGCCAATACATACCGCTTCATCGTCACGGCAGATCACGGCTTTATTTATAAGAGGGATAAGGTGGCCGAGAGTGACAAGATCGACGGCATCAAAAGCAAGACTGCTTTTGTCAACCGCCGCTTTGTGGTTGCATCGGAGCCGGTTTCCGGGGATGGTATTGCCAGCATAAGCATGGGGACGATCCTGCGCAGCGGAGACACCAAATGGGTGTCTTTCCCCATCAGCGACGATGTATTCAAGGTGGCCGGTGGTGGTCAGAACTATGTCCACGGCGGCTCTTCTCCACAGGAGATGTTGGTGCCGGTGCTTGACATCAAGATGGAGCGCGGCCACATGGAGACCCGGAATGCTGGTATTGCACTTGTGAGCATGGTGCGTAAGATCACCAACAAGATCACCATTCTGGACTTCATCCAATCTGAGCCGGTAAGCGATGTAGTGAAGTCCGCGACCTACCGGCTGTTCTTCCTATCCGAAGACAACGAGCGTATTTCCAACGAGAATAGCTACATTGCAGATAGCCGGGATCAGGACGCGCAGAAGCGCATTTTCCGCATGAAGTTCCAGTTCAAGGACAAAAAATACGACAAGGACAAGCAGTATTTCTTTGTTGTGTACGACGATGCAACAGGGCTTGAAATGTTCCGTCACCCTGTCATCATGGACTTGGCGTTTGCCGATGATTATGGGTTTTGAGAATAGAGCATGACAGGGGGCGGTATCAATGGCTGATTTTATGGAGACCGAAGATAAGCGGTCTGTAATCAAAGATAAGTTACGGCAGCAATTCGATGGAAAGATCGTCCGAAAGGACTTGACCAAGAAAATCAAAGAGGGAGCAAATGTTCCGGTCTATGTTTTGGAGTTCCTTCTGGGGCAGTATTGCAGCTCAGATGACCCAGAAGTTGTTGAGGACGGGGTGAACAATGTCAAGCGCATTCTTGCAGACAACTTTGTTCGCCCGGATGAGGCGCAGAAGATCCTCTCCATTCTCCGACAACGGGGCAGTTACACCGTAATCGACAAAATCACGGTAAACCTGAACATCAAGCGGGACTACTATGAGGCCGAGTTCTCCAATCTCGGCCTGAAAGACATTCCCATTGATGAAGAATATCCTGCCAAGTTTGACCGGCTGCTCTGCGGTGGTATCTGGTGCATTGTTCAACTGGATTATGAGTACATGGAAGAAGACCGGAACGGAACGCCGATCCGTATTCGCAAGCTCACGCCCATCCAAATGCCCCATGTAGACATTGCTGAACTAAAACAAGGGCGTAAAGCGTTTACACAGGATGAGTGGATGGATGTGCTGCTGCGCTCTATCGGTATGGAGCCGGATGCGCTTTCCTACCGCGAGAAGTGGCTACTCATCATCCGTATGCTGCCGCTTGTGGAGAACAACTTCAACCTCTGCGAACTGGGGCCGAGAAGCACCGGCAAATCCCATCTTTACAAAGAGATTTCTCCCAACAGCATTCTGGTGTCTGGCGGTCAAACCACCGTTGCCAATCTCTTTTACAATATGGGACGCAAAACCGTAGGTCTGGTCGGTCTTTGGGACTGCGTGGCCTTTGATGAGGTTGCCGGTATCAAGTTTAAGGACAAAGATGGCGTTCAGATCATGAAGGACTATATGGCTTCCGGCTCCTTTGCCCGTGGCAAGGAGGAAAAAGCGGCCAGTGCTTCGATGGTATTTGTGGGCAACATCAATCAGAGCGTGGATGTATTGCTCAAGACATCCAGCCTGTTTGATCCCTTCCCGCCGGAGATGGGAACCGATACGGCCTTTCTTGACCGCATTCACTGTTATCTCCCCGGTTGGGAGATTCCAAAATTTCGTCCAGAGCATTTTACTGATGACTACGGCTTTATCACAGATTATCTGGCTGAGTTTATCCGCGAGCTGCGCAAGGAACAGTACGGAGATGCCCTCGACAAGTATTTTCGCTTAGGTTCCAACCTCAATCAGCGAGACACCATAGCTGTGAGACGAATGGTAGATGGACTGGTCAAGCTGGTCTATCCAGACGGCGAGTTCACAAAGGAGCAGCTGGAAGAAATACTAAAGCTTGCGTTGGAAATGCGCCGTCGCGTCAAAGAGCAGCTAAAAAAGCTGGGTGGCATGGAGTTCTATGATGTGAACTTCTCCTACATTGACAAGGACAGTTTTGAGGAAATCTATGTATCTGTCCCGGAACAAGGCGGCGGCAAGCTGATCCCGGAGGGAATGTGCAATCCCGGTCAGGTCTATACCGTATCTCAGGGAAAATCCGGTATGATTGGCGTATTCCGTCTGGAGTCGCAGATGCTTCCCGGCAACGGAAAGTTCGAGCGCACCGGCCTTGGCTCAGACCGGGAGGTGAAGGAAGCGACAAATACGGCCTTTAACTACCTTAAAGCCAACGCAGGACACATCAGCGGGACGATCAGTACCACGACGAAGGATTATATCGTCAATTATCAGGATTTGCAGGGGATCGGCATGACGAATAAGCTGGCGCTTCCCACTCTGATTGCGCTGGCCTCCATTGCACTGAATAAGCCCACCGTAAGCAGTCTAGCAATCATGGGTGAGATCAGCATTGCGGGAACGATGATGAAGGTGGACGAGTTGGCAAATGCGCTGCAAGTCTGTCTGGATAGCGGCGCAAAGAAGGTGCTGCTCCCCATTACCTCGGCGGCAGACCTTGGCTCTGTGCCGTCTGATCTGATCGGCTGCTTTAGTTTAATATTCTATCAGAGCGCTGAGGATGCTGTATTCAAAGCATTGGGCGTCGAATAAGTCATGCGTAAGAAGGGAGCGGAAGCTGGTGGATTGGACACCTACTACAAAAAGTTCTACGATTGGGCGACGAGCACACAAATCCATATAATGTCCTTGCATACTTCTTCTGGCACATCCTCTGACTCTGAAGTTACATAGACCGCGCAGGAATACATGGATGAGGTAGCTACATCCAGACTCATTAAGAGGTCTGTGGTCTGTGGCCTGTGGTGTTTAGTTCACTCCAGAAGAGATATACGATCTTCCCGGCTGCTGCAATCAGGAAGCCATGAATGCTCTTGTGGGCTCCGCAAAATGCCGCTTTACCCAAGAGTAGATAGAACACCTATTGAGAATCGTGGATGTCGATGTGTTGGAATGAGTTGCTGCGCAAAACTATGCGGCGCTATTCAATGAAGGTGGGTCATGATTGAAACTCCTACCAAGTTTTGAATGTATACGGGTGGTTGTTTAGCGCTTGCTAACGGGTTTTCCCGGAACAGAAAGTAATCATGTCAATACTGATATACAAGCGTAACGAGCCAAAAGGATGGTGGTAAATATGCCAAATTTCCGTTGCCCGCATTGTGGTAGCCCGGTTATGATCCGTGGACATCGCTGGGAGTGTGGTTGGTGCGGGGATTCTGGGGAATTCAGATCTCAGCACGGGAACAATGATACGTCAATCGAATCAGTGTTGGAAGATCTTGAACAGGGCGTTTATGCCATCCTCAACGGGATGGAATGTTACTATCATAACGAAGAGGCAGCGAAAACGCCCACTTGGGAATTGACGGCCTATGGCATTACTTCTGCGCTTCTGAAAGTGGGCAGCGTAAAAAGCGAAGCGGTGCGGCTGCTTCAAGTTTTTTACCAGCGCTATCCCGTGTGCACTGCAGAGGATATTCTTTCTGCGGTGCGCCAGGGAACGCCTGCATTTGCATCCAAGTACCGACTCAGCGCGTTGGCAGTCGGCAGTTTCTGGAACCACGTGCCTGCTGCTGCGCTGTGTCAGATCTTGGACGGCTTATGTCAGGTTTGGAGCCTTTTCTCCGGCGAAGATCCAGAGCAGCTGCTTACCAGCTGGAAGGCTTGGTTGGATCAATAGGATGGAACAACCTTCTTAAAAATGGATTGGGTCATTCTTGTATTGCGGCACGCTGTGCATGAACCTCTCCGATAAGCAAATTTTTGAGTTTGTCTTGCAATTTGGCGTTGCTTTTCTCATTGAAATAGATCGCAACGGTGTAGGTTGTAGACCCCAGCTTCGTGGAAAAATTGCCGTCGGGAGTGTGAGTTTGCTCTTTGTTCGTTCGTTTCACCTCCTGTTATCAGGGAGCCGCTGCGGCGGCTCCTTTTCGTGTTCTGGCTTCTCGTGCAGGACAGTATTGACCAAGTGCTGGACTGCGAGGAGTTGCTTTACTTCATGCCAGAGCTTGTTGGCCTGGGTAGCTGCAGTTTCGCTTTCTGCCTGAAGTTTGGCACACTCCGCTTGCCAGGCTTTTATGGGAAATGTTTCATCGTATCCGGCAAGTTTGCGCTTGGCTAAGTAGAAGCGGCGGAGCTCTGGTTCATGGTCTTTCTGAAATTGCTCTCGGCGTTTTTTGAATTTGATCTGCTGCAGCTGGTCGTAGATGGGCTTGGTTTGGG
>ERZ1643251.4711-NODE-4711-length-11647-cov-6.064527_pt1 | contig 11647 bp, 11 predicted proteins | sample MGYA00579261_ERZ1643251 | MGnify/ENA primary metagenome ERZ1643251 (study PRJEB29033, sample SAMEA4952267) | chicken gut metagenome | biome: Broiler Chicken; feature: Gastrointestinal Tract; material: Caecum | place: Ireland | collected 2018 | study: Broiler... | reverse complement strand
GAGGAAAGCAAAATGGCTAAGAAAAAGGACGAGATGAGCGTGGCCGCAGGCCAGAACAACGAGGTCAGGAAGGCCGAGGGCGATAAGAAATACGCCCGGCTGCCGGACAAGCTGGTAGCCACCCTGCCCGCCGCATCCATCCTTATGGCAAATGAGAAGGTTATGGACCTGTTTGCCCGGGGCAAGAAGCGGGGACGTCTGGATTCCGCAGAGATGGTGGACGTACTGGACGAAATTGATCTGGACAGCGAGCAGATGGAGAAGATTTACGACTCCCTGGAAGCCCTGTCCATCGAGATTGGCACTGAAGAGGACATTCTCCCTGAGCTGCCTGACGATATCGAGCCCCCCATGGAGGAGATTGCCGACATCGAGGAAGAGGAGCTGGTGGACCCCAACACCCTGGTGGACAGCTTCTCCATTGACGACCCTGTCCGGATGTACCTCAAGGAGATCGGCAAGGTACCCCTGCTGGCCCCCGACGAGGAGATCGAGCTGGCTCAGAAGATGAGCGCCGGGAACCTCGCCAAGGAGCAGCTGGCGGAAGCGGACAAGGACAGCCTTCCCGCCGAGGAGCTCCAGCAGCTCAAGGCTCTGGTGAAGGATGGGGAGAAGGCCAAGCAGAAGCTGGCAGAGGCCAACCTCCGTCTGGTGGTATCCATTGCCAAGCGGTACGTGGGCCGGGGCATGCTGTTCCTGGATCTGATTCAGGAGGGCAACCTGGGCCTGATCAAGGCGGTGGAGAAGTTCGACTACACCAAGGGCTACAAGTTCTCCACCTACGCCACCTGGTGGATCCGCCAGGCCATCACCCGGGCCATTGCCGACCAAGCCCGGACCATCCGCATTCCCGTACACATGGTAGAGACCATCAACAAAGTGATCCGTGTCAGCCGTCAGCTTCTCCAGGAGCTGGGTCACGATCCCTCCCCGGATGAAATTGCCGCCGAGATGTCCATGCCGGTAGACAAGGTCCGTGAGATTCTGAAGATTGCCCAGGAGCCTGTTTCCCTGGAGACCCCTATCGGCGAGGAGGAGGACAGCCATCTTGGCGACTTCATCCCCGACGAAGGTGCCAGCGAGCCCAGCGAGGCTGCCAGCTTCACCCTTCTCAAGGAGCAGCTGGTGGACGTCCTCAGCACCCTGACTCCCCGGGAGGAAAAGGTCCTCAAGCTCCGCTTCGGCATTGAGGACGGCCGCACCCGCACTCTGGAGGAGGTTGGCAAGGAGTTCAACGTTACCCGCGAGCGGATCCGTCAGATTGAAGCCAAGGCCCTGCGGAAGCTCCGCCACCCCAGCCGCAGCAAAAAACTGAAGGATTTCCTCAACTAAGTTCTGTTTTGGGGCGAAAGGAGTTGTTTTCGTGTCCATTCGGCTTGACAGGAAAAAGATGCTGACCGTCAGCTTTTTCCTCTGCTGCTTTGTGCCCACTTTATTTCCCTGGTTCTGCGCCGGAGCCGACACCGCCCGGCGGGGAATCCAGCTGCTGGGGCCCCTGTTTCTGCTGGGCGCTGTCCTTTACCTGTACGCCCTGTTTTCCAAAAGCTGCCGCCATGTGCTGCTGCTGGGCGGACTGGCCCACGGCGTGATCTTTGTGGCCTACCTTATCAGCTTCTTCACCTTCCCGGCAGGCCCACACAGCTTTTCCGCCCGGCTGGACGCCTCGGAGCCCAGCTTCTGGATCAGCTGCATTCTTCTGGCCGCCCACCTGGTCCTTTTTGTGACCACAGAGACCGCTATTCGGCGGCTGCTGGAAAAGCGCAGGCCCCACCCACAACAATAACCTCTCAGAAAAAACGCCCTGTACGGAAAATCCGTACAGGGCGTTTTTCTTATGTCCTTATGGCTGGCTCCGTCAAAATCACTCCGCGTCGCCGAAGAATTTCTCATGGACTGCCCGAACCGCAGGCACCGCGTCCTCCTCGTCAATCAGCACCGATACCCGGATCTCACTGGTGTTGATCATCTGGATATTGATGTTGGCGTCATACAGAGCCTCAAACATCTTAGCGGCCACACCAGGGGTGGTCATCATGCCAGCGCCCACGATGGACACCTTGGCGATCTTATCCTCCACGGTGATGTGGTCAAAGCCCAGGGCTTCCTTCTCACTCTCCAAAACCTTTACAGCTTCTTCCACGTCCGACCGGGGCAGCGTGAAGCTGATGTCCTTGCTCTCCCCCCGGCCAATGGACTGGATAATGGCATCTACATTAATGCGGGCCTTGCCCAGCAGAGAAAACATACGGAACGCAACACCGGGATTGTGGGCCAGACCCACCACAGCAATCCGCGCAATACTGGTATCCTTCGCCACACCGGCGATATTGGTCTTTTCCATCTTTACTACCTCCTTGACTTTCGTGCCGGGCTTGCGCTCCAGGCTGGACACGACTTCCATATTCACATGGTACTTCTTCGCCAGCTCTACGCTGCGATTGTGGAGAACCTGGGCGCCCTGGCTGGCCAGCTCCAGCATTTCATCATAGGTGATCTCCTCAAGCTTGCGGGCGCCAGGCACAAGACGGGGATCGGTGGTATACACGCCATCCACATCCGTATAGATCTGGCAGAGATCTGCGTGGAAGGCGGCAGCCAGGGCCACAGCGCTGGTATCAGAGCCGCCCCGGCCCAGTGTGGTCACATCGCCAAAGCGGTTGACCCCCTGGAAGCCCGCCACCAGAACGATCTTGTTTTTATCCAGCTCCTGGCGGATCCGCTCCTGATCAATCTTCTTAATGCGGGCGTCGCTGTACGCGCTGCTGGTATGAATGCCTACCTGCCAGGCCGCCAGGCTGATAACCGGCAGGCCCATGCCCTCCAGAGCCATGGCACACAGGGCAATGGAAATCTGCTCACCGGTGGACAGCAGCATATCCATCTCCCGCTTGGAGGCTTTGGGGTTGATCTCCCTTGCCTTTTCAATCAGGTCATCGGTGGTATCGCCCTGAGCGGACAGAACCACCAGCACCTGGTTGCCTGCCCGGTAGGTTTCGGCAATGATCCCCGCCACATTCATGATGCGCTGGGCATCACGGACGGAGCTGCCGCCAAATTTCTGTACAATCAAACTCATCTGGGTACTCCCCTTCTCCGGAAAATTTATTGGTACTCTATTATAGTCGCCGCTGCCGCCTGTGGTTATCGCAATACCGGCAGCATCGCCTGAGCGCCCACACGGGCCGCCAGGACTTTCGCTTCTTTACGGGATACTGGGCCTACAATGACCGCACCTTCGGCCAGCCGCTCGCTGCTGGGGGGCGCGGCAAAATCGCCCCGAAGGTACCAATACAGAGGCAACTCCGTCTCCAGATCCACCAGGGCCGCATCCTCGTTCCAGCCAAGGTTCCGCCGTTTCTCCCGATGCTCCAGAGCGTCCAGCACATCCCCCATGACAGCGGAGGCGGTGGGCAGATCTCCGGCTCCACGGCCATAGAACATAACATCTCCCACGGCGTTGCCCCGGATCATAATGGCGTTGAACACATCATCCACATTGGCCAACGGACTGCTCTCCGGCACCAGGTGGGGCGCCACAAAGGCTGCCTGCCGCCCATCTTCCAGCTTCATGGCCCGCCCCAGCAGCTTGACACGGTAGCCTGCGCCGCTGGCAATGGCCACATCCTTGAGGTCAATGGCGCTGATGCCCTGAACACTGATGGCCTCCGGCCGTACCTCCCGGCCCCAGGACAGATCCGACAGAATACAGATTTTTCTCCCGGCATCCAGGCCCTCCACATCAGCGGTGGGATCTGCCTCGGCGTATCCCTTGCCCTGGGCCTCCTTCAAGGCGTCGGCAAAGGTAGCGCCGTCCTTCACCATGCGGGTGAGGATATAGTTGGTGGTACCGTTGAGAATACCGGCGATCTCCTGGATCTGATTGCCGGCCAGGCACTGGAACAGGGGCCGCAGCACCGGGATACCGCCGCCTACACTGGCCTCAAACAGGTAGTTGACGTTTTTCTCCCGGGCAATCTCCAGCAGCTCTCGGCCGTGGGCGGCCACCAGCTCCTTGTTGGAGGTAACCACATGTTTGCCTGCCAGCAGGCACCGGCGGGTAAACTCCAGGGCGATCTTGGCCCCGCCAATGGACTCCACCACCACATCCAGCTCCGGATCGTTTTCCAGAATGGAGAAGTCCTTTACTGCTTTATCCGCATAGGGGGTGGTGGATAAGTCCCGCACATCCAGAATATACTTTAGATTGAGAGGCTCTCCCAGCTTTTCGGCAATGGCAGCACTGTTCATACGCAGCACATCTGCCACACCGCCGCCTACCGTCCCAAATCCCATAATCGCGAAATTGGCCATATCTATCTCCTCTCTCCGGCGCTCAGCCCGCCAGGATCTCAAACTTGATTACGCCTTCCACCGCTTCCGCCCGGCCGATAAGCCCTTCCAGGCTCTCCGCCATCTCCGACGTCTCCGCCGAAATGGTCACCGCCGCGCAGCCGTTGGTGGGAATACTTTGGTTGATGGTGAGTATATTCGCGCCGCTCCCGGCAAAAATAGACAGTACATTGCTCAGCACGCCGGGGTTATCCTTCAGCATGGTATAGAAGGTGATAATATGGCCTACCTTCATGTTGTTGAAGGGCTGCACTGCGTCCTTATATTTATAGAAAGCGCTGCGGCTGATCCCTACCTGGCGGGTAGCTTCGCCAACTGTCCCCGCCTCTCCGGTCTGCATCCGCTGCTTGGCTTCGGCCACCTTGATGAAAATCTCCGGCAGCGCCTCCGCCGCCACGATATAATACTTTGTTTTAGCGCTCATCTGTACTCCTCCTGTGGCCATATGTCTTTGTGTGGTGTCATTTTACCACATCAAATCGTTAGATACAACCATAACCCTGCGGCAAATTTCCACAAACTTTTCTTGTCCCCGCCCCGGAAAGAGGTGCATGTTGTCTATATGTCACAAGTAAATGTCTTTTTCAAGCGGACAATCGTCGTGCTGCTGTGGCTGGCAGGGCTATACATTTTCTTCCGCTGGCTGCTGCTGGCCCTGCTTCCCTTTCTGATCGCCCTGGCGCTGGCGGCCACCGTGGAGCCTCTGGTGCAGCGGCTGCGGCGCCAGCTCCAGGTACGTCGCTCCTTTGCCGCGGCAGTGATCACCACGCTGCTGCTCCTTACCTTGGGCGGCGGTGCGGCCCTGCTGCTGATCCGGCTGGCAGCAGAACTGCAGGCATGGTCCAACCGCCTGCCGGAGGCCATGGCCCAGTTTCCTCAGCTGTGGAACAGCCTGCTGGACCGGGTGGACTCCTGGTATGTTTCCTGTCCGGTATTTCTCCGCTCTGCTCTGGACGGCATGGCACAGCAGCTGATGACAGAAGGGCCTTCTCTGGCAGGGGCTGTCAGCGGCTGGCTTATGGAGGCTGCCTCTTCCCTGCTTTCCGCGCTCCCGGCAGCGGGGCTGTTTTTGGTAACCACCGTACTGGCTGTTTATTTTACCAGCCTCTCCTATCCTGCCATTCTCAGCTTTCTCAAACGGCAGCTGCCGGAGAGCTGGCAAAAGCGCTGCCGCAGCGCCGCCCAGTGCTGCCGCTCCACCATTCTCAAGTGGATGCGGGCAGAACTGCTGCTGATCCTCATCACCTTTTTGCTCCTACTGGGGGGCTTTACCTGGATGGGCCTGGATTTCGCCCTGTTGGCCGCCGCCTTTACCGCCCTGGTAGACGCCCTGCCGGTACTGGGGGTAGGAGCTGTGCTGATCCCCTGGGCCATTCTCTCTCTGCTGCTGGGAAACACCGGCCAGGCGCTGGCTCTGCTGGCCCTGTATGCGGTGACCTCACTGACCCATTCCCTGGTGGAACCCCGGCTGCTGGCAGGCCAGGCGGATCTGCCCCCTATCACTGCCCTGCTGGCCATGTATTTGGGCTTCCACTTCATGGGAGTAGGCGGTATGATCCTTTTCCCTGTTTTCCTGCTGCTGGTCAAACAGCTTCAGGATGCCGGCGTCATTCATCTGTGGAAATAAGGCGCAAAAAGACGGGCCGCGGAAGAATTTCCGCGGCCCGCTGTTATGATTTCTTTATTCCTCTTTCTCGTCCTGAACAGACTGCCCGCCGTCCTCCCGGACCGGTGCAGGTTCCTCGCCGCCTTCCGGAGCAGTATCTGCCGTCACGGTGTCCTCTGTCCCGGCAGCAGTCTCTTCACCAGCCGCAAAAAGGGAAGCATTCTCTCCTTCCGCAGCACCCTCCGCCGCGGCCGCCGCCAAAGCCGCCTGCTTGGTGACAAACAGAGCCTCCCGGCCATGGGGATGGCGGCGCTTGCCAATGACCAGCACCACAAATCCTGCCACCACCAGAGCCAGGCTCAGCACCTGAGACACCCGGATAGGCTTATCAAAGAGGGTCCAGTCAAAAAGGTACAGGCTATCGGTTCTGAGCCCCTCGATCCAGGCGCGGCCAATGCCGTACCAGATAAAGTAAAAGCAGGTGTTTTCCCCGTCGAAGGTACGGGCCTTGGATACCAGGAACACAATCAGCAAAAGGCCGATCACATTCCACAGACTCTCATAGAAAAAGGTGGGATGTACCTCGATGTACTCCGTGGCGGAGGTCCACAGACGCATCCGCCAGGGCAGGGTGGTCTCCCCGCCAAAGGCTTCCCGGTTCATAAAGTTGCCCCAGCGGCCAACGGCCTGGCCAATGAGCAAACCCATGACCCCCAGATCCGCAAAGGCCCCAAAGGACAGTTTCTTCTTTTTACAGTAGACCAGCAGCACAAGGAAGCCCACAATGACCGCCCCGTAAATGGCAAGGCCTCCGTCCCAAATGGCTACCATTTTTCCCCAATTAAAGCTGCCGTCCGGATTGCGGTAGAGATCCAAGTAGAACAAAACATAGTACAGTCTTGCGCCAATGATGCAAAGGGGGATCTCCCAGATAATCATGTCATAGACATTGTCCTCGGTAAGGCCATAGTCCTTGGCCCGCCAGCTGCAAAACAGCACCGCCAAGATCAGGCCCAGGGCAATGATGATACCATACCAGTAGATGCCATTGCCGATATCAATGGCCACCGGAGACGGGTTAAACTCCCAGTCCCCAAACAAGCCCGGAAAACTAATGGGCATATCGCTTCTTGCGTACATACAAAAGGTTCCTCCTCAGGAAAATTCTCTGTGCTTCAGGGGCGCTGCGCGCCTTCCTCTGTCCCATCACTGGCAGGCCAGATCACCGAAAGGGCGGCATGCTCCTCCGTGATCTCCTCCCGCAGAAAGGCCTCCACATCCGCCTTGGTGACAGAGTCAAAGATCTCCGGGAAACGATAGTAATCAAACCCGCGGAAATGGCCCTCTCCCAGGCTGACAGCAATGTTCTCGAAGGAATTGAGGCTGCGAATGGACTGGCCGTAGCCGGCCCGGCGGATCTGCTGGTAAAATTCCTCCCCAATCCCCTCCTGCGCCAAGCGCCTGGCCTCTGCCGTAATGGCGTCAAACACCTTTCGGGGATCACGGGCATCGCCGCCCACATAGAGGTAAGAGGCACCGGGCATGATATCAAAGTTGCCGCCAAGGCTCCCATTGATCTCACCCGCCTCGTAGAGCCGGGCATAGAGGGGGCTGCTGTCCCCGAAAAGCACATCACAGGCCATGTCGCCGATAATACTGCGGCGCAGCAGCTCCTCACCGCCGCCGCAGGGCCGGCACTTATAGCCCCCCAGGAACTGGGGCATGGATACCTCCATGGCCAGCTCCTTTTCCTTACAGCAGGGTACAGGGTCCTCTTCCCGGCCATAGTCCCGGGGAATATCCTCCCCACGCTCTGCCGGCAGAATCTCCTCTGCGATAGCCGCCACCTTCTCCATTTCCACATCCCCTACACACACCAGCACCATGTTTCCAGGGGTATAGAAAGCCCGGTGGCAGTCATAGAGCACCTGGGGCGTGATCTGTTGGATGCTCTCCACAGTGCCGGCCACCGGCACCTTTACAGGGCTCTCCCGGTACAGGCACTCCATGAGGTTGGCGTATACCCGCCACTCCGGGTCATCCTCGGTCATACGAATCTCCTGAGCGATAATGCCCTGCTCCTTGGCCACGCTTTCCTCCGTGAACCAGGGGACAGAAACAAAGTCCAGCAGGATCCGGAGATTTTCGTAAAAATGCTCGGTGGACTCAAAGTAGTAGGCCGTCATGGACCCGGAGGTAAAGGCATTTTCCACCGCACCGTTCCTGGCCAGCTCCTGAAGGGCGTTGCCCTGGGGCGTGTCAAACATTTTATGCTCCAGATAATGGGCAATGCCGGCAGGAGTGTCCCGCCACTGGCCATCCTGCCGGTAGCGCATATCCATGCCGCCGTAGCGGGTGGCAAAAAAGGCGTAGCGCTTGGCGTGATAGGGCTTGTGGACCACAATCACCTCCAGGCCGTTGGCCAGGGTGTGCCGGGATACATTTTCTCCCAGCCGGGGATATTCCCGCGTCTCCATACTACGCCTCCTTTCCCTTCAGGAAATAAATGGTATCGCTTTTCAGGCAGGCCGCCGCCTCCTGTACTCGCTCCGGGGTAACAGCGGCCACTGTCTCCAGCAGCAGCGGGATGGATTCGTCTCCTCCCACAGCCGCCTGGCCCATGGCATAGTCCTCCATGGCCCCAGCAGAGTCTTCCATGGAGAGGAGGCTGTTGCGCAGGGAGCTTTTTGCCCCCTGGAACTCCCACTCCTCCCACCGGCCCTCCTTCAACGCTTCCAGCTGGGCCATGATCTCCGTCACCGCCCGGTCATAGTTGGCCGGTTCAATACCGGAGGCTACCGTAACAAGGCCTTTGGCCCGGTGATAGGTGCTGCCGGCATAGTAGCAAAGGGAAAGCTTTTCCCGGACATTGAGGAAGAGCTTGGAGTTGCTGGTGCCGCCGAACATACTGTTCATGACCATGGTGGCGGCCATATCCCGGCTGTCGGTACGAAAACCGATGCCCAGCTTGCCCTGGCTGACGTCCATGATTTCCTCCACCACCCGGCACTGCTCCGGGGCGGGCCGCCGGGTAGTGGCCGCCGGCTCCACAGCTCCCTGCCGGGGCAGGGCGGCAAAGGCCCTTGTAAAGGCACCGGCCACCCGCTTTTCCGGTGCAGCGCCGCAATAAAAGAGCTCCAGCCGTGCAGCAGGCAAAATGGCCTGATAATGGCTGTTGAGACGCTGAAGAGAGATCCGCTCCACTTCTTTGGCAATGCCCAGGCGACTGAGGCCATAGGGCTCCCCAGCGCACATCTCCTCCAGCAGCCGGCGGGCAGCATAGAGGCGCTTGTCGTTGATATCACTGCGGATCAGATCCGCCAGATTGGCCCGCTCACTGTCCACATAGTCACCCCGGAGCCGCCCGTTACGGGTGGCGGGGCTTAAAAACAGCTCTCCCAGCAGGTCGGCCATAGGCTCCAGCAGCCGCTCGCCCTCCGGTAAAAACCGTTCATCCACGCAGCTGGCCACAAAGCCAAAAACCTGATTTTCCCCCTTCTTACGGACCGTAGGCTCCAGGCGTGCGCCATAGAGCCGGTCCAGATGGGCGGAAAGCGCCTGCATATCCGGAAAGCGCAGGGTTCCCCGGCTGAGGACATTCACCAGCAGGGCATTACGTCCTGCGGTATCCTTCTCCAGGGGCATCACCATCTGGGCGCTGAAAAAAGCAGTCTTAAATTTTTCCGACGGGATATAGGTGAGATATACGTTGTCCATGAGCATCTGCCGTGCCATGTGCCGCCCTCCCCTTCTGTTGTCAAATCTTAGATAGTATATACCATTTTCTTCAGAGTTTCCATAGGTTAACAGGAATTTAATGCCTGCTGCCGAAAAATCACGCAAAAAAGGCGGGGTGCCAATGCACCCCGCCTTGTATTCTCGCATTATCAGGCAAACCAGCGCCGATCCAACGCTTCCAATGCCCGGCAAACCGCTCCCACCACAACGCAGGACACTGCGGCCTCAGGAAGGCCCGCCGTTACCGCGGTTGTCATGACAATGGTCCCCACGCCGCTGACATCCACGTTGTAGGCTGTGGCAATCACCTCTCTGGCCAGCAGCCACAGAAGGCCCAGATAAAAAACCGTATTCATCAAAGATCCGCTGAAGCCCGCTATACCATAGCGGATCACAGAGCGCTTACCGCCCAGCGCGGGAATCTTTCGCAGGCCTACGCCCAGAAGTCCGGTAAGCCATCCCATCAGCATCCGGGAGCCCATACATACGGTAATATAGGCCAGGGGGGAATAGGTCAGCGCCATCGTAGCAAAGGGGTCCGCGCCAGGCATGGTCAGCACCTTCACGATGGCACTCAGGCCAAAAAAGGCGCCCAGCACCAGTCCGGTAACCGGTCCCATGAGGACAGCGCCGATCACTACCGGCATTTGGATCGTGGTTGCAGCAATAGGGCCAATGACCAAATACCCCAGCGGCGTAAATGCCAGCAGGAAAATGATGGCCACCAGCAGTGCTGTCAGCGTGATCCTGTGGATCTTATTGGAACTATTGTACATGGGGGAATCTCCTTTGAGGGTATTTCACCTCGTGCTGTCGTCTCCCCTCCAGGGAGTACGGCGCACAAATTTTATCACAACGGCATCAGCCGCAATGACCTCAATGCTTTCTGGGCCGGGGCTGGTTGCTCTCATACAGATACCGCAGGCCCTTAAGAGTCAGATCGTGGTCCCGGAGGATCTCCCGGCGGCAGTAGGCAGTCGCCAGGTCCATGGAGCCGCCGGTAGCCACCACTTTGGCCCCTGCCATTCCCGGCTGGGTCTGAATACGGTCGATGAAGCCGTCCAGCATCATGGCGCTGCCCAGCAGCAAGCCGCAGCGCATGGCGTCGGCGCTGTTGCGGCCCAGGCAGGCCTCCTCCTCTACCCCCAGGGTTATGGAGGGCAGAAGGGCAGTGGTGGATTTCAGAAGGGCCGCGCTGGAACGGATCCCCGGCAGGATGCAGCCCCCCAGATAGGTGCGGCTCTCATCCACTACCGCCAGGGTGGTCACTGTCCCGGCATCGATGATAATAAGAGGTGCACCATATTCTGTCAGAGCCGCCAGGGTATCCGCCACCAGATCACCTCCCAGCTGGGAGGGATCATCGATCCGAATACGAAAGCCTGTACGGACGCCGGGGCCTACCCGCAGCACCCGCAGCGGCGTCAGTTTTTCCACAGCGGATTCCACCAGCCCGGTGAGCTCCGGCACCACAGAAGAAAGGATACAGCCCGTCAATTCCTCCCGGGCCACGCCGTTGATCCGCAGAAGATCGTACATCACCGCGGCATACTCATCCGCACTGCGCTCGGTTTGGGCTGAAAGCTTCGCCTGCATCCGCAGCTGTTCCCCCTGGAACACGCCCAGAGACACGTTGGAGTTGCCAATATCAATGGCCAGCAGCATCACAGCGCCCCCTTCCTTCTTCGTTCCGCCCCCAAGTGTACCATACCTGCCTTCCGGTTACAATGCCTATTCTGCCCGATTTTGGGGTAAAATCCCTTCTTTCTCTTGCCTGATATAGAAAAAGTTCCCTTAATTTCTCTCTTCCGGACTGCTCTTCCGGCCCGTGTCTCAGTTCCTCCGTGGGGGTCTGAAAATTTTTCTATTTTTTTGTAATTTCCTCTTGACATTTGGAGAGAAGTCGCTATAATAATATCTGTTCGCTACGGACATAGCGGGATTGTGTAAAGG
>ERZ1643251.4709-NODE-4709-length-11649-cov-6.521304_pt1 | contig 11649 bp, 10 predicted proteins | sample MGYA00579261_ERZ1643251 | MGnify/ENA primary metagenome ERZ1643251 (study PRJEB29033, sample SAMEA4952267) | chicken gut metagenome | biome: Broiler Chicken; feature: Gastrointestinal Tract; material: Caecum | place: Ireland | collected 2018 | study: Broiler... | reverse complement strand
TGGCTCTTGCGTCCACTTAATTGCCGTTTTCATACGGTACTTTACAGTACCCTTTCAAACAATCCCTTGATATACCCCATCGCGCCGAGTATATCTCTCGTCTGCTCTTCCCCGCCGATCTCACGCTCGATTATAACATATCTGTCATATCCGAGTTCCTTGAGCATCGAGACCACCTTCGGGAAATCCACGTGTCCCTTGCCGATCGCAACCTCCGGTCCGAGCTTTCCGGGTATCGTCGGCGGGAGTCCGTCCTTGAAATGCGTGTTGCGTACGTACTTTCCGAAGGTGTAGAGCGCGTCAACCGGGTTTCCGAAGCCGTACATTATCGGGTTCGCCGTGTCGAGGTTTATGTAGAGGTTGTCAAGCCCGGAATCGAGTATCAGCCTGAGAAGCGAAATCGGCGACTCAGTACCGGTCTCAAAGAGGAGATTGAGCCCCGCCGCCCTTAGTCTCGTGCCGAGCAGACCAACCGCCGCGAGCATCCTCGAATAGGCGTCCGCGAACGGGTCGTTCGGGATGAAGCCCGGGTGAATTACCATGTCTGTCACTCCGAGCGCCTTCATAAACGGGATCGCCGAGAGCAGATAGTTCACCCTCTCCCCGCCGTAAAACGGCGAATTTATCCCCGAGTTCAGAAAGTCGAATCTCGTGTCCCAGATACAGTTAGAGTCCCTGTAGCCGCAGAACTGCGCGGAAATCTCAATCCCGGCGTCCTCAGCCGCCTTCTTTATCGCCAGAGCGTCGGCTGTGTCGTACTTTTCCGGCTTGTAGATAAGCTGGCAGGCGTCCATGCCGAATTCGCGGAGCGAGGCGAGCTTCTCCGGCGCCTCACATACAGATGAAAGCCGCAGTAATGTTCCATACTTCATTTCAGATCCTCCGGGGCCTCAAGCCCGTTCATTTCATATAGTTCCTTTATCGTTATCATGCGTCCGGTCTCGCTTGAGAGCTTAGCCGCGTCTACAGCCGCCTGACTGCGCATTCCCTCGTAGATCTCAGCCGCGTACTCGTCCGGGTGTCCGTTCAGAAGGTCTATGTAGGAACGGCTCTGCCCGCCCGCCTTGAAATCCTCCGGCGGCTTGACCTCGACGAAACTATTCGTCTTGCAGTCCTCGCCGGTGCATTGATAGAGGTGATGTCCGCTGCTGTCGCTTATGAATTTCAGCGACCCCTTTTCACCGACAAGATAGAACTCAATCGTGTCCTTCTCGTTTGTCACGCAGCGCGAGATGATGACGTTCGCGCCGATGCCGCTTTTCAGGCGGAAGTTTACATTGCTCCAGTCGTCGGTCGTGACGTCGCCCCACTCGTCGCTGTCGATCTTCTGACGGCGCTTGACAATCGTGCCGCGGTCGCAGTAAGCGCTCTCAAGCTCCTCGCCGAAGAAGCGGATCATGTCGAACATATGCGAGCCGAGGTCGCAGAGCACGCCGGTTCCGGAGCGCTCCTCTATGAAGCGCCACTCAAGCCTTCTTCCGACCCAGAGCCCGCTGTCCTTGACACAGCGGATGTAGACATGGTAAAGGTTTCCAAGAATCCCGTCGTCGACGAGCTTCTTCATATAGCGCGGCAGCAGCATATAGCGCCAGGAGAAGCAGACGAAAACCGGAAGTCCGACCTCGCGGGACTTGCGGAGCAGCGCGACGCTCTCGCCGAAGTCCATTCCGATCGGCTTCTCGACGCTGACCGGGAAGCCGGCGTCGAGCGCGTCAAGCGCTATCGGCACGTGCGCGTCGTTCGAGGTCGCGATATCAACCGCGTCAACAAGCCCCGAGGACAGAAGCTCCCTGTGCGTAAGATAGCGATGCTCCTCCGGAATTCTGAGACGGTCGCCGGTCTTTTTCAGCGCCTCAGGCGAGATATCCGCGATCGCCGTGATTTCGCAGTCGGGACAGCTCAGGTAGCCGGGGATGTGCGCGCCGTTCATGATCCCGCCGCAGCCGATGAGTCCTATACGTTTCTTTTCCATATGTGATTCCTCCGTATGAGTATAATCCAATTATCAGTGAATGTGGCGTTCATTACACCCTGTGCTTATATTATACCATATCATGAAAAAGATTCAAGGGATTATCCACCCCATATAAGGAACGATTCGCGCTAGATTATCTGCCATGATATCAGAATTTTTCCGGGCTATCTGGTATGATACGCTTATTATCGAATACGATACGATTATTTTTTGGTTTTTGCCTTGACAAATAATCCTCCGGACCGTATAATGTTAATTAGAACAGCATGAAAGGAGTCCGGACGATACGATTATTTCAGATATACGCGAGCTCGCCTCGCTCGATTTCTCGGTCACCGGCGTCACCGCAAAGAGCGAACGCTGGACGAGCCGCCCGGTAATCGATTACTCGGTGTCGGGGCGGCCAAAGAATCTCATACATATAATAACCTCCGGCATACGCGCCTATCTCTATGACGGCGAGGAGTTCGAGCTTCCGACCGGCACGGTTCTGCTCATCCCGGAGGGGACTAAATACACCACCTGGGCTGTCGGAAACTGCTCGGGCATCGGCTCTCTCTTCTCCTTCACCGACGCTGACATCTCGATAAAGCCGGGGATCTACCACAACTGGAACGACGAAGATGTCAACTATCTCGGACTCTTCACGAGACTTAACGACAGCTGGCTCACCGACCCGGCGGCGATTCTCCATCGGAAATCGCTTGTCATGCGGATTCTCGACCATATGGCAAACGACCTTCCGACAGACCGGAACGCTGGACAGCTCTCGGACGCGGTCGACTTCATCTCATCGCACTTCCGCGAGAACCTGCCTATAGCCGACTATGCCGCCGCGTGCTCCTTCTCGGAAAGCTATTTCAGGCGGAGGTTTGTCGAGCGGTTCGGCGTATCTCCGATTGACTACCGCAATGACCTGCGCTTTCGCGAGGTGCGGAGAATGTGCTCTGAGGGCGTCAGCCTCTCAAAAGCCGCCGAGACGGTCGGTTTCTGCGACGCGTCATATCTGAGGCGGCTCTACAAAAAGCGTTTCGGCGTCGCGTTCGGCACGCCGGACGACAATGATATCGTATGAACGGAAGCAGGCTATGATAATCAAGAACGGAATTCTGGTACTCCCCGACCGGCTTGTTTCCGGCGGGATAAAACTCACAAACGGCGTGATAAGCGAGATAGGTGAACCCGACGGCTCCGACGAGGTCATCGACGCTGGCGGAAACTACATTTCACCGGGACTTATCGATATTCACGTCCACGGCGGCGGAGGCGCGGATTTCATGGACTGCACTCACAAAGCCTTTAGAACCGCCTGTGATTTCCATCTTTCGCGCGGGGTGACGACCCTGCTGCCGACTTCGGTCACAGCTCCGGTCGGACTCACTGAGCGTTTCTTTGACACTGCGCGCTCTGAGATGAAGACAAACCGGATGATCGCCGGAGTCCACGCCGAAGGTCCTTACCTCTCCGTGAAGAACCGCGGCGCTCAGCCAGAACGCTATCTGCTGGTTCCCGCGACCGACAGCTATGATTTCCTGCTGAAAAACGCCGACATTATCAAAACAGTCACGCTCTCGCCCGAGCTGCCCGGCACGCCCGGAATGATCAGAAAGCTCAGAGAAGCCGGAATAGTCGTCGCGGGCGGTCACGACGATGGGCGAAAGAGTCTGATAACGCCTGCTCTCGAAGCCGGATTGACACACCTGACGCATCTCTGGTGCGCAATGTCACTGGCGAAAGTATACGACGGGGTTCGCGAGCCGGGACTTCTTGAGATCGGGTTGTCGGACGACTCGCTGACCTGTGAGATAATCGCCGACGGCCGCCATATGCCGCCCGAGCTTGTGAAGATCGTCTGGCGCTGCAAAGGCGAACGGATGGCTATCGTCTCGGACTGTCTGCGCGCCGGAGGAATGCCGCGCGACGGGCGGCTCTGGACGCTTGGCGCCGAGCCGGAAATGTACGGAGAGGACGCGCCCGAGCCCACCAGATTCATCGTCTCAGATAGAGTCGCGAGACTTCCCGACGGAACAAGGCTCGCCGGGAGCATCCTGTCAATCGGCGAGATGCTGAAAGGACTGGTCGACTGCGGAATACCGGTAAGCGAAGCCTTCCGCGCCGCGTCGCTGACCCCGGCGAAGATAATCGGTATAGACAGAACACACGGCTCGCTCGAGGTCGGAAAGGTCGCCGACATCGCGATATTCGACCGGGGTTTCAGCCCTGTAAGAGTAATCAAGGACGGGAAAACTGTAATTTGAACGGAGGAAACACAATGAAGGATATCTATCACATCACACCGGAAGAGGTCGCGGAGCGGGCGCTGATGCCGTACCGACTCGTTGAGACCGAGGAGAAAATGTATGAGGAAATGGGACGGATAATGGCTGACTGCATCGAGAAAAATCACGGTAAACAGACGGTCATCATCCTGCCGGTCGGTCCGATCGGGCAGTACAAATATCTCGCGAAGGAGATAAATGAGCGCGGACTCTCGCTGAAGAACTGTTATTTCATAAACATGGACGAATATCTCGACGACTCCGACAGACCTATACCGAAGGACGACCCGCTCAGCTTCCACGGCATCATGGATCGCGTGCTCTACAGTCAGATCAACCCTGAGCTGATCATGCCCGAGAGTCAGCGGCTCTTCCCCGAGCCTGGTCACGAGAAGGAGATCGACGACCTCATCGACTCGTTCGGGAAGGTAGACTGCTGCCTGACCGGAGTCGGCATCAACGGACACATCGCGTTCAACGAGCCCGCGCCGCCGGAAGAGAATATCACCGACATGGAGTTCGGCGAGCTTGGCACGCGCTGCCTCAACATCTCGCGCGAGACTATCGTCAACAACGGCGCGAACAAGATACGCGGCGCTCTGGACATCTTCCCGCGCCGCTGCGTCACGCTCGGAATGCGCCAGCTTATGAAAGCCGAGGTCTTCAAGGTCTACCTCTACTGCAACTGGCAGTGGGGAATAATGCGCAAGTGCCTGCTCAAAGAACCGACCCGCTTCGCTCCGGTGACCTACCTTCAGAATCACAGGAACGCTGAGGTCGTCATAACGCCTGAACTCTTCAATTACATGCTCTGAATTTCCGCCGCGGCTGATACCGCGGCGGTTTTTTCAGCCCGGATTATTCAGTGTTTCCCAGGAAATTTCACGCGACAATACTCTTTTCAGTATATAATGTCTACTGATTAACCATCATTTTTTCGCACGGCATCAGAAAACCAAGCAGCCAATCCAAAAACCGCAAAAAGGCGCACTGAATCTTACGCAGATTCAGCAGCAAAATTGACAAGGCAACTACATGCGCAGCTGTTTCTTCCAGCTTCGCTGTCACCAGTCCCATTCCGCATTTCCGCTTTCCCAGACTGAATTTGCGTTCTACTTCTACCCGTTCACACTCATAAATCTTATCTGCCAGTAATCGGCTGGGGTAGTGTTGCAGGGAAACATCATAGGTATACCGAATGTTTGACGGAGCGCAGGTGGCATCCACGATCATGGTGCCGCTGTTTCCGCTACTGCCAGACTTGCTATCGTTATTGTTATCGTTATGCTCGTCCAGCTTCCGAGATAACCATTTCGTTGATTTCAGCAAGGATTTCCGGGGTTAGGCGTTTCCTGAAATGCACCATTGAGGAAGAAGGGAACAGATCCGCATACTTTGCTTCGTTTTATCCCAAGGGATCATCTGTGCCTTTTTCACCCAACGGTTGTCTTCCCGAAGTTGCATACCCATTGGCTGCTGAAAATCGACAGACTGATCTGCCCATTGCTGTATCTATACATTCCTCTTTCCCTCCATGTGCAAGCTTTTTGTCTGGTTCTCGCTGTTTTCCTTGCATTTATTATACCATAAATTGATGAAAATGTATGGTGGAGCAATGATTTTGGGGTTGGTCAGTAGACATTATCTATATGAGCGTCAGTGAGATATCCAAGAAGTGGAATATGCCGGTGCATGAATGGGGGCTGGCGTGGCCGTAAGGAGCGAAGCTCCGTCGGCTCAGCAACTTCGCTATCTATTTCGAGGACAGGATCACGGCATAACGAGGGTACAATAGCGGACAAGCCTTTGTCCCGGGGACTCTGTGCCCGAACCCCTGAGGTTTATCCGCTCGAGGATATCCGGTGAAGGTATAGTCCTAAAGCAGAAGAACAGCGGTAATGATAACCGCTGCCCTTCACCGCTTTATCCTGCAGACTGCGTTAAGGTCGCTCCTCAGCGTTGCCTTATTTTGCTGCTTTTTCAGTGCTGACTAATTTGAAGAAAAATTGCATTTACACGGTTTATTTTTCAGAACTTCTTAATCAGTATTCCCGAGCTTCCCGATCTCAGAAAGAAACATCGATCTCTTTGACGCTTCGCCTGACGCAAAATTGTTCTCTCCCTTGCAGGAATCCATCAAGAATTGCGTAATGCCGATAGACGAATATGTTTGACTGTAATCGAATACTCCGCTTGAAAATATGATGTCAAGCATTTCGGATGATTCGTCGTCTCTTCCGATCTTGCGCTTCAATGTCACATCGTAATAGGCCGGAGTTAGTGTTGATTTCGATTCAAATGCAAGAGCCTCGAGTATAAGTCCGGTCTGATATGCGTCATTACCGTTATTCGGTATTGAATAAGCCGTGCCGTTGTTGTACTGAATGACACTCGCGTAGTTCTCCTGTTTTTCGTCCAGCTTCGGAAGCGGAAGAATTCCGAAATCATCGTTCATATCACGTATGGTCGATACCGTTGCTATCGGAGTCATGAAGAAAAGCGCACGGCGCGACATAAAGGGAGTCTGAGCCGACTCTGTCCATGTCTTTCCGGTGGAATCGTACATAAGAGCGCAATTCTTATCGGTAAGCAGGTTGTATATCTTTCCGAATGCGTCGACGAGCGATTCACTGTTCAAGTTGTAAATAATTTCTCCGTCCTTGAGAACAAGCGGAAGATTCCCGCTGCTCGCGAGCAGTGCGGGAGCGCATCTATACTGCCCGATAAGTCCCCACTGATCCTTGTCCCAAATCATATTCTGGTCGCCGTCGAGATCACTTGACGCGGCTTTGGCGTCAGTATGAAGAATATCAAGCGTCCATTCTCCGCTTTTCACTACCGCATAGTAATCGTTCAGTGTACGGTACTGCTTATGCAATTCCTTGTTGAACAGAACCGACCAACTTGCGTTGTTGTCGGATATGTTGATATCGCCCAGCGCAAAGTAAATCTCTCCGCTCAGACCGATGCTCTCCATCATTGCGGTATCCCACCACTCCCGGTCAAAGTTGAAGCACCCGAGACTATTCAGCTCAATAAGCGCATCCTCATTTGAAAATTTGAAAGCGAGGCGAGATCGCTTATTCCATGCTGTATTGCGTCAAATGAGGAATCACCGCTCATAACATCCGAACGCACGAAGCTGACAACATTGTCATTCTTTATCTCGGATATCTTGATATTGAAGTTCTCGGATATCTTCAGGTTCCGTTTGTACACGGCGTCGTTTATCGCGTCGCCGTTTTCAACGTCTGAGAAAATATCCTTTATCAGCCATGACGAATCGGCGTTGAAATTTCGTACAAGTACCCGGATTTCATACCCGCCGCAGTTTTTCGTGACAGGCTTATACTCCTCGGCTTCAGACACCTCCGATGAGAAGCCTTCTTCTTTATCGGCGGTATCCGACGGTTCGGAATTTGTTGCACATGCGGTCTGAGACGCTATAAGGATCGCCGCAAGGATAAGATTCGCAGTTCTTTTGCTGTTCAGCATTGTCTTGTCCTCCTGATAAATAAATTGATTTTATACATGACCGGCTTCGATCTTTTCACCCTGGAAGCTGACTATCTCCTCCTGCTCCGGCTTTTCAAGCACATTGATGTCAAGTATCGCCGGAAGAAGACCATCGGCATATGCGTAAATTGTCGTTTTGCCCGGATTGACCGCTCTGACTCCTACGCTTATCCTGCCTGCATACATTCTGCGCTCAGTCCGTGTCACCGGATCGTGATCGAAATTAGCCGAGCCTGTCGCCGATATCACTGCGCCGTTGTCAGCCTCGAAGCGGACGAACGGTCTCGCGTCCGGAATAATATTTCCGTCCCTGTCGACCGCATAGCAGGTGAGAAGGCAGATTTCGTTGAGTCCGGCATGGATCGGAAGAGTCTCCTCGCGCAGCTTGAGCGCATAAGCCTCGCCCGCCGTGATCCTGACCTCTCTTGCGATCTCCTTTCCGTTTATATATCCGACCGCCGTCAGCTCTCCCGGCTCAAAGCCTATATCCCATTCGCCGTGCCGGTATTTTTCTATTTGCTTTCTGCCGAGACTCCTTCCGTTCAGGAAAAGCTCTGCCTCCTCGCAGTTTGTATAAGCCCATACATTGACAGTCCTGCCTTCAAAACCGTGAAGATTCCAATGCGGGAGCAGATGGATCATCGGCACATCCGACCAGTGCGACTGATTCTGATAGAAGGCGTCCTTTGGCTGAAGGAAGAGATCGATCGCACCCGACGCCGAACAGAGCCGCGGCCATTCAGCCTCTCCGCGATGCTCGAAAGCGTCCCACTGATATCCTCCGCAGATCCAGTCGCTTTCAGCGATGAATCTCCAGGTATCCTCCCTTCCGGGATGTAACTCGTCCCTAGCGTGATCCCGGGCGTCGAGCAATCCGAGTTCTTTGTGCGCTCCAGTATAATTTCCGTAGGAGCTTCCAACGGCACAGTTCTCGGTTGACACCATCGGCTTGTCTGGATATCTCGCATGGAAGTCTTTAAAGAGATGCAGACTGTAGTTTATTCCGATAATGTCCGTATACGGCATGATAACACTATTTTCCGGCTTTCCAACGGCGCTCGTTATCGGGCGGTAATGATCGTACTTTCTGACCTGTGCCGCCATCGCGCGCTGGATGCTTATCCCCTGCTCATAGTTGTGGTAACGAAGCTCCTCGTTTCCGGTCGACCAGAAAATCACCGACGGACGATTACGGTCGCGTTTGACCGAAAGCTCTATCTGCCGCATTGATTCCTCATTCGAATCGAAATGACGTATCTCGGCAAGCACAAGGAAACCATGCCTGTCGAGAGCGTCCATAGTCTCGGGCGAATGAGGATAATGCGAGGTTCTGAAGCCGTTCGCGCCCATATCCTTCAGCATCCGGACTTTGTATTCGGGAATATTATCGGGCAGTGCTATGCCGGTCAGACCAAAATCCTGATGAGCGCAGACTCCCGTTATCTTTACATGTCTGCCGTTAAGCCAGAAACCGGTATCAGGATCGAATCGGGCTGTTCGGAAACCGAAGCTCGTCGAATAGGTATCGCAGACCTGACCGTCCTTCAGCACTTCGGTGACAAGCGTGTAAAGCACAGGCGAATCGATATCCCACAGCTCGGGATTATTGAATTGCCCAGCTACCGAAAGCTCGCTCTTGTCCCGCGCTCTGACTGTACCGCTTGTCCTGAATACGGCGCGCTCGGTATTTTCTTTGTCTATTATATGGTGGACGACTGAAACGTCGGCATCGTCATAGCCGTCGTTGCGTATCGTCGTCGATATCGGAATCTCCCATGTGTCAGATGAGTCCGGATTATCTGACCGGACAGGATAGATATAATCGCCGTACAGATCGACGCATAGCTTATCCGTGACAACCATTCTGACATGACGGTAAATTCCCGCTCCGCGGTACCACCACCCCTCGATAAGGCTCATATCGATATAAACGGCGATAACATTTTCCCGGTCGAAGAACACATAATCCGATATATCGGCTTCAAACGGAGTATACGCGCAGTGATTGTATTTTATGAGACATCCATTCAGATATATAGTGCTGTTGCCGCTGACGCCGTCGAAAAGGAGCGCGATCCTTTTGTCTCTGTATTCCGGGCTGACACGGAAGTGTTTTCGATACCATGCATTATGATAGTGGAAGAACCCGGAAGCCGCCCCCATTTCAGGGTCGGGAGTCTGCCCTATAATATAGTCGTGAGGGAGATTCACATTCTCCCATTTTTCATTCGGGATCTCTTCGTCGAAACTCCAGGAGTTCGGTATATCAAAGTGCTTGTAAGCGCCGGGACCGTTTTTTATACGCTCGGTTTTCGAGCTGACATACATTGAGCCGTATCTGTCCGAAGCTTCATCCTCGCCCGGAACAGCCTTGTGATATCTCCACCCGCGGTCAAAATCAAGTATGCGCCGCATTTCTTTTTATTCAACCTCACTTTTCGTTTTTTATTCACAACTTGTGATGTATCAATATTTTAGCATAAAATGCTTGACAATGCTACTGTAAAATGATATAATTATATCGCAAAATGATACCGATTCTTCAACTGCGGAGGTGCGGAATGTATCTTTTCAGGTTCGGTTATGAAAAATGTGTCCCGAATAAACGGACAGTCAGTCTGATTTACAGCTGCAATACCGTTCACTATGTTGTAAACGGTCAGGGGTTCTTCAATGGCATAAAACTCGGCAGCGGCAGCGGATTCGTATGCCGCACCGGAGACGCGGTCGAATACCGTCCGAATCCCTCTGATCCATGGGAATACTATTGGATACGGATGACAGGTGATGACTGCGAACGGTTTTTTAGTTTGGTCAATGCTGACGAGCGGCATATTTTCCGGCACGATCTGAACTCAAAGCTGAAAATATTTTTCGAACTGGTGAATGAGATGGGAAGTCCGGAGTATGAATCGCTGAGATACAGTGCTTTTCCGAAGATCGCGCTCTCGCTTCATCAGCCGGACAACATTCAGGAGCGCACAAGCGGCGAAAGGTATGTTGAGCTAGCGAAGCAGATGATCGACGACAGTCTCAGCGATAATATCCTGATAAACGATATAGCAAAAAGACTCCATCTCAGCCGATGCTATCTCAGGAATATATTTTTCGAGCACGAGGGCATTTCGCCCTGTTCCTACAAGCAGAACAGGCGTATGGAACAAGCAAGCCAGCTTTTACGCCAAAGCGATTATTCCATCAGCATCATTGCAGGCTCTGTCGGCTACAAAAATCCGCTTCAATTCTCACGTGAATTCAAGAAGCACTTCTCGCTTTCGCCGACCGAGTACAGGGATTCCTTTAAGGCAGTACCGCACAGTTCACGGTTTACGCCTTAAGCACGCATCTTCATAAATGAAATCCGCCCGCAAATTGTAATAGCAAGTTGCAACAAATTTCAAAATAGTAACAATCATAAATAGAACGGATAATATACCGTTGACGAGCGAAATGAAGGGCATAGCCCTGAACGAAGTGAGTCAACGGCGCGCGGCGCGCGACGCCGCGGCGCAATTACGCTGTATAGATGGCGTCAAGCTGCAGCTCAAAGAGTTCCTCTGGTGAGCTGTAGCCGAGAATCTTTCTCGGGAGCCCATTAATACAGTCAGCGAATAAGCAAATCTCATCCGGCGAATAGTCCGAAATGCGCTTACCTTTCGGAATGAATCGACGGAGCATTCGATTGTGGCATTCGTTGGTGCCTTTCTCACAGGAGGAATATGGATGCGTGAAACATACCTTAAGCTTGCCGTCCTCCAGCAAAGACAGGTTGGCAAACTCCGATCCATTATCACCGGTAATGGTCTTGAATACTTCGTCCTTGCGCGAGCCTATTAACCTTTTTCTGTAAATTTCCCTGAATCTGTGGTATAATAGAAT
>ERZ1643251.4706-NODE-4706-length-11653-cov-12.091309_pt1 | contig 11653 bp, 13 predicted proteins | sample MGYA00579261_ERZ1643251 | MGnify/ENA primary metagenome ERZ1643251 (study PRJEB29033, sample SAMEA4952267) | chicken gut metagenome | biome: Broiler Chicken; feature: Gastrointestinal Tract; material: Caecum | place: Ireland | collected 2018 | study: Broiler... | reverse complement strand
CCACGATTTTGTTTCACACTTCCTTTAGCCCCAACCTCACGATTGATGCGTTGTGTTTCCCTAACACTTCGTCGATACCTACGCGTGTAGTGGACTTTCACCACCTAGCAATATGCCATGCACGGCACACTATAAAAGCTCGAGCCATAACAGGTCGAGCTTAGTTTCAATCTGGTGCTCTTGGTGGGACTCGGACCCACACAGTATCGCTACTACTGGATTTTGAGTCCAGCGCGTCTACCAATTCCGCCACAAGAGCAAGTACAAGAAAAGTATAACAAAAAAATTATACATTTTCCAGTAAAACTTCATCATTTTCTTTATAAATTGATGTAAATAATTCTGATTCTTCTTGTTTTTCTTCGTTTTCAGGTAATTTAGGTAAATCTTCAAGGGTTGCTAAACCAAAGTAATCTAAAAATTCATGAGTTGTTTTATAAAGATTTGGTCGACCTGGCATAGTGCTTTTTCCTGCTTCTTTGACTAAACCTTTAGCAATTAGTCTACGTAAAGTATAGTCTGAAGAAAGTCCTCTCATTTCATCTATTTCTACTCTTGTAATTGGTTCATTATAGGCTATAATGGCTAATACTTCTAAAGCTTGAGCACTAAGTTCACGATTTTCTGGAATTGTAAATAGTTTTTGATAGTAGGCTTTATGCTCTTCTTTGGTTGTTAGTTTAAAGGCATTTCCTAAAAAACGGATACGTAGACCTCTATTTTTTTCTTCATATGAACTCTTCAATTTTAATAATAGGGCTTTTGCTTCATCCATATCAATTTCTAATATTTTACAGATTTCATTTAATGTAATTCCTTCATCGCCTTGGACAAATAAAAGGCCTTCTAATACTCCTTCTAAATCCATTTTAGATCATCTCCACTTCTATTGATTCAAAGTTTTCTTTTTGAAATAGTTTAATTTCTTTTGATTTACTCATTTCTAAGATAGCTAAAAAGGTTGCTATGATATAGTCTTTGGAAGGGACATCAAAGAGTTCTTCGAAAAGGCAAGATTTTCTAATTTGTAAGATGGAACGAATTTTTAAAACTTGCTTTTTTACACTGATTTCTTTACGAGTAATTTTTGTATCTAATGGTTCTTTATAATGTAACCTTATTTGGACATTTTGTAAAGCTTTTAATAAATCTTCGGCAGTTAAGCCAGTATTTTCTAATTCTGGTGTGGTTACATAGTTTTCTAGATGTTCAGGCAATTTCGTGTAAATTTCACTTCGTTTTTCTTCAAGTTCTTGTAAATCTTTAATAATATTTTTATATTTTTCGTATTCGATTATTTTTTGTTTTAAATCTTCTTCACTTGTAATATTGTATTCATCTTCACTATCAGGCTCTTCGTTTGTTTTACCAATAAGCATTTTACTTTTTAAATGAATTAAACTTGAAGCCATTAGGAGAAACTCACTGCCAATATCAATATTTAAGCTTTGAAGGGATTGAATATAATTTAAATAACTTTCAATAATTTCACTCATTTGGATTTCATAAATATCTAATTTTGTTTCTTTGACTAAATGTAGCAATAAATCCATTGGTCCGTCAAAATTTTCAATATGAATTTTGTAGTCCATAACTCCCACCCTTTTTTATTATACACAAAAAGTGCCAAAAGAAAAAGGTCAAAATGACCTAATTACAAGTATAACCTGATGTTTCTAGTTCAAAAGCAATCACGCGTGCTTCAGTATCTAATGGGTAGTAAATTGTGTCTGTAAAAGTCGTGTTATATGTTCCAACCGGTATTCTATTTAAATCGATCTCTGTTGTAAAGGTAAATCCTGTTGCAGTTGGTGTTAATGCGGACTCTACACCAGCAATATTATTATATATTGCACTTAAGGTGGTGTACTGCGTAAGAACGTCATTGTAGTCAGCATTTGTGCTGTCATAAGAATAAGTTCTAGTCAAGCTTTGAAGGTTATATTCTGTCTCACTTTTGAAAACGTATTCTATGGTCTCGTTTGTTTTGGTGCAAGTTAGTATTGGTAAGTCTTCGTCATTTAAAACCAAAGAAACTGGAGGATAATCTTGTTCGGCTTTTTCAACTATTATAATTTTTGTTGGAACTCCTTCTTGGATAGCTTGTGCAACGTTGTATGAGAATGTTTGGCTTGCTGAGATCGTTGTATTTGCCATTTTAATCCGTTGTAAAAGCGTTAAGTCATCATCATAAAGCTCGATGTAGTAATCATTTTCTAAAAACATTGATCCAGAATCATTAATGTTTGTTATGGTTAATGTCAAATTACTACCGTTTATTGCTATATTACTAACTTGATAAGCTTCTAGATTTATTACGGTTGTTGGCAAAAGATCATAGTAAGTTGATTCATCATTATCGGTAGATGGTGGAGTTACAGGTGAATCTCCTCCAGAAGATGGTGGATTTGGACTTGGTGTTGGGGTTGGATTTTGTAATTCCGTAACAAAGTCCGTTATATAAGGAAGTCCAATGATACATGCCACAAATAAAAATATCCAGATAATCGCGACAATGGGCCCATTTTCTTTTGTCTCTAAATTTCCTACCGTTGTAGGCATTAACGGTGTTTTATCGATAACAACAGGTTCCTTTTTCTTTCTTTTCGACATAGTCATCACCCTTTAACATATTTATTATAACAAAGATTGGGGCTGAAAAAAAGAAAAAAGATCATTTCTGATCTTAATTTTTTGGTTTGAAGATAAAAGATAGGACAAAGGCAATGATTACGGCACTGGCAATGGCGGCTGAACTTTTAGATAGTAAGCCAGATACAAGTCCTAAAACTCCCATCTCTTTGTATCCTTCTAGAGCTCCTAAATAAAGCATATTGCCAAAATTAGAGATTTGTGCGGTCGCGCCAGCGCCACCCCACTCTATTAACTTCGGATAGATACCTAAAAAGGAAAGTAACGCTCCTAGAACTGTAAAGATGGATGTAATGTGACCTGGAGTCATTTTGGTGTTATCTAAAATAATTTGAGCAACTAGACAAAATGCGCCAGAAAGTAAAAAGGCATTTAGAAAGATCATGCTACCACCTCCAAACTAATTGCATGCGCAATGGCAGGAATAGATAGTTTCTGATTGACCAAAAACGGGTTATGTAAAGATCCTGTACCAATGAGCAAGATTTTTTTAGGCTTTTTTTGTTTTAAAATTTTATTAAATAAATATAATGGTAAGGCAACTGGACCACTGGCACCTGCAAAGGTTTCTTCTTGACTTTTCAAATAAAGTTCACATCCTGCATCTATATGGTTACTCATTTTGATTCCATAACTCCTTTTCATATATTCTTTTAATATTTTGGAACCGATGCAACCTAAATCACCGGTTAGAATCATATCATAGTAGTCAATACTGCGATTTAATTCTTGTAAATGATTTGTTATTACTTTGGCGGCGGCTGGAGCCATCACGGCACCCATATGCGAAGCGTCCATCATTCCCATGTCAATTACGGAGCCAATTGTATAGCTTTCAAGTCGCAAGTCAGTTTTATCTTTTGTTAATAAAACGGCGACACTACCTGTGGCTGTAAAGGTTGTAGTTTTTGGTTTTGGAGCACCATACTCGATTGGAAAACGAAATTGTTTTTCAGCAGCTAAGTTATGTGATGATGTTACACAGACGGCATTTGCTTTTCTTCGTGTTTCAATAAGTTCGCTAGCTAATATTAGACCTTCAACGAATGAGGCACAAGCGGAATAAACGCCTAAAAACGGAATGTTATAGTTGCTCGCGGCATAGCAAGAAACACTAATTTGATTTGATAAATCGCCACTGACTAGTAAATCAATATCGCTATGAAGTAGATGATTTTTTCTGAGAAGATTATCGATAACTACTCTTTGCATACGAATTTCTGCTTGTTCAAAGGTTTTCGCACGATAGTAATAATCGTCCATGACTAAATCATAGTCTTTAATACTTCCCTCTTTTTCTACTGGTCCAGCAATGCTAAAAGCATCTTTGATATATACACTATTTAGTTTTTTACTAGCCATAAATAATCACTCCTAAAACTGCAAAGAAAAAGCCACTGATCATTCCATATAATAGAACGCTTCCTGCTAATTTGAAAAAGTTTGATCCCAGACCGGTAATTAAGCCATCACGACGATAGTCTAGAGCTGAACTCGTTACAGAATGAGCAAAACCAGTTGTTGGCAAGAAAAGTCCTGCTTTGCATTTACTCACCCAGTTATCGAAGAAGCCTAAAGCTGTAAATAAACTTGCGATAAAAATAATTGTTATACATAACCACACATACGACTCTGTTACTTCAACTCCAAAACTGTTTTGCAGAATGGTTACAAAGACTTGTCCTAGAAAACCTACCAGTCCTCCGATGACAAAGGCTACTATAGCATTTTTCAGCTTCTTTTCCTTCGGGGTAAATTCATCCACTAATTTTTGATATTCTTCTTTATTCATAATTTTCCTCCATTTTTATTATGAAGGGATATTGGTTATTTATACCAAAAATGTAAATGCACAAAAAAACTAAACAATTGTTTGACAGTTTGAAATAACTATGGTAAGATTGTGATAGGAGTTGAAAAAGAGATGAAAGAAGAAAAAAAGCTAACAAAAAAGCAGGAAATGGTTTTAGATTGTATTAAGCGTTATATGGCTGAGCATGGGTTTCCTCCTTCTGTACGTGAAATATGTCAAGAATTAGGTTTATCTAGTCCGGCTACTGTTCAAGCTCATTTAAATCATTTAAAGGATGCTGGTGTCATTAAAAATTCTAGCAATAAGTTTCGGACAATTGAACTTTTAGTTGATAATGAATATGCTAGTCAGAATGAGGATTTAATTAAAGTACCATTACTTGGAAAAATAACGGCTGGTAATCCTATTGAGGCTATTGAAAGACCTAATGAATTCTTTTCTTTACCTGCAGACTTGGTTCCTTTAAATAAAACCATTTTTACTCTTGAAGTTAGTGGTGAATCGATGATTAATAAAGGAATTTATGATGGGGATTATGTTATTGTTGAAAGACAAAATATAGCTTCTAATGGTGATATTGTGGTGGCAATGACTGATGAAAATGAAGTCACTTTAAAAACTTTTTATAAAGAAAAAGATCATATTCGTTTACAGCCAGAAAATGATACTATGCAACCTTTTATTTTTCCAAATGTCACTATTTTAGGTAAAGCCATTGGATTATTTCGAAAGTTTTAAAAATTGTTCACGTTTGATGTGAACTTTTTTGTTCAATAAGAAAGTATGAATGTCCTGTATGTAGAATTCAACTGGTGAAATTACAATGCTAGTAGAAACGTTTTAGAAGAGGGATTAAAAGAGTTAAGTCTAGCATAATAACAATTAAATAAAAAAGTACGGGGCGACACATCACGAATATGGTCTTTATAAAAAGAGAAATGGAGTACCGCGAGGTACGCCAAAGGAAGAATAGAAAATTTATTTTCTATGAATTCCTTTTTGTTCTGTAAAAAAAGATACCTTAGGGTATCTCAAAAAATTTATTTTTCAGGGATTTTGCTTTTCTAAATCCCATTGCCAATTTTCAATCTCTTCCATGTCCACACCATGTTCGACAATATATGCATGGTGTTTTTTTAACATGTCTTCACAGTATTGTTGTAATTTATAACTATCAAATTGAGGCAAATGTTTTAAAGCAAGTAAAATTAAATGGAAGCGATCTAATTTGTTTTGAACACGCATATCAAATGGAGTTGTAATCGTTCCTTCTTCGATGTAGCCACGGACATGAAGATTTTGGTTTGTTCTTTTATAGGTTAGTTCATGAATGACATTTGGATAGCCATGGAAAGCAAAGACAATTGGCTTATTTTTGGTAAAAATAGCATCATATTCTTGATCAGTAAGACCATGAGGATGAACGTCGTGTGATTCTAATTTCATTAGATCAACTATATTTACGACTCTTACTTTTAAATTAGGAAGCCAAGTTCGGAGTATACTTGTAGCAGCCATGACTTCAAGTGTAGGTGTATCTCCGGCACAAGCAAAAACTAAGTCTGGATTATTATCTAAATCATTACTTGCAAAGCCCCATATTCCTAGTCCTTTCTCACAATGACGGATTGCTTGTTTCATACTGAGCCATTGTGGTCTTGGGTGTTTGCTTGCTACAATAAGATTGATGTAGTTTTTGGTTTGTAAACAATGGTCTACTACAGATATTAACGTATTACTATCACAAGGCAGATAAATACGAGAAATGCTTGATTTTTTTGTTAATAGATGATTAATCATTCCTGGGTCTTGGTGAGTGTAGCCATTATGATCTTGTTGCCAACAATGACTTGTTACTAAAAGATTTAAGGAAGAAATTGGTTCACGCCATGAAAGTTCATTGGATACTTTAAGCCATTTTGCATGTTGACTTACCATGGAATCAACGATCCGAATAAACGATTCATAACTATGAAAAAGGCCATGTCTTCCTGTTAAGAGATATCCTTCTAACATCCCTTCACACATATGTTCTGATAAAAAACTATCAATTATTCTTCCCGCGTTATTTAAGTATTCATCATCTTTATATTTTTTACCTTCAAATTGACGACTAGTTACTTCAAATACGGCATGAAGACGATTAGATAGGGCTTCGTCTGGTCCAAAAATGCGGAAGTTATAGTTTTTCTTGTTTAAGGCAACAACTTCTCTTAAATATTCGCCTAGTACACGCATATCTTCTTTTTTGACTGATCCAGGATAGCCAACTTTTACACCAAAGTTCATGACATCTGGTAAAGTTAGTTCTTTTAAAAGTTTGCCTCCGTTAGCCACTTCATTTGAACCCATCCGTAAAGACTTTTCAGGAATTATTTGATATTCTTGTTTTAAGGTACCATTTTCATCGAATAATTCTTCTGGATGGTAACTTTTAAGCCAATCTTCTAAACGTTTTAAACTTTCTGGATGTTCTTTTGTCACTTCAATTGGTACTTGATGAGATCGAAAGCTTCCTTCAATTTTTTTGCCATCAATTTCTTTTGGTCCAGTCCATCCTTTTGGAGTTTTTAAAATAATCATAGGCCAGATTGGTCTAGAAGATACATTTTGTTCTCTTGCTTGGGTTTGGATTTCTAAAATACGTTCAACCACTGTATCCATTGTCTCAGCCATTAATTCATGCATCTTTATTGGATCATCGCCTTCTACAATGTATGGTGCCCATCCACATCCGCTGAAAAAGCTTTTTAGTTCGTCATTACTAATACGAGCAAACAAAGATGGATTGGCGATTTTATATCCATTTAAATGAAGAATGGGTAAAACTACTCCATCAGTTTTAGCATTTAGAAACTTGTTGCCATGCCATGATGTGGCTAAGGGACCGGTTTCTGCTTCACCATCGCCAACAATTACCGTGGCAATTAAGTTAGGATTATCTAGGACGGCACCAAAGGCATGGGCTAAACTATAGCCTAGTTCACCACCTTCATTTATACTTCCAGGAACTTCAGGAGCAACATGACTTGAAGTACCACCTGGAAAACTAAAGTGTTTTAAAAATTTGCGTAATCCCTCTTCATCTTGAGTAAAATCGGGATACTTTTCTGTATAACTTCCCTCTAAATAAACATTACTCATTGTTGCTTGACCAGCATGTCCAGGTCCGCTTATCCATAGCATATTTAAATGGTATTTATCGATCACACGATTGCAATGCGCATAGACAAAATTTTGACCAGGCGCACTTCCCCAATGGCCAACTAATTTTGATTTAATATCATCAAAAGATAAAGGCCTTTTTAATAATGGATTATCTTTTAAATATAGGGCTGCTGCTGAAATATAATTCGTCGCACGAAAATACCCATCAATTTTTTTTAACTCTTCTTCGTTTAAAGCTACTTTTTTCATTCTCTAACCCTCTCTATTCTAGAACTAGTATACAATAAATTTTCTAAAAACACAAAGAAATTAAAACAATAACAATGTTTAATATTACAGTTTCATTTTAATTTATGTTTAAATATTTGACTTTGAGCTGATATATTAACATAGTCTACCCTAGTTGTTTCCTAAAGATTTTGTTCGTCAATTGTTAATCCAGTTTGTTAAAGTTTTAAAATCTTGACTCATAATATTGTTCACGGCCATGTGAACTACCAGCCAGGGATTTTGCGGTAGTCCTGTCTCAAAGATGTACTTATTTTTTTAAAAAAAACATTTTGATGAACCAAACGCATAAAGCTATTCCAAAATAGACAAAATAGTGAATGAAATTCTGAATGAAAGTCTCCCAGCTAAAGTAAGAAACATGAAAAAAAATTTTTAATAAGAAAATGGTTAAAAAATAAATTATTCCTCGATAGATTGTAAAAAGAAATACTGCTATTACTATTTTCATTAAATATAATTTTAATCTAGTTGTTCTAGTAAAGAGCATTTCTGGGGAATGAACCAATTCAAAATGTAAATATTTATAAAGAAAATACACCAGAATCATTCCTTGAAAGACATACCATAAAAATATTAAATAGTCATGGTCTAAAAGATGTATAAGCCCTAAAACAGAGAAAAACGATTCTTCTGATACAGAAATAGAATAGTAATAAACGAAAAATATATAAAACAAGATAAATAGAATGAACAATTTGCTTTTTAACACGTGTTTAAGGCATTTCATTTGATATAACATAAATCAAACCCTTCTTTCTCGAAAAAAATGAAAATAAAATTTCTGAAATATAATAAACAAACATCCTAAAAAGAAAATTTGGGCAACAGATACAGAAATTTCAAAGGGAACGGAAAAGTAGTTGGAAGCACTTAAATAATATTTAGGCAAAAATAAGGAGAAAGAAAACTCGGAAATAGAATTTGGGACATTATTATTTAATAAACAAAGAACAAAAACTGGTCCCAAGAACATGACTTTTTTCTGTGAAAACAAAAAAGCGATGCAAATAATCTGAGCTAAAAAAGTTATAATAAAATACATTTTTAAGCAATATAATACTATATAAAGGGCAAAAGGAATACCATTGTAACTAAGTTCGAAATCAAAAATATCGGCATATAGCATCGCAACTGTGCAAGTAGATATAATAAGAAGAAAAGCCAAAAAAATTAATGATAATTTCCATATAGAATGTTTTAAAAAAGCACATAAATTGTCTAATGAACTTAATCGAACATAAACCATTGGATCAAACAGCATTTTAATCAAATCATATACAGCCCATACTAAAGTAATAAAATAGGCCCATATGAGTAAATTATAACGAAAAATGGATAATAATTTCACATAAAAATGAGGCACCAAAGTTGCGGAAAGAAACCCTCCTAAAAAACCAATAGTCAGTGGAATAAAATACAACCGAAATTTTTTTCTATTAATAAATGCAGAAAAAAGTTCGTTATAAAGCATTAGAGCTTTCCATTCTAGTCACTTTTTTGTTATCAAAATAATAAATTTCATCAGACATACTTGTTAAATCTTCCAAAATATGAGTTGAAAAAAGAATGATTTTTCCTTTTTTCTTTTCTTCTAAAAGATATGCCTTAATTTTCTTGACTGTCTCTTCCTCAACACCATTAAACGGCTCATCTAAGATCATGATTTTGGGGTTTTCCATAATAACTTGAGCAATACCTAACTTTTGTTTCATTCCAAGAGAATATATTCCAAATCTTTTATTTCTCTCTTCATAAAGGTTTACTTGTTTTAATGCCTCTTCTATTTCTTTATCGGAAATTTTATTTTGAACCTTTGCCAGTAAACGCAAGTTTTCCATACCACTTAAATCAGGGAAAAAATTAGGTTTCTCTATCAAAGCACGTAACTCAGGAACCATCTTGGTGACTGAAGCATAATTTTTTCCATCAAATAAAATTTCACCTGCATTTGGACGATAAAGATCACAAATCATTTTTAATAGAACAGATTTTCCTGAACCGTTTCTTCCGTAAAAACCATAAATATGTCCATCAATCAAAGTTAAATTAACATCTTCCAAAATAGTGTTTTGTTTAAATCGTTTAGATACATTTCGAATGATAATTTCCATAAAAATTACTCCCTTCCACCATTCTTATCGCAAGTAAAAATCAATTTTTCTTTATCTTTATAAACTAAGAACACCACAATCGACGATATTGCAGCAACACCCCCAACAGACAAAAACAAAGGACCAATTCCATAAGTTGTATTAAACCGGAATACATTCATAACGTTCAATAAAGTATTATATTCAATACCAAAGATGCCTTGGAGAATCACATCAGATAAAATGCCTTCAATGAATATTTCTCCGCCAATCAAGAAAATGAAACTTAGAATAATACTTTTAAAGAATGAAGGAACATAGCGGACAACAATCAAATATAGATTTACATAAAATATCGCATGAAGTATAGTATTTAATAAGTAAAGACCGCAAAATAAAATAGGCTGTTTAAGTAGTTCCGACGGCCAAGTTACTAACCCAGCTTGTTCTAATGAAAACGAAGGATCCGTCGTTGTATTAGCAATGCACAAAACAAGCAAAATTAATGTAACTCCACCCATAATCCAAATGCTCTTGTAAGCAGTTTTAAAAAAACGTTTTAAGAACTTGTAGTAACTTTCTCGGCTTAAATAATTTGTAATAGCTTTTTGCTTTAAATAGCCATGACAATTATAGGCTGCTGTAATAAAAATAAGTATACTAATCACAATAATTAGATTTTTTATATCAAAAGCATTCACGTCAGCTAAAACAGAATAAAAATCAGGATCATAAATTTTTTGGTTTATAATATCGGGGCAGATTTTTTTTAGACTTTCCGAAGCTGTACCGTCGTCAAGAACTTGCTGACACATTTTTTGAGTTTCTAAGGACAACTGACTACTGTTTTTTTGATTTCTTGCACTTTCAAAAACAGGAACAGCTATGTATATTACACCCAAAACAATCGCAATAACAATAATAAGATTTTCTTTCAACTTTTTACTCATAAAACCACCATTTCTATACAATAATAAGAAAGAGAAGTGAGGAATATTTTTAATCAAATTAATAAAACTTATGGCAAATTATAATACCAATGACCTCTAAAGTTTGCGTTTAAAGGACTAAAGTCCATTCTAGTCCATAACAATTTATAAGTTCCTGGTAAGATCGTCCAATTATGCCAAAAATCTGATGTTTCCCCATTTTTAACAGTGATACCACTGTCTACATTTTGACCACTTTTAAGTTTTGCACCAATCATACAATCATTGCAAGGGTTAGTTATACTCGTAAATACATTTGAAACTCCAAATCTTTGTATACTCTCGGTTGTTTTCGTACGGTCGATTGTTTCAAAATATTGCTGAAATTTTGCAACTGCGCCAAATTCATAAACTTCTTCGGCTGCAACAACAGCAACTCCTAAAATGATGGAGATAGCTGTTGCCAAAAAAAATGTTTGAAAAAATCTTCTGTTTCTCATATCTAAACTCCTCTCTACAACGCTCTTCACTCTCTACTTAAAATTATAGCATAGATATAAATATTAGCAAATGCTTTTATTCCCATCTTTGACACTTTTAGTATCTATTTTCTCGAGTGATTTCCTTGTATTCTTCCCATACATGGCGAGTTATCGCTTTTTGATGTGTGCTATCTATATAAATACTTTCATAATCAAGTAATCCATATT
>ERZ1643251.4704-NODE-4704-length-11662-cov-8.744809_pt1 | contig 11662 bp, 16 predicted proteins | sample MGYA00579261_ERZ1643251 | MGnify/ENA primary metagenome ERZ1643251 (study PRJEB29033, sample SAMEA4952267) | chicken gut metagenome | biome: Broiler Chicken; feature: Gastrointestinal Tract; material: Caecum | place: Ireland | collected 2018 | study: Broiler... | reverse complement strand
CAAGATGCTGGATATGTATGTCATTATTTAACAAACTGTAATGATGAAGAACATTGTGACTTTACTTGTGATGATGAGAATAACTGTGAATTTACTGAGATTGATTGTACAGATGATCACTGTACTATGACTTGTGAAAACTGTATCTTTGATGGTGAGACTAATAACTTTAGTTATCGTACAATTACATTAAATAATTTGAATCCTAATGAACGTAGTCTAGGATTTAACTGGAGTAATGTTAAAGGTCAAGCTACTCAAAAGGCTGTAGAAGATGATGGTGAGACTATTTATGAAACACCACAATATTCTTATACATTAACACCTAGTAATTTAAGTAAAATTCGTGAATATAATAATCAAGCTGGTTCATATACAAATGCTTATATTCCTGATGAGTATGCTAGTCGAGTAGGAAATACTTCTTTATCTTGTCAGACTATGTCATATAATGGAGAAGATATTGGATTAAATTATAATTGTCGAAGTAATTTCTTGGAGTTAATTGAAGTTAGTGGTAATGAATTTGCTACAGAATCTTATCGCATCACTAGTGATAGTGAAGAAGGAACTGATGCATTTGAATCATTCTCTGGATGTAGTAATGGATACGGTAATGGAGAGTGTCAGTATGTTGGACCTTCATGGAGAATTAGAACTAGGGAGGTTTCATAATGAGAGAATCATATTGGGGTTATTGGATAATCTTACTTGGAATATTTGTAATTGTTATTTTGATGTTAGTATCGAATGTGACTACAACAAATACTCAAGATTATTATTTAATTAAAGAAGTTACGGAAGCTTCTATGGTAGATGCTGTAGACTTAGGTTACTATCGTACTACTGGAGAGCTTAAGATTAATTCTGATAAGTTTGTAGAAAGTTTCTTGAGAAGATTTGCTGAAAATGTAGAACTTAATACTTATCAAATTGATTTTTATGGAATTTACGAGGCTCCTCCTAAGGTCAGTGTAAAAGTTACAACTAAGAGTGCTACTTATAATGTAGCGTCTGATTCTACTTCATTTGATATTACTAATAGAGTAGATGCTATCTTGGAACTAAATGGTGTCGTAGAGTCTAGTGATTCACAAGATAATAATTTATCGCCTAGATAATATAAAGGAGGAATGAATATGGGGAATATTCTCGTAAAGATTAAAAGATTTTTAAGTAACAAGAATACTGTAACAATCCTATGTGTATTAGGAGGTATTCTTGTTCTTTATATTGGGTATAATTGGCGTGTTTCTTCGGCAACGGAACCAGTTCGTATTCCTTATGCTAAAAATACGTTGTCTTCTAGACAAGTGATTACTTCTGATGATATTGGATATATGGAAGTAGCGAGTAAAGTTGTTAGTAAAATGCGGAATGTGATTCGTAATTCTGGGCAATTAGTTGGTCAAGAAGTTACTTATGGAAATGTTATTCAAGAAAATAGCTTCTTTTTCCAAGGTGATGTTGAAGACCCTTCTACGAATCAAGGTACTTCTGCATTACTTAGCAATATTGAAGATGGATATACCCTTGTTTATTTGGATGTTAATTTACATACTACTTTTGGTAATGCAATTTATCCAGGAAATTATATTGATTTATGGTTTGAAGGAACGGATGAGAATCGTAGATTTATTTATGGTAAATTTATTCAAAGTATCCGAGTTTTAGATGTTACTGATGAAGATGGTAATTCTGTGTTTGAAACTGGTGCTGAAAGTAGAACACCAGCTCAATTGTTGTTTGCTGTTCCTGATGAACTTAAATCTTTACTTGAAAAAGCAAAGTTAGTTGGTGAGCTTGTTCCAGTTCCTCGAAATAAGAGTTATTCTGAAAATCCAGGGGCAACGGAAGTATCTAGTTCTTACTTAGAAAATTTCGTATTAGCTCAATCTGTAGTAGTTCCTGATGAAGGTACTTCTTCTGGAAACAATAACAATAATAGTAACAACAATAATAATGGCAATACGAATAATGATAATACTTCAAATAATAATAACAATAATGATGTGACAGAGGAGGAATAAAATGGGTAGTGGATTAACGAAAGTCAAACGTTTTATTGGTAATAAAAATACAGTTACGATTTTATGTGTTGTAGCGGGTATTGCTGTGTTATATATTGGTTATAATTATCGTGTTTCTTCTGCTATTAATCCAACAACAGTTCCTTATGCAAAGAACACATTAGAAGCAAGACATGTTATTACTGTGGATGATATTGGATATATGGAAGTCAATAGTGATGTTGTTAGTAAATCGGATAATTTGATTACGAATGGTAATGAATTGGTTGGAAAAGAAGTTACATATGGTAATACAATTCAACAGAACAGCTTATTTTATGATGGAGATATTACTGAGCCTAATTTATCACCGGATTATGTTTTAAGTGATATTGAAGATGGCTATACAGCATTTTCTTTGTCAGTTGATACTTATACTACTTATGGTAATGCAATTGCTAAAGGAGACTATATTGACCTTTGGTTTAATGGTGAAGATGATACTAATAAAATCATTTATACTAACTTAGTTAAGAGTATAAGAGTATTGGATGTGCGTGATTCAGCTGGTGTTTCTTTAGAGCATGCAAATAGTACAGGAGAACCTGCAGAGTTATTGTTTGCAGTACCAGATGATATGTATTCTTTGCTTGTAAAAGCTCAACAAGTGGGGACATTAGAGCCTGTTCCTAGAAATCGTAATTATACAGCTGATCCTGGGGAAACTGAAGTTGTTAGTGAATATGTAGTACAGTATGTATTATCAAAATCTGTGACTATTCCTGATGAAAATACTTCGTCTGGATCAAATTCAAATTCAACAACGAATAATACAAATTCTAATAATACAAATAATAATACAACTAATTAATAAAGAATGTTTGGGGTGATAGAATGAATGATGCTATTTTTTCTCAATTAGATTTTGGGCCTCTTGAAGAGTTTTTACGCGAGGACAATGTTACCGATATTTCGTACACGAATGGTGGACAAGTTTGGCTTAAAACATTGGACAAAGGTGTATATCAAGTAGATCGCCCCGAGATTAATAATGCTTTAATGGAGAAATTGGCATTTCAATGTGCAAATGTTATGGGTAAGACATTTAATATGGCTCATCCAATGCTGGATGCTGAAAGTGCTGAATTGCGTATGAATTTTATTCATGATTCCATTGCTACAAATGGTATTGCATGCGTTATTCGTAAAACTCCAGCAAAGATTCGTTTGAATAAGGAGAAGTTATTAAACGAAAAATATGTTACTGCTTCTGTTCATGAATTTTTGATGCAATGTGTTAAGGGACATGCCAATATCATTGTTAGTGGAGAAACTGGTTCTGGTAAAACCGAGCTTGTTAAATATTTAGCAAGTCATATTGCTGAAAATGAAAAAATTATTACAATTGAAGATACTTTGGAATTACACTTGGATCGTATCTTTCCACATCGTGATATTGTGGCACTTAAAACGAATAATATAGCTAGTTATAGTGATGTTTTGGTTGCTTGTATGCGTCAGAACCCAGTTTGGATACTATTATCCGAGGTTCGTAGTGCAGAGGCTGTTATGGCAGTTCGTAACTCTATTTCTTCTGGACACCATATTTTGTCTACTATTCACTCTGATAAAGCTAGTTTAATTCCAATGCGTATGTTTGCCTTAATTGAAAGTAATATTGATGTAGAACAATTCGTTACAACGATACATCGTTATGTACAAATTGGTATTTATGTTAAAGGTTATATGAGTAAAGAACTTGGAAGATTCCAACGTGAGATTATGGAAGTTTGTGAATTTTATGTAGATGAAAATAACAAACCACAGGTTAATATCATATATAAGAAGACTCTAACAGGAGATATTACTATGAATAATCCAACTAAATATTTGCGTGATTATTTAGGAATTAGCGGTGTTGTGTTAGAAGATGATATTTTTAAATTAGATGAGCAGGCCGGAATAAAGCCGACACTCACCGAGGAAAGCAATACTGCTCCGGCAGTAGAGACTTTATAAAGAGGTGATAGTCATGATAGAATTAATTATATTAATTGCTTTAGCCGTTTTTGCACTTACTTATCGATTTAATAATGGGGAGAATGTCTATAAATTCTTTGTTACTTCTGTTGCAACCGCTTATGATAAGTATGCTCCTTATAGTTTTAAGGAAGTGCGTAAGAAAACGAAAGAGTTGGGACAAGAGTATACGACAAGACAATACTTGACTCAGATTGCTGTATTTGCAATCGTGGCTTTTGGTATTACTTATTTATATTTTTATAATATTATTATTTCGGCTATTTATGCTTTGATAGCAATTGCTTTTATTCCATATCTTGCATATTTACGTTGTCAAAAAGTTTATAGTGAGTTTATATTTGAACAAGTACAAATTTATACTACAAACGTTATTATGGAATTTAATACGACACAGAGTTTCGTAAAATCTTTGGAAGGTGTGCGAGATTCTGGAATTTTGGAAGACCCAGTATTACAAGATGTTAAAACCATGATTGATATGTCTTATCAAAATGGTACGATTGATGAATCTATTGAATTTTTTAATCATAAATATCCATTTTATATGGTAAAGAATATGAACCAATTGTTTTTGCAAATTACTAAAGAGGGTGCAAAGGACTCTGGACAAGCTCTTGAAAATATGTCCATGGATATCGATGCCTTAGTAGAAGGGGTATATCGAGATCAAATTGACCGTAAAGAATTCCATAGACGATTTGTTACTTTCGGTTTAGCGCTTTTTTTGCTGGTAATGGCGATGCAGTTCTTACTTGGAACAGACTCTTATATTGAACTACTTGATATGTGGTATGTACAACTTATTCTACATGCGATTATTATTATAAATTGTTTCTTCTTAATTAGTGGTGAGAAGTTCTACTATGAAGATGTGGGGGTGGAATAATGTACTTTGAAGTTTTTGCCTTAGCAGCTATCTTATTATTTGGTTTGAATTATACTGGTAAAATTAGTGCGAATCGTTTCGTTTCTGATAATGAGGTATATTTTAGAAAACTGAAAGAGAGCGATTGGGATTTTTATGTAAAAGCAAAGTATGGAGATACTGCCAATCCTGACTTCTTATTTAATAAAAGAGTAAAGAATGGCCTTTTAGCTATTGTAGTCATGTTGTGTTTCTTTATTTCTAATTTGACTTATATTACTGTTTTATTTAGTGTTTTAGCAGGCTATTTGGTTTTTAAAATGGATTATTCTAATATTAAAAAGTATTATAAGCGTCATTTAAATGAAATTGATGCTATGTTACCACATTATTTAAAGGGACTAGAAATTTTAATTCAGCATTATACTGTTCCAGTAGCGCTTGGTAAATCTATTGAAGATGCACCTCCTATTTTTAAAGAGGGGCTTCAAGAAATGATTAAGCAAATTAATGATGGTGATGATAGCATTAATCCTTATATGAATTTTGCTAAAACGTATCCAGTTCGTGATTCAATGCGAATGATGCGTTTGTTATATCGTTTGTCTTTAGGACGTCAAGAGCATAAACAAGAGCAATTACTAACGTTTTCGAAAACCATTTCTAACTTGCAACAAAAGGCTCGAGAACTTAAGTATAAACAACGTTTAGAGAAGATGGAAAGTAAGACTATGAAGATGTTAATTACAACTGGTTTAGGTGTTATGGTCCTATTGATTTTCGCGGTGCTCATGTTAATGAATATGTAAAAATATTGATATTTTATAAAAAAAAAGTTATAATAAAAAAGAAATAGATAGGAGGAGAGAGTTAGTGAAGGAAGCAACAGGTGAGTTAAATATGACAGTTGTTACAGTAGTTGCAATTGCCGCTGTAGCTGCGTTCTTCTATGCATTTGTTTGGCCTGCTATTCAAAGAAGTATTGAACAAAATACAAGATGTGCAGCCGCTCAAAATTGTCAATGTGACGGTGATACTTGTGATTGTCAATGGTTGAACGATGAAGGTACGTATGAAGATATTGAATGTCCAAACAACGATACAACTGGTAATACCCAAAATAACGGGTAATAAAGGGAGGTAAACATGAAAGAAGCGACTGGTGAGTTAAATACAACAGTTATTGTGGTTATTATAGTGGCTATGCTAGTAGCTTTTTTCTATTTTACTATCTGGCCAGCCATTAAAAATAACATGAATGCAAATAGTGCATGTGCTAAAGCGATTTGTCCTAGTGAAAATCGTAGTAGTGATGGACGGACTGTAGAATGTTATGTTTTGGATAAAAATGGCAACAGGTCTGATACTTTTACATGCGTTTGGAAAGGTTAATAGAGAGGTGGTTAAATGAGAGAAGCCATAGGTGGAACCTGGTTATTTCAAATTGTGATTGTGTTTATTTTACTATTCACAGGTTTTTTATGCTTGTCTATTAACCGTTCTAAAGCATTTAACGTGAAGGATCAAATTATACAAACGATTCAAAGTTATAATGGAATAGATTTGACAAGTGAATATGAAGATGGTGAAGAAGGGCCATTGGCAGATATTATTTCTTATATTTCTTCAAATTCTTATCGAACTACTGGTAATGTTCCAGAGCCAGAAAAGGTTGGAGATGATATTGTCGAATATGTATGCTATACACGTGATGGTAGAATTACAACATCTAATCCTGTTTTTTGTATTGCTCCAATTCGTGTGGATAGCGAGGGGTGTGCAAGTGGGGCTGGCTATTGTTTTAATGAGCTTCCCGATATGACTTATTATCGTGTTGTAGTATTTTATCAGTTAGATTTACCAATTTTCCATGATTTATTTAATTTTAAGATTGTTGGAGATACTAAAACCTTGTTTGGAGGTGCTAGTGTATGAGACAAGCGATAGGTACGACATGGATTATGCAATTAGTAATCATTTTTATGCTTATTTTTGTCGCATTTCTTGCATTAACTATTAATTATACAAAAGCGTTTAAAATGAAAAATGAACTTATTACTTTTGTTGAAAAGAATGAAGGAATTAGCGAAAGAGAAGATGGGACCCTTGATTTAATCAATAACTATTTGGAGTATAATGGTTATAGTGTTCGAGGTGGGTGTCCTGAAGGTAGTTACGGGATAGATGATTTAAATGATCCTGTCTTAAAAGAAGCACAAGATGGTGAACGTTATTATTATTGTATTCAAAAGATTCCGACTGCTGGACCTTCTACAATGGAACGAGCTAGATATCATGTGACAATATTTTTCCATTTCAGTTTACCAATTATTGGAGATATTTTTACATTTTCTGTAGATGGTGAGACAGTGGATATTACGAATCCAGTTGACAGTTTATAATAAAGGGGTGAATAGGATGAACGTAAAAATTGTAAATAAGTATGCGTCTTTATTGGCTGATTTAGATATTGATTTTATTAAGAGCGTAGAAGGAGAATTTACTTCTGAAGAAATTATTATGCAATTTAGTAATTTTTTCTATAATAAAATGATTATCGATATTACAGCAATTAAAGGGTATCAAGATATTACGAAAATTCAAGAATTATCTGTAAATATGGATATGAGTAAAGTCATTTTACTTCTTGATGATTCGGAGATTGTAAATAGTCCTAGATATTTATCTCAACTTGTTTCTATGGGAATTTATAATTTTACTAGAAATGTTGATGCCATTAAATTTTTAATTGATAATCCAAATACTTATAAGGATGTTGCTCAGTATCATCAATTAAATATGAATATGGTGGCTCCAACTGCAGAGGCAACTGATACAGATACGGGAGCTTTTGGTGGGTCTCCGACTATTGTATACGAACAAAGAGATTTGAGAATTATTGGTATTAAAAATGTTACTGAACATGCTGGTAGTACGACATTAACTTATTTGTTAAAGAAACAATTAGAAAAGAAATATAAAGTTGTAGCAGTAGAAGTAGATGATAATGATTTTATGTATTTGAATGATAAGACACTCAAACATACTAATCATATGGAATTACAAAATTTTATTGCGGCAAATTATACGGCTGATGTTATTTTAGTTGATTTAAATGATCATGGAGCGGTTTCTTCTTGTAATGAGGTTTTATACTTGATTGAACCTGGACTTATTAAATTAAATAAATTAATTCGTAAAGACCGTCATGCGTTTGAAAAGCTAAAAGGCGAAAAGATTATTTTAAATCGCAGTGTATTAAATAATACTGATGTTGCTGATTTTGAATATGAGTCTCGTAGTAAAGTGTATTTTAATATTCCATATTTAGATGATAAATTAGATAATAATCATGTTTTAAATGAATTGTTGATTAAAATGGGATTTGCTCGTTTGGATGATGATAATTCTGAAAAGGGTGGCAAGTTGTTTAGTATTTTTAAATAGACTAGAGATTTCTAGTTTTTTTCTTTTCAGGATAGTAAATTTTTTTGCAATGCTTATTGAAAGTTAAAATATTTTTTGATATAATCTCTATAGAATAGCGAGGGGAATAAAATGAAAGAAAAAGTGATATTAGCGCGTCCTAATGGTGAGATGGATGAAAAAGATGTAATTTGTCATTTCAAATCAGTAGATGATAGTCGTCCTAATATAAAGAATGTTCCTATTTTAGTAACCGATAAAAAAGAAACTAATAACGGGAATCAGGTTTTAGAGTTTTTTTGGGAAAAAGATGGTATTTATCAACCAATTTTAGATGATGCAGCATGGAGTGAAGTAAAAGGTGTTGTGGTTGATATTATTAAATCAAATGTTGAAGTGGCAGGTGTAGAATAATGGCAAAAGTAATTTTTTTAAATACACAAATTGGTGGAATTGAAACGTTACCAGCAGCTGTAGGGGATGGAAGAACTTTAGGCCTTAATCCAACACAGTTTGATACTTTAAAAAAGAATGCAAGTACTCAAATTGTAGAATTTAGTTCTAAAGCTCAAGAACCAGCTTCACAAGCTCCTGTTGAGTCTATTACACCAGAACCAGAAGTTGTTCAAGCTCCTGTAACTCCAGTTGCTCCTGTGACACCTGAGGCACCAGTTATGCCTGATATAGCACCAAATGTGGGTGTTACTGGACCTACTGAAAATACGATTACAGAAGTGGTTCAACCAGTTGAACCAACACCAGTAATACCAGAACCAGTTGCTGTAGAGCCTCAAGTAGTTACTCCGGTTATTCCAGATGTAACACCTGTTTCTGTTACTTCGGAAATTCCAGCAGTGGATACTACTGCACCAGTTATGAGTGATGTGGCACCGAGTGTAGGAGTTGCTGAAGTACAAGAAAATACTGCTCCTGAGGTCGTTTCACCAGTTGAACCGACACCAGTTACACCAGTGATACCAGAGCCTGTTATTCAAGAAGAAGCTCCGGCACCGCTTCCTGGTCAAGTTGAAATTGTATCTAACAATCCAGATAATACGGATTATGATAAATTAATGACTCAAATAGCTGATATTAATGCGAATTATGATAAGCAAATCGCTGAGTTAAATCAAAAAAGAACAGAAGAAATTAAACAGGCTTTAGAAGAAAATAAAAATAAAATCGTTGATTATGAAGCTAAGATTAAAGATTTACAAGGGAGAGCAGAAGAACATTTAAAGAATGCTCAAGCTGCTGAGACAATTGCTACAATTGCTCAAGCCAATGCTCAAAAGACTCAAGGATAATAATTCTTGAGTTTTTTTCATATAGTGATACTATGAAAGATATTTTATGGTATTCCTATCACATTTCTATCGATGATATCCAAGAATATCAAGAATATTCTGTTTTTTCGTTGTATGATAAGACGTATTATTTTACGAAAGTAAAGCGGAGTAAGGAAGAGTTTGAAGATTTATTACAAGTCTGTGAAGAACTAATGCAAAAAAATATTCCTGTGTATTCTTTTATTCAGAATATTAACGGGTCTTTTATTACGATGGTTCAGGATAAACCTTATGTATTATTAGAGGTTCGTGATGCAAATTTTGAATATGGTATTTTGGAAATGATTGAACGACTTCAATTAGTGAGATTAGTTCCTCAGAAACATGTTTTATATCGAAATGAGTGGGCGAGACTTTGGGGAGAGAAAGTAGATTATTTGGAATATCAGGTTCATGAACTTGGCAAGAGTTATCCAGTGATCCTTTCTAGTTTTAGTTATTTTGTTGGCCTTGCTGAGAATGCTATTTGTTATGTTAATCACGTTCAAAAATTAATGCCAACGCAGAGTCTTGAATTAGTTTTGTCTCATCGCAGAGTTGCCTATCCTAACTATCGGTTAAATTTTGATAATCCTCTTAATTTTATTTTTGATATTGAAGTACGTGATATTGCTGAGTATTTAAAAAGTATGGCTTTACAAGAACCTAAATATGCTTTGATTGATTTGAAAGCTTATTTGACAATGCGTAAACCAGATATTTATCAAGCAAGTATGTTATATGCAAGACTTTTTTATCCTTCTTATTATTTTGATTATCATGAAAAAATTATAAATCAAAATACTTCTGAAAATGTTTTGTTACCTATTCTTGATCGAGTTGATGAATATGAAACGTTTTTGAAAGATGCTTGGTATTTAATTCATGAGTTTGTTCCGATTGAACCTATTCTTTGGATATTAAAATAGAGTTATAAATCGACGTTTATAACTCCTTTGATTTCTGGTATTTCTTCTTGTAAATAAGATTCTACGGTCTCTTTTAATGTGATGTCTAGAAAACTGCAACCAGCACAGGCACCACTTAATTTTACATAGACATATCCATCTTCATATTTTATAAATTCGATGTCGCCACCATCCATATTAATGAAAGCTTTGATATCATCGACTAGTTCTTGTATTTTTTTTGTTGTTTCTTCTTCCATAAATCCTCCTCTTTGTTCTTTTATTATAAAATTTATTACTTAACAAGTAAAGTAAAATCATTTATAATGTTATTAGTGGTGAATTTTTATGTGTAAAAAATATCAAAAAGGAGAGGTTGTAGAAGGCTGTGTTACCGGCATTGAAAAATATGGTATCTTTTTGTCGTTTGACGATGATTATATTGGGCTTATTCATATCTCTGAGTTAAGTGAACATTTTGTAAAGGATGTTACTTTGTATGCGACTGTAGGGGAGAAGGTTCCATGTGTCATTTTGGATGTGGATGAGGATACGAAACAATTAAAGTGTAGTATTAAAAATACAGATTATGGTCGTGAGAAAGATAGTCATATTGATCATGGTTTTGCGCCTTTAAAGAAACAACTTCCGATTTGGATGGATGAAAAATTAAAAGAATATGGCGGATATTTTGAGGAAAATGAGGAAAAATAGAAAATTTTTTCTTTTTTTGAAATTTTATGGTTCAAAAATACTTGATTATTTTTGTTTTACATATTATAATGTAGGAGTCTTATGTATTAAGACAGTGCCTGCCCGAGTGGCGGAATAGGTAGACGCACAGGACTTAAAATCCTGCGGGTGTAATAACCCGTGCCGGTTCAAGTCCGGCCTCGGGCACCATCTATGGAGGAATACCCAAGTCCGGTTGAAGGGATCGGTCTTGAAAACCGAGAGGTCGTGAGAGCGGCGCAGGGGTTCGAATCCCTTTTCCTCCGCCATTAAAATATCGCGGGATAGAGCAGCTCGGTAGCTCGTCGGGCTCATAACCCGAAGGTCGTTGGTTCAAATCCATCTCCCGCA
>ERZ1643251.4701-NODE-4701-length-11668-cov-10.009903_pt1 | contig 11668 bp, 6 predicted proteins | sample MGYA00579261_ERZ1643251 | MGnify/ENA primary metagenome ERZ1643251 (study PRJEB29033, sample SAMEA4952267) | chicken gut metagenome | biome: Broiler Chicken; feature: Gastrointestinal Tract; material: Caecum | place: Ireland | collected 2018 | study: Broiler... | reverse complement strand
TGCCGAGCCCGCCGCGCGGCATCTTCTTTCGGCGGGTGTCTGCTCCGCGCGTGCCTGTATTACTTGTTACGTTTTATCCTCTTGTCAGGTTATGATGAAAAATCCTGCAAGATCCCATACAGCCTGCTCTTTTGCCTGTATTTTTTGTTTTCATGTCGTGTATATTGTCGCCGGCAAACACATTCCCGCATCGTCGGCTCTGGTGTCGGATTTTATGACTGCAAGGTGGCAAACCATTGCCGCGGCGCATATGTATGACAGGAGGGCGGTCGTATCATTCTCGGCCGTTGGCGGAAGAAAAGTCTGATCAATTCCGCACGGCAAACACGGATCGGAAAGGGCGGCATGGAGCGGCACGCGGCATTCTCCTGTTTTGGGAGACTGCCGCGCAAAAATTTGCACGGCGTACTTTTTTCGGCTTTTGTCTTGACAATCCAAGTGAAATCATGTATACTTTGAATATAAAGTGATTACTTTATTTATAAATTCCCTATTATGCTCTGTTTGTAACAGGGGGAAAGGAATGCCTTTCTGCGGGAAGGCAGGGGAAAACAGCTACGTGCAGACAGCACGCTGCAATACAGGCCCTTTGCCGTCCGCGGCAAAAAGGCCAACTTTTGCACCTTCGGCAGGGCGCGATGCCGCCCGCGGAAGGTGCGCTCAAAAAAAAGGAGGTTTTATGAAGAGATTTTTTACCATTCTGCTCTCGCTGTTGTTGTCTTTCTCGCTTGTGTTTGCCGTCGCCGCGTGCAATCCCTCGTCAGATGGCGGCAAAAACCCCGACGACCCCACGGACGGTCCCGGCGGGGATCCCGCGGAAAACACAGTGGCAAACAACCAACTCATCGAAAGCGCCTTTGGCGCGCTGCTCGATGCGGGCGCCCTGCACCTTTCCCTGGAAGATGGTTCTTTTTCCATGGAAGAGAGCATTCCGCTGGAAATTCCTTCCGCGCAGGTCATTCTTACCGCCGATTGTTACGTCCGCAAGACGGAAAGCGGGTACGATTTTGTCGGCAAGCTCGACCTCATGGCAAGCGCCGACGTGACGGATGCTCAAACGCAGACGCAATACACGGACAACGAATTTCTCTCTGTGGCCGTGTACTATGTGGATTCCCAACTCTGTACTGTTTCCTATCACTTTGAACAGGATGTTGTCGGCGACGTCGCGTACGAATCCCTGACCGATTTCATTGCGGCGCCCGAGAGTGCGGACGAATTCGTCTATACGGGCATCATCGAAGATTTTTCTACGGTAGATGAGACCATCGGCAACGATGTCGCGGCCAACGGCAGCCGTGTTCAGTCGGATATAAACTTCCGCCCTGCGAACTCTTTGGAACAGCTCATCGCGCGCCTGTCGGAACAGGTTCCCGTGCTCGGTCAGTTCGGGCTGAACACGCTGGACGGCTTTGTGTCCCTGATCAGAGACGCGGGCGGGGTGATCGCTTCGCTGGACGGCGGCAAGACGGAGATCGCGGAAGACGGCAGCAAGTCTGTTTCCGCCAAACTTGATCTCGTCCCTCTGTACACCGCAGCGGCTTCTTTCCTGCAGGACAATGCGGAAAATTCCCTCGGCACTGCGCTGGATTCTCTCGCGGGCAAGGGCGAAAAGTATGTGGAAAAGGTCATCGACAGGCTGTTCCCCGCAACGGGCAGCGGCCTGACTCTCAATCAGTTTATCGCCGCACTGGAAGAGACGTTTGCCGAACTGGGCGCAGAAATCTCTTTCAAGGAAATTGCGGACGGCGTACAGGCTGTTTCGGGGATGACGACGCAACAACTGGCCGATCTTCTCAATCCTCTGATCGCCGACGCGGCGGGGATCCCCGTCACCATCACTCCAAAAGAAGGGGAAACGCTGTACGACACGCTGTCCAGACAGCTGTTCGATATGATCGGCATAGACACCGTGCTCGCGCTCATTCCCACGGGTTCGGGGGAAGGTACTGCAACGGAAGAGCCGTCGGAAAGTACGGGTGAAAAGATGACCAGCGCCATGGTCAATTCTGTGCTGAAAGCGTACTTATACAATCCCGACCTGACCATCTCCGCCCTTTTCCAATCGCTGGGCGCGCCCGTTCTGGACATTCTCGGGATGCTCGACGTGCAGAAGGGGGAAATTTCCTTCGGGTTCTCCTTTGACGGGGAAAACAAGCTGACGCAGGCGGACATCGAAGCGGGTCTTGCCGTGTACGTGGTTGCGGAAGGCGGGGCGGAAAAGACGGCCATGATCGTGTGCAACGCTTCCGCAAAGATCGCGGTGGAGTACAGTGCGGCGGACGAAATGTTTGCCCTGCCTGCGGATGCGCCGACCACCGTGTACAACTACGAGGGCGTTTTCTCCGTGGGGACGGGGGTCCTGGTTCGGGATCTTCTCATTCAGGCGGGTTGCATAACGCAGGAAGAGGCCGCAGAGCTGCCGTATGTCCAATACGATCAGGTCGACTTCTATGCCGTCGGAACGGACGGCTACATTGCAAAGGAACAGAGCGTTATCAATCTGTTCTGGGTCAGCGATCAGAATGCCTACGAAGTCAGGTTTACGGCGGCCGTCGAGGATTGCGAGTATTTTCTTGTGACCGTCGATCTGGATACGGGATACTATCTTGTAAAGATCCAGCCTCCCGTACAGCAGGCGGCATAAAATGCACTGAATATACGGCCGCCGCGCGGCATCTCCTCGCGGCGGCCGGAAAGGCGCGGCCCTTTGCCGCCAAGTTTTTTCTTTTGATTTGAAAAAAGCCGAAAAACGTGATATTTGCAACACATTTTTTCGGCGTTTTCGGATACAATAGAAGCATAGAACAATGGACAGGGGAAATAAGGGCAGCGGGTAAAAGAGCGGGGAAGGCTTTCGCCTTGCCCGCTCTTTTCATCTTCATATCACCTTTCGGAGATTGCTTCCGCAAAAAAATTGTGCTATACTATACCCGAGGCCGCGCGGAAGGGAAACTTTCGTCCGCACGGAAAAGAGACCATGCAAGAAAAAGATTTCGGAAACAAGAACGTGCAGCCCTCGGCACAGCCCGAACAGACAGCCGCGCAGACCGCGGTGCAGCCCGAACAGACAGTCGCGCAGCCCTCGGCACAGCCCGAACAGACGGCCGCACAGTCCGCGGCACAGCCTGAACAGACAGTTGCACAGTCCGCGGCACAGCCCGAACAGGCGGCCGCGCAGCCCGTGGGGCAGGCTGAACAAACAGCCGCGCAACCCTCGGCGCCCGCGCAGGGGGCGAAAAGCAGGTATTTTCTCATGTGCGAGAGGGACTGGATCTATTTCACCCTCATTGCCGTGGCGGGCTATTTCGGGGCGTTTACCTATCTTTTGCGGGGCAACGTGTTCTGTAACGCGCAGTCGGGCAACGTGGTCCTGATGGGGCTTGCCCTGGGGCAGGGGGACTGGATGAAGGCGCTGTACTACCTCATTCCTATTTCCGCCTATCTTTTGGGGGCGTTTGTCTCCGAATTTCTGCCCAATCCCGTCAAGCGCAAGATGCGCGTGCGCTGGGATACGCTTCTGATCGCGGTGGAAATGGCGGTGGTCATCGCCCTCGGCTTTGTCCCCGAATCGGCGCCCGTACAGATCTCCCAGGTCGCCGTCAATTTCATTATGTCCATGCAGTACAACACCTTCCGCCAGGCGCAGGGAGAACCCGTCGCCACCACGTTTGTCACAAACCATGTGCGGCAGGTGGGCGTAGGGATCGCCAAGGCGATCAAGCACGTCGGAAAGGACGGGGATAAATCGTATCTGCGCAAATTCCGCGTGCATCTGTTCATGCTTTTGTTTTTCGTTGCGGGGGCGGTTGTGGGTACGCTCTTTTGCAAGCTGATCCTCGGCCGCGCCATCTGGGTCACGCTGGCGCCCCTCGCGGTGGTGTTCGGCGCGCTGCTGTATGCGGACCTCGCCACGGAAAAGGGCATGAAAGACAAAAAGCCGAGCGGGCACTGAGCTCTTGCGCGGCTTTCCGGATCATTTTTGTGCCTGCCGTCGCAAAAAACGGGGTACGTTGCAAAAAAACAGAACAAAACAGGCTCCGCCGCAAATATTGCGGCGGAGCCTTTGCTTGGCGCTTTACCAAATGCAACCTAAATCGACATAATTAAGCTTCCTAAAGTAGAAAAAGGAACCGTAGCTAAGTTACGGTTCCTTTTTCGCAAATTGTTTTTAACACTTTAAAGAATGTCGTATCCGTATTCCCAAAACAGCATGTCAAGAATTTTGGCGACAGGGTAAATCAGTGTTCTGCATCCGCTTTCCCGCTGCACATCGGCATTTACGGAAGCCATGATTTGTTTCACAATACTGGCGTGTGTGCGGCTGTAATCGACAAGATCGGACAAACTCCTATTCCCCAAAGTACCGCAAAGCCCTTCCGCCTTCATTCCCGCAACGACATATCGATCATAGGCGGGAATACAGCCGAGCGTTGCCAACAGGATCTTACCGATCACCGTATCGTGAACATCGCCCAAAATAAACGCTGTATTCTTTGCAACATCGGTTTCTTTATCTTTTTCGATCTTATAATATGTTTTTGACATAAAATACTTTTTCAGTTCGCCGATCAACTCTGTTACCGTTGCGATATACTTTGACTTATCGAGTTTTGCATCCGTTAAATCTATATCGCAGAGACCGTCGTATTTCGGTTGATTTAACTTCTTCACGACAGGTATCAAAAACCGATAATCCTTTTGCAACAGAAAAGCGCCGCGGCAGAGCATGCCCCAGCTCCCCAAAAAGGCAAATAGGTGCAACGCGACATAATCGAGTGTTTCCGGGCTGTTATCATGCCTGTTTTTGAGATACACACAATGAACATGATCATAGGAGCGGTAGCGGGAATTTTTATCTTGTAGATAAATATACATAAATTTATTTACATAAGCTTGCCTTTGTTGATCTGTCAGCATAATACACCTCTTTTGAATTTTTATTTTCCCGGCAGAGCCAAAAAGCTTGATTTTAACCGCGCTTCCAGTAATAATTGTAATAGGTTGACGTAAGATAGGTCGCCGCGGTGGATAAATCGGCAAGGTAATCGCTTGCAATGCTTGTACCGCTCGTCGCCGTACTGCTGGAAGAATACCACCAACCATTCGGATTTTCAAATATCACACTCGTAAGGCTATTGCAATCCCCAAATGTAGCCCAACCGATGCTCGTCACACTGTCGGGAATCGTCACGCTCGTCAGCCCGCTGCACTCATAGAACGCACGATTTCCGATGCTCGTCACGCCGTTTCCGATCGTCACACTCGTCAATCCACTGCAACCAAAGAACGCAGAACTTCCGATACTCGTCACGCTATCGGGAATAATAATACTCGTAAGCCCGCTGCAATACATAAACGCACGCTCACCGATATTTTTCACGTTACTCCCAATCGTTATGCTCGTTATATTCGGGCAATAAGAAGAATTTGACACATTGAATAAATTTACAGGAATTGATTGCACACTATCTCCGAACACAACGGCAATTCCGTTATCATTGCTTCCTGCGTTAAAAAATACATTGCTATCAGATGATAAATCTTCTACGGAAACAGCATTAAAATGGATTTGTCTCAGCCCGCTGCAATATGAGAACGCTCTCCCTCCGATGCTCGTCACGCTGTCTGGGATTATCACGCTCGTCAGTCCGCTGCAACCGTCGAACGCAGAACCACCGATGCTCGTCACACTGTCGGGGATTGTCACCTTCGTCAGTTCGTTGCAACCGTTGAAAGCGGAATCACCAATACTTTCCACACTATTTCCAATCTTTACATTCATCAAGCTTTTGCAATAATAAAATGCAGAAGAGCCGATGCTCATCACGCTGTCGGAAATTGTTACATTTGTCAGGCTATTACACTCTCGAAAAGCCTGCTCCCCGATATTCGTCACGCCGTTGGAAATCGTTACACTTATTAAACCATCGTAAGAAGAAAATGCGTAATCTCCGATACTTGTTACACCGATTGGAATCACCAAATCTGTTACAAGTTCTCCGTCCAAATAGAAATTCTGTGCGAAACGCAACGGATTCGCATAGAAATCCCCAAACGTTATCTTGCACCAACTTAATAAATCGCTAATATATACACTCGTTAGACCGATGCACTCATCGAACGCACGCTCTCCAATATCTGTTACATTATTTCCAATCGTCACGCTTGTCAATCCACTGCAACCAGAAAAAGCATGATTTCCGATGGTCATTACGCTATCTGGTATCGTCACACTTGTTAGATGTTTATTCCTATAGAACGCATATTGATAAATCTCATACTCTTTAACTTCCATACCATCATAGGCGGTAAAAGACACCGGCAGTATGAGAGTCATATCCGTTCCGTAATATCCTATAAGATAACCGACTTTTTCATTGCCATCATAGAAAAAACGATAACCATCTTCCGTGTCCGTGATCCAAGATTCGCCGTCAACCTGTGTATAGACGTTTTTAGCGTAATAAGCAACATAGCCGTTGCCCGTACTGCCGATTATCAAAGAAAGCGCACTTTGGTTATATACTTCAACCAGTTTATAGCAATTATAGAACGCACTAGCTCCAATGCTCGTCACGCTATTTGGGATCGTCACGCTCGTCAGTCCGCGGCAACCAGAAAACGCATAATCTCCTATACTTGTTACGCTATCCGGGATAGTGACACTTGTAAGGCTACTGCAACCAGAAAACGCATAATCTCCTATACTTGTTACGCTATCCGGGATCGTCACGCTCGTCAGCCCGCTGCAATAGTAGAACGCATACTCTCCGATGCTCGTCACGCTGTCCGGTATCACCAAATCAGTCACGAGAACACCATTCAAATAAAGATTATGTGCGTAGCATAACGGATTTGCATCATTGCTTACAAACGATATTTTGCACCAAGCAGATAAATCGGTAATATATACGCTCGTTAACTCATTGCAATAATTAAACGCACCACTCGCAATGCTCGTTACGCTATCCAAAATCGTTACGCTCGTTAGTCCACCGCAACTATAGAATGCATCCTCACCGATGCTCGTCATACCGTTGGGAATGGTGATGCTCGTCAATGCGTCGTAAGAATAAAACGCGTAATCCCCGATACTATCCACACCGTTTGAAACCACCAAATCTTTTACGAGTTCTCCATTCAAATAGAGATTATTTGCTAAATATAGCGGGTTTGCCGTAGCATTTCCAAATGATATCTTGCACCAAGCCGATAGATCAACTATGTGTACGCTCGTCAAACTGTTGCACCGCGAAAATGCATTATCACCAATACTTTCCACGCCGTTTCCGATTGTTATACTTATTAGTCTATCACACTCATAAAATGCATGGCTGCCAATGTTCGACACATTGTCTGGTATTTTAATATTTGTCAGCCCTCTGCAATAATAAAACGCAGAATCTCCGATGCTCGTTACACTATCGGGAATGATTACATTCGTCAACCTACTGCAATTATAGAACGCACTATCTCCAACGCTAATAATTTTTTGCCCACTTATTTCGGACGGAATACTGATACTTGTCAGTTTTCCGCCATCGTATTGGCTCCACCCGTACTCCGTAAAGCCTGTAATTTCTCCGTTCGCGTACTCGAAAATCGACCGCCATTTGGCATAGAACGTCTTATCTCCGTACTCATCTGCCGAAATCGCCGTCACCTTTTCGGTAAAATCGGCGTCAGTATACCAGCCCAAAAACTCCCATGCGTCGCTTGTAGGTGAGGAAAGCGTCAGCTCTTCCCCGAAAGTATAGGATGCGGGATTTGCGTTTTCGGCTCCCTCTATGCCGAGTACATAGGTAATATTGTATTGTGCCTGGCGGATATAGAGGTGCGCGGTCAGTGTCTTATCTTCATAATACGGATTTTTCAATGTCGCCGTCACGGTATATTCGCCGATTTCAGTCTGTCCGTTGTTATCCCATAGAATTTCCGTATCTTCGGGAATGCCTATGACTTGCAGATACTTCGGCTTACCGTCGTATCCGAAAGATTTATCCTCTAAAACAGCGTCATCAAATGTACGTAAATTCAAATTGACTTTAAACTCGCACGACTGCCCGCCGTAGGAAACGGTCAGGGAATGCGCGCCCGACTGTTGCAATTCCTGCTTATCTGCCTCCGTCAAATGTTCGGCAAGGGGCAGATCTTCTGTCCAGCCGTCGGTGTGTTTGACGCGCAGGTTATAATCATCCAACGAAAATTCGTCCAGATACAATTCCGTTTCGCCTATGACGGAAACGGATTCCACGGGGAATTTCTGCACGATGTCGATCTCACACCCGCAGCTGTCAAACACCTCGTCGTATATCGAAATGAGTTGATCGGTCACGGTCAGTTTTGTGAGTGAGCTGTCCTGCGGAATATAGAATTCCGCCGTCCAGGTTTCCGGTCTTCTCCATGAAACACTGACGGTAGCTTCATACATACTTTCCCATGAGGTCACCGTAATGGGTTTGCCGCTGTACTGATATGTAACGCCGCCTACGGTCATGCTGCTCTTACTGTAATACCAATCCGTTCCCGTTACGGGGAGAGCAAACACCCTGTTCACGCCGCCGACATTTACCGTGTAACTTCTCGTTTCTGCGGGATATAAATTTTCCGCTCCGGTTCCGTCGAGTTTATATGTCTGCGATTCCAAATCGAAGTAATATTCGTTGAAAGAAGTATTTTCGTCCACGCGAGGCAGAGTGAGATATTGCAAAGAGGTACAATCTTCAAACGCACCCTGTGCAACGGAAGTCACGTTTTCTCCAATGACGATCTCTTTGAGGTTTGCGCAGTCTGCAAACGTGTTCCGCAAAACACTTCCCGAAAGGATCGTCACCTTTTGCAACGAATTGCAGTTGGTAAACAAATTGCTGCCGATCGTAACTACCCCGTCGGGGAGCGTTACTTCCCGCAAAGAGGTACAGCCCAAAAACACACTGTTCAGAATACGTGTGCATGCAGGGATCTCTACCGTTTGCAGAGAGGTGCAATAACCGAATGCAACGTCGCCGATCTCTTTCAGCGAATCGGGCAGAATGATTTTCGTGATAAAAGAGCAGTCGTAAAAGGCGCGCGAGCCGATCGCCGTAACCGCTTTGCCCTTATATTCGGCGGGAACGGTGACTTCGGTATCCGTACCGGAATAGCCAGCCAATATGTAACCGTTGCCGGAAAGATTAAAGGAAAAATCCGCATACGGATCATTGACCGTAACAGTGCAAGTCGCCGTTTTACCGTTGCTCGTTGTGGCGGTGATTGTAGCAGTGCCGCTGCCGATCGCCGTTATATTTCCGTCTGCGACTGTCGCCACAGATTGGGCGGAACTCGTCCATGAGATAGTTTTATCCGTCGCGTTGCTCGGCAAAACGGTCACCGTAAGCGTTTCGCTTTCGCCGATCTCCAAAGTCAAAGATGTTCTGTTGAGCGACACAGAGGTCACTTCGATGATTTCGGGCGCCGGCTCGTTGACGGTAACGGTACAAGTCGCTGTTTTGCCGTTATGCGCCTCAGCGGTTATCGTCGTTGTGCCATCGGACTTAGCCGTAACTTTTCCGCCGCTGACAGACGCGATAGAAGAATTCGTGCTCGACCATGTAATGCTCTTATCCGTCGCATTGCTCGGAGAAACAGTTACGACAAGCGTATAGCTTTCCCCGACCTCCAACGTCAAAGAGGTCTTATCAAGAGAGACCGCAGTGACAGCGATATCCTTATCGTCATTCGGATCGGTGCCGGGGTTTGTTCCCGGTTCATCTCCGTCGTCCGGATTCCCTCCGCCCTGTTCGGTGTTCTGCCCGGCATCTGGCGTTTGATTGTTTCCACAGGCGGTAAAGAATACTGCGCACGCCAACATGAGCGTTGTAACAAACGCCAGCAAAACTATGCTCCAAAATTTTCTTTTGCTCATATTATATCTCCCAATTTTTGCGACTTTTTACCAATTTTATTATAGCGTTTTTCTCGCACAAAATCATAAAAATCGCTGACAGGCGTAAGTCAGTAGTTGTGCCTTTTGCTGCTCAATTTAAAACTATTGATATTTCATGTATGTTTTACTCTATAAAATGTTCAATGATTATCGTATTCGGTGTACTTTTCCTTTTTTATATTATATCAAAAGTGCACATAAAAAGCAAGGTAATAGATACTTTCACCACAAAGTCCTAAAAGTTTGTTCATAACCGCTATTATAGATGGCTTTCTCTATTCAATCTGTTCATTGAATACGATATTCGATGTACTTTTCTATATACTGTCAAAGCAGTTTTCCAAGCTTGTTCATCATGTTTGCCTTGTGCTCCATAAGGGAGTGTGCATAGCGGTTTAACGTTACAGTCGGGTTTTTGTGCCCGAGGATCTCGGAGAGCGTTTTCACGTCCATCCCGCATTCAAGTGCGCGGGTAGCGAACGTGTGCCGCAGGGAATGAAAGCCTTTATGCGGAATATTCAGCCTTTTCAGGAGCAGTTCAAAACTTCGCTGGTAGGAACGGATGGAAACGGGCTTTCCGTTTGCTGACACCACGAAGGGCGAATCGCTCTTTTTCTTTATACCTTTGAGAAGCGGCAACAACTGTTTTGGCAGCGGTATCACGCGGCGGGAAGTCGCTGTTTTCGGCTCATCTATAACAAGCCCATCCTTGCTGTCATGACAGGACTTTGAGACGATGAGAATACCTTTTGCAAAGTCTATATCGCTCCATTGCAGGGCAATCAGCTCCCCGATACGCAATCCGCTGTACAAGCAGAGAAGTATGCCGTACAGCTTATCCTTCTTTCCGTTCAGAATTGCTTGTTCTATCCGCTTTTGCTCGGCGAGAGTAAAGCACTCCACGGGCTTTTCTTTGAGTTTCGGGCGTTTGAGTTTATCCGCTGTGTATTCCTTTGTTAACCCTAAGAGGTGCGCTGTTTTGAGGGAACTCTGAATAACAGAGATAATGGCATTCACGCTGTTCGCCGATAAGCCTTTGCCCGTTTTTCGGTTGCCGCTCTGCAAAAGCTCCGTTATGAACGATTGCAGGACAAGCGGAGATAAATCGTTCAGCTCTATGCCGCCGATCTTGTCTTTAATATGCTGCTCTATGATGAGCCTGTACCGCTCGCAAGTCCGCACTTTCACAGACGGGCGGATATAGTTTTCCAGCCATTGAATGAGCCAGTTTATGTACTTCATGTTTCCTCCAAAACAGATAATTTTTTACAAATGGCAGTAAGGCGTGCGCTTGGCTTATATACAAGTCGGCGGCGAAGCTGACGGTGCGGCTGACGCCGCACCGTCACCCGCTCGCTGCGCTCGCGGGCGCCGAAGCCAAGCGCACGCCCGGACAAACAAAGCGGACAAACGGAAATCAAAGGCGGCGACGGCGCGGGCGTTCGCCGCTGACCCGCTTGGCGAATCGCCCGCTTATTCCGTCGCGCCGTGCCTTGATTTTCACCGTTATGCGGTTCGTTTTGTATTTTCGGGAGCGGCGCGATAGTTTCTCGGCTCTCCTAAGCGGTCGAGCAGGCTTCAATACAGCTTTCGACGCCATGAGTGAGATGGGTTTTTTACCGTTCCGCAAAAATGTTAATTTTTCACAAATGACGGCAGTGTGTGCGCTTGGCTATTAAACAAGCGCGCCGTTTTTTTACCGTCCCGAAATATGCGGTTTACATACGTTTGACATTACCC
>ERZ1643251.4698-NODE-4698-length-11681-cov-4.636676_pt1 | contig 11681 bp, 6 predicted proteins | sample MGYA00579261_ERZ1643251 | MGnify/ENA primary metagenome ERZ1643251 (study PRJEB29033, sample SAMEA4952267) | chicken gut metagenome | biome: Broiler Chicken; feature: Gastrointestinal Tract; material: Caecum | place: Ireland | collected 2018 | study: Broiler... | reverse complement strand
TAAATAATATTTATTTTCATTATATATTCCATCATCTTTTACACCTTTAACAACATATGAATATAATGTTTTATTTCTAGTCTCATATATTTCTGTTGCAATAAATTCATAACTTTCTTCCATATTAGATAATATATTATTTTCATTTAAATTATTATCTTTAATATAATTTTCACTTAAACGATTCATTACATTTTTTGCTGCACCAGAACTAATTGCATCTAAATATTGATTTATATAATATTCTATACTGAAAAAATAAACATTGTTTGTTAATCTCTCTTTTTCATATATTGCTGCATCTTCAGAATCTCCAAGAGGTTCCTCTTCTACAACAACATTACCATCTTTATCCACAATATTATTATCTAAAAAATTCTTTCTAATAATCATAATTATTATAAATACTATAACTAATACAATCAAAAAAGCAATAATAGCAAAAAATAACTTTTTATTCTTCATATTTTGTTTTCCCTTTCATAAATTTTAGCTATTTTATTCTAATTATATAATCAAAATGTCCTTCATTTATTATTGTTTTTGTTGAACAATTTTCATAACTTATTGTAGCATTTATTTGATGATTTGAACCAGCTCCATATGTTCCTACTCCATCTCCAGCAAAAATTTCAATATGTCTAGATGGTGAAGATTTTAATAATAAGTCTCCTGGCTCAGGTGTAGCATTAGCTGTAGACTCCCACTCCCAACCATATTTTGATAAATCATAATTTCCAACTTCACCATTTATCCAACATACAAAATCATATGTTGAAAGTTGAGATCTTCCTTCAAATTCTGTATAACCATATTGTATTAATACCCAAGTTACAAATGCACTACAATCAATCCCTTGACTTGCATTTGGATAATTCATTATATTACCATTATGATATGTATAATTATGTTCATTTATATAATCATGAATTTCTTTTCCAATCTGTACTATATCATCTGTTGCAGTAATTGTAAAGTCTCCATCACCTATTAAAGTATTTTCATCATATATTGATGCTATTTCAGAAGTTGATACATCCCCAGTTTGTACGTCATTTTTAAAAACTGTTGTAATACCTCCAAATACAGATAAATATAGACAATAAATTAAAATTGCAAAAATTATTACTCCTATTACAATAAAGCTAACAGGTGCTGTAGCTAGAATAACTTTTAGAATTATTTGTCCTAACTTCATTGCAATTTTAACAGCTACTTTTGCTACAGCTTTTATAGCATCTTGTGCTACTTTTTTAGCTTTATGGCTTAAATTGTTTGCAATATTTCCAACTTGTTGAACTGTTTTATTAGCAATTTGAGCTTCCATCTGTGAAACAGGATTATTTTCTAATTCTGATTGTTGATTATTATTTTCTTCATCCATATATTACCTCCTATTCTAGTTTTAGAAGCTAAATGACATTTTAAAATCTGTTCCTTCTTCTAATTGCATAACTATTTTCAAATCTTTTGTTTCTGTACCATTTTTATCTTTTAAATTAAGTGTATATACATAATAGCTTCCTTGTTCTGAAAATACTAAAAATTCAACTTCATTTTGATCATAAAAATTATTTCTCAAATAATTTTCTAAGTCCGCAACCGCTGTTAAATTATTTGTATTTTTAAAACTATCTGCTAATAATGTAAAAACATAATTATAGTTTTTATCATTTATACCCATTATAAATTTATTTATGTTTAATCCTACTTTTACTCTTACATCAGAAGCTTCATATTTACTAACAAATTGTGGAATATCAACTATGTATTGGTCTAATACTACAGAAAAATCCATTATATCATTTATTGAAAATATATAATATTCTTCATCACTAGTATAAACAACATATTGATCATATTCATCAAAATAGTTTATTTCAAATTTTGAAAATTGCATATTTTCAAGTTTTGTTAAATTATCTTGAATATATTTATTAAAATTATCGTAATTTACAAATCTAAGTGTTTTGTATTCCTCATCTAATAATGAAAATGCTTTTTCTGAATTAGTTAAAATTAACATTTTGTAATATTCAAAATATCTTTTTACTTTTTCATTATCTGTAATGTCTTCTTGTAAAAATTCACCTGTTAAATTTTCATTTATAACATATCTTTGGTCACCTGTGGTAGCTATTTGTTCAAATTCAGTTTGTTCTATATCTGTTTTTTGCTGAGTAATTTTATATGTTCCTGCTGTTGTATCAAAATCAATTGCATAAAAAGCATTTTGGTCTGTTTTATTTACTGGGTCAAAAATTTCTCCAAATACATATAATCTATATGATACAACTATATCTGTTTCCTGGAAATATATTTTACTTGCATAAAATATATTTCCAGTGTTTAAATGTTCAGTTATAATTTTTTCTGCCATACAAAATGTATTTAATTGATTTATTTCATCAATATTTTCATCTATTTCAAGTTCTGCCATCTCTTCTTCTTTAAATGATTCTTCTTCGAAATTATTTTCTTCTGAAGATTTCCTTCTTATACTTAATAATACTATCAATAAGATTATCAATATTAATATAACTAAAATAATTAAATATTTAAATATCTTATTTCCTTTCATATGTTCAACCTTTCTATATCATTTAATATTATTTTTTATGCTCCTGTTTTAAATGTTCTTAGCTCATCTGCATATTCTAGTACTGTATTTATATCAATATAATTTTCTGTTCTTGTAGGTTTTGAACTTCCTGGGTCTAATACATATACTAAAGTATCTCCTGTATATTTTATACCAACTACAGCAATAAAGTGTCCACTTCCTGTATTGTAAGGATTTTGTGGGTCTGAATTTGATTTAATATGTAAAATTGCTGGATTTCCTGAACTTAAGTGTTCAATTAATTTTGCTCTTATATTATTAGTATATTTTGTTGCAATAATTCTTCCACCTGTACCACTTAATGTTGTAGACCAAGAAAACCAATTATTTGTATTTTCGGGACTGATTTCTGTAGGAGTATAAGGTTGTCCAGTACTTGGATTAACCACACCTAATCCACTCAAACATGTTGCTAATGCTGTTCTTCCACATATATTTGTACCAGCACCTTGTTTAAAATAATGATATGTCCTACTATTAATAAATTCTCCATCTTGATCTGTTGTTGTTATTGTTGTAACTTTTTCCAAATGCCAAGCTGTTCTTCCTGAACCTCCAGATTTTCTTGTTGTAGATTGGCTTTTTGCACTTGAATCCACATCTACCGTATAATTACTTGTACTTCCATCATAATTATAATTGTATAACTCATCTACAGATAAACCAACTGCAAAATTAAATTCTAATTCTTTATTATTATCTGTTAAATATTGATATCCACTAATTTCAGAAAGTACATATCTCATATATCTTTCAAGTTCTTGAGTATTTCCATTTTGTTCAAGTAGAGCAAATAGCAAATATGATGCTGTCGTTAAATTGTTTTCTACTTGAGGATATTTTTTTATTAAATTTATTATAAAATCAATTTTATAAGCACCATTTATTATAGAATAAACATGATATTCATTTTTCCATTTTGCATAATTTTCATAAATATAAAAGTGTGTATTCTTCCATTCATATAAATAACTGTAATCACTTGCACCACAATGTGCTCCTATAAGAGTTGGTGGATATGGATTTAATCTTTCTACATATTCTACATATGTTGGTTGTATTCTTGTTACAGTTTGTATTTTTTCAAAAGGCCTTTCTACATCTCCAACTTTTGGAATTAGCTTATAATCTAAATTCCATGTATCAGCTTCAATTAAATATAAATCTCCTGTATTTTTTATTTTTACATTTAAAAAATCCTTTAGTGTATATCCAGCATATTTTAGACATGTTTCATATACTTCTTCTACATTATTTATATAAGTACCCTCTTCTTGTCCAACAACAACTGGTCCTCCTTCGTGTGGATGATGTGTTCTTGTTTCTTCACCAGTTTCTGAGTCTGTTGATGTTGTGTCATCACAACACTCCCATCTATGAACAGTATCAACAATATAACTACTTATTGTTCCTCCTCTTATAGCATCTTTTTCATCTGTTCCATAATTATAATGTTCAAATTCACTTTCTGTTGCTTCAAGTAGCCCTAGTTCTATATATGTATTTTCTTTATTACATTCTTCAAGTAACTCATTCATAAACTCTACATCTTGTGTCATCATATGCATTGCTAAAAAGAAGTTTATTGGTGCTGCTGTTTGCTCAAGCAAGTTTAAATACTCATATTGTCTCATTTCAAATGTTGCTTCTATTCTATCTGCTGTATTATAATAACTTGGCAACAATTCTACTCCTGCAGGATCTGATGTTCCAGAATCATCTATTGCTCTTTCAGGAGGTGGATTATTATATGCCCATGTATATTCTTCTTCAGATACTAGAACACATAATCTCATTCCATTAGGATTTATAGAAAAATATCCTAAATATTCATCTATTTGTTCTTTAGAATATACTGTTTCTTTTGACATTTCTAATAATTCTTCATATGGAATATATTTTAATGTTATCCCATCTTCAAAATCTGTACCACCTTCTACAGCAACTTCATAATCATCTTGAGCATTATAACGTCCATATTTTGCTGTATATCTTTTTATAATAACATTACCATTTATTGCTGTTTTTGCATATTCTCCTATATCTGGTAACATATTTCTTAATTCAGTACGTATATATTTATCAACAATGTTTGTTAATTCTTCATCACTTTTATAAGTTTGGCTTTCATCATCTGTAGCATAAACATCATAATCTTCATCTCTAAACTCAAATGCATATGTATCTACAGCATTTTCCTCTAATGCTCTTAAAATTCTTAAAGCATAATTTGCATTTACTTCATATCCATTTTCAGTAATGGATACCATACTTCTTACATCTGTTGAAGATGCCTCAAGTCCTGCGGTAACACTTGTTGAAGAGCTTAAACCTATGTTTGATTTTTTATCTTCTTCATTTTGTGGTATACCTGTAGATTCACTCTCACTTATTGCTCCTCCTAATCCACCTTGATCAATTTCATCTGCAATTTCAATAGAATTAGTAATAATCATATCTTTTGCAAATACTTGACCAGTAGATGAGATTGTAATTATAATTAAAAGAGCTATAATCATTAATTCTTTTAAGAATATATTTTTTAATTTATTAATTATTTTCATAAACATCTACCTCCTTTAATTATAATTTACTTCTATTGTTGTAAAATTTGAATAAGCTGTTCTATTATGAGTATCTAAATATTCTTGATAATCTAATATAACTTTGCTAAATATTATTTTTGTTGCTTTATTTGTAGCATTATATACTTTATTAAATCTTACTGTAACTTCTTTTGCTTCTCCTGGTTGTACTAGTACATCTCCTTCATCAAAAATACTATTTATAGATGAATAGATTGTTCCATTATCATTTGTTAAATAAATACTATTACTATTTTCAGTTTCAACAATAGCAATTGTTTTATCTGAATTATTTTGTATTTCCATTGTTATTTCTTCATATCTACTATAAACATCAATATTATCTACTTTAACATCTATATTATCAAACACATATCTAGAATTTCTATTTTCACCATAAATATAATTATTGACATTTATCTTATATGTTCCATCATCTTGTTTTACAAATGTATAATATTCATCATTTGCTGTAAATTTTGCACCACCAGTTGCCATCATATCACCATTAAAAGTAATTTTGCATAAAGTATTATTTCCATCCACAGACGTTTTTGAAATAGAAAATTCTTGTGGTTCATTAAATCTTAAATCTATATAAAACTCTTTAAATGTTTGAGCATCATAATATTTTAATGCCGTTTTACATTCTTCTGTTAATAAATTATATGCATTTTCTGCATCTCCATTATTGCAATAATTAACAAATACTTTCATTGTATTTTCTATTGTATTTTGTGGTAGATTTTTTACATCTTCATCTTGAATATTATCCATTGTTACATTTATACCATTTGTATAGCCATTTCCTGTAGTAATATTATTTTCTTCTAATTCTTTTTGTTTTTCTTCTTCCCTTTTTGCATAATAATAATTTAAACCATAAATTATTACTATTGCAAATATTGCTATTAATAAAACATATGCTATTGCTTTTTGATTTTTATTTATAAAACTTCTTATTTTATTAATATTACTCACCTCTTTCAATTATAAATAATCATATTCTTCATTATCTTCTACTCTTTCCAATTTCATAGAATTGTCTAGCATTTTAGAATAATATGTTCTTATATCTTTAGATGATTTTGATGTTCTATTTTGTTGAACCATTTCATCTAAGAATTGTTTCTTAGCTTCTTTACTTTCTGGTATTCCATATGTGCTATCTACATTATTTCTAAATCTAAATACATCAACTGCTAGTTTGTCTGCTTCGTCTTTTGAATAAGAATTATTTTGTGATCTTAGATAATTTGAATATCTAAATAATCTTTTTTGATCATTAAAATCTGTGATTCCGGCTTTTGCAAAATTATTTCTAGCTCTTAAACGCATTTCATTTGCATGTGATCCATAATATTGGTTAAAATTGTCTTGTACATCAGGTCTTTCTGACCAATCTTTTGCAATTTGAGCTTTTCTAGTTTCTTTTTTTCCTAATCTTGTATCTCTAAGCATATCTTTTACAGCTCTTTCTCCTTTGTTGTATAATTTTCCCCCTAGTACTACACCTCCTGCAAATGATGCACCTAATTCACCAGGTCCATATTTACCATCTGTACTACTTATTCCTGCTTGAACTGCGGCTGTAGTAACTCCAAAAATTGTTTGAACAGCTCCTTTGGCTATATTGCCACCAAGTCTTTTTATGTTGTCAGGAGCTTTTTTATCTGTATCCCATACTGGTTTTACTACACCTTTAGCAACAGCTCCAAGACCACTTATAGTTCCTCTTCTTAATCTATCAAGTTTACTGCTTTGTGCTGCCCTATCATAATTTACATTTGTTCTATTAGGTCTTGTACCTGTTCCTCTTACCATTGAGCCATTTGCATCCCCTTGTGTTTGATTATCTGAGCCATTATTATTAGACTGTGTGTCATCTACTGCTGAACCTGGATCACCAGATGGATTTTGACTTACTCCTAATCTGAAATTCTCTATCTCATCTAATTTCTTCTCATATGTCTTATAATCCTTATTTCTTAGAGCAATTTCAGCTTCACACTCTAATATATCTTCTATATTGTTATTTGCTTTAGCTTCATTATATCTTTCTCTTAATTCATCATCAGAAAGATTTGAGAATTTTCTTTTCATAAATGCTCTTGGTCCTCCATGACCCATAAAGTATTTATTTTCCATCATTCTTCTATTTAATACATCAAAATATTCTTGTGCTTTATCCATATCACCATTTTTAATAGCATCTCTCATTAGTTCTAATAATTGATTTGAATTAAGTTTTGAATACTTGTCATTATATTGTAATGGCATATTTGCTTTATTAAATGGATCTTCATTTCCTTTTATAATACTTCTCATATATTTTAGTTTATCTCTAGTTGCATTATTAAGGTCTTCATTTTTTCCCTTTCGCAAGCCATTTTGTTTTAAGTAGTTAAAAGCATTCTCAAATCCTTTAGTTTTTTCTTTTGTATTTTTCAAGTCCTTATCTGTAAGTTCTTGTCTTTTATTAAATATAGTTTTATCTATTCCAAGAGGCTCATTATTTGCACTATCTGCTCTACCATATCTCCTTTCAAATTTTTCGTCTTCCAAGTCTTCATCAGGACCTGAGCTAAAATCATTTTTATTAATACTTCCATCTGAATTAGAGTTTGCTCCAGATAAACTATTAGAATTACCTCTTTGCATAGAACCAAATATTCCTCTTATATTTTTAGACATTGATGAGGCAAGTGCTAAACCTCCTACTGTTTTTGCTAAGCCTCCTACTGTTCCTCCTCTTGCTCTTCCAAATCCAAATATTTTCTTCATTAATTTTTCTGCTTCTGCTAAGAAAAACAACGCTATAATTGCATAAACTGCATTGTTTGTTGCAAGTTGAACAGCAGAACCAATTAGTATATTATATAATAATAGATGTACTGGTTGTAACAAAGCATTATATATGTATTCTCTTAACCACATTCCAAATCCTTTTGCTTTTCCTCCATCAAGCTTGTCTAATGGATACATCATTGCAACTATTGGTGCACTTAATGTTAGAAATGCCATATTTAACATCCTTTTGAAATAAATATATGTAAATTTACATGTAAGTGTTATAAAACCAAAATAAATAACTATATATCCTAATTTAGTAATAAGCGAATTTGTTTGTGATTGAAATCTTGCTAATCCTAAAAAATTTGTAGCAAATGTCTTATCTTCAAAAACAACTCTTACATTCCCTATACTTGCACTTATTAGTGTAGTTAAATTTTGTATAATAGCTATAATAAAAGCCATAATATAATGCATTGTAAATATTAGAAAAACAGCTAAAACCCAATTTATAAAACTTTTCTTATAGTCTGCTTTTTTTCCAGCACTTGATGTAATTATAATTTTAATTCCTATGTATATCAATATAGCTAATAACCCAACAATTGCAATATATCTTAATGTTCTATACCATGATGCTATTGTTCCTCTTAGGGCATTCCAGCCTTCTGAAGAATTTGCCTGTTCTTCTCCATTTTTTACTACATTTCCACCAATAAAATCTATACTAAATAACTCTATCTCTCCTTTAAAAATTTCTTCTGGAGTATATTTAAAATTGGGATATTTTAATTCAGGAACAATTCCTTTATTATTCTTAAATTCATCTATTTCTTCTTGAGAAAAAGTTTTGGTAGTATTAGCTTCAGATAAGTTTGACGTATCAACTTCACTCCATTTTACCATTACATTTTCAAATGAAGTTCCAATCATACAACTTGTCAGTATAGACATAATAGCATCTCCTACAGCCATTAACACTTCTAAAAGAGCTTGTAAAATAGTTCCTGTATCATCATCAACATCTGCCCCTAAGTTATTATCTTCAATATTAGTATAAGCATCATCTGGATTAATATTGTCTTCTATTTCAGAATAATCTGGATTAGTTGTTGATGTTATTTCATTTCCATCTTCATCAACAGGTACAGCATATATTATATTCACATAAAAATATGGAAATATTAAACATAATAAAATCATACATACTAATACCTTATAAATTATATTTTTTAGCACTTTTTCACCTCTTTTCATTTTAACTATGTGTTATTCTGTCAAACATTCTTATTGAAGCACTTATGTTTATTTCTCGCTTTCTAACTTTTTCAGCATCCTTTGAATCCATTCCTTGTGTAATAGAATGAATATATCTTTCTTCTTTTTTCTTATTATATGATGCTGCAGATGCTTGAATTTTCTTTCTTTTATTTTTCTGTGATAATATATACATTGCAATAATATCTTGTTTATCTTTTTCTACTTTAAGAGTTTTCTTCTTTTGAGTAGTATTTAAATATGTTTTGCTATCATTAACTTCTTTTGCAACTTTATTAGCATATTTTGTACATTGTTTTATTTCTTTTAAATCTATAAATCCTCTTGTTACATAATTGTCAATAATTCTCTCACGATATTCTTTCCAATCGTCTTCTCCAGAATTTTCTTTACAGAATTGTATTACATCATCTCTATTTCTAAACTGTTCTTTATATTCTTCCATTTTTTCTTCTTTAGTAAAGTTATCAGTATATCCTTCTTCAAATGTGTCTACAACATTGTCTACTTTTCGTCCCATTAGTGCAACACCTGCTCCAAAAGTTGCAATACCTTCTACAGGGCTATATTTTCCATCTGTTAGGCTAATACCTGCTTGTACAGCTGCAGCCGTAATGCCAACACCTACTCCTAAGGCTCCTTTTACTATATTTCTAGCTAACCTTTTTCCATTATATTTTCCACTTCTATCAAAATCCCAAATAGGTCTTGCTACTCTTTTTCCTAATGCTTTAGTTCCACCAATAATTCCTCTACCAGCTTTAGTATTTGCAATAGATGATGCTTTTTGTCCAATCGAACTATTCATGGCTTTATTTGCTAAATTTCTTATTGGTATTGGCATATGTTGTTTTTTAACTTTTCTTGGTTTTAATCTTTGTGCTAATTTTGGTCTTCCTGATGGATTAAAAGTTACATGAGAATTATTAGGGATATTGGTTTGTGTTTGGTTCTGCATGTTATTACTATAATTAGAATTGTTACTGTAATTACTATTATCACTATAATTGTTTATATTATCACCTGCAGAAAGGAATTCTTGGTCTTCATAATCTTTGTTTGTTGCTCCTGGATATGGCATTGAAGGTTTTGAACTACTATTAGCACCTTTTCCTAAACTAGATAATTTTTGTACTCCATGTGCAAGTGCTAGTCCTGAAAAAGCTGTTCCAAGTCCACCAACTGTACCTTCATGAGCTTTATCAAATCCAAATATTTTTCTTACTAATCTTTCTGCTTCTAACATAAAAGCTAATACTGCAATTGCATATAATGGATTATCTACAGCAATTTCCATTGATGAACTAACCATTACATAATATAATAAATAATGCATTGGTTGTAATAGAGCATTAAAGAAATATTCTTTAAGCCACATTGTAAATCCTTCTGCTTTTCCATCAAGTGATTTATCTATTGGATATGTAAATGCTACTATTGGTGCTATTAATGTTAAAAATGCCATATATAAAACTCTTTTTAAATAAATAAATGTAAATTTAAAAGTATATATTACAAGCATAATATACATTATTTCATACCCTATTTTAACTGCAACTGTATCATATTGGGTACAAAATCTTACAAGTCCAATAAGGTTTGTACTAAATGATTCATACCCATTTCCTGCGGCTACTCTTAAAATAGGCATAACTGTAATTAGTTTATCATTTAATTGATTTATTGCCGTTATTATAAAAGCCATTAAATAATGCATTGAATATAATATTGCTAAACCTATAATCCAATCTATTATCCACTCTTTATACTTGGCTTTATCTTTTGAATTAGCACTTAACATTATTTTAATACCAATATAAATAAGTACTGACAAAAATCCTACTGTTGCAATTAATCTTAATGCATTATACCAAGTTGCAATTGTTTGCCTTACAACTCCTAGTCCCTCTGCTTGCCCTTCACCTGAAATGAAATCTATGTTTAATAAACTTATTTGTCCTGAAAATATTTCTTCTGGGCTATAATGGATATGTGGATACTCTACATTACTTATTTTTTGATTTGTAAATAAAAAATAATTTATTTGATTAGTAGATAATTGAAACATAGGATCTATATTTCTACTATCAACTACTCTAAGTTTATCCATCTAATTTGTTTTTACATAATAACTTAATAAGTTTAAATCTGTTACATCTGAATACATTATTTTTTGTAGTACTGCTAAAAGTGTATCAAATACACAATTAACTAAGAAAAATAATGGTTTTAATAAAACGCCTCCTATATCCCAATTAGTATTACCTTGATAATCTTTTCCGTTAATAATTATTTCATTACCTGAAATAATTGAATTAGAGTTTGCATCATTTTCATTTTTTTTTTTTTTTTTTTTTTCTCCTGTATTTTTTACAACACTAATATCTTTTATTACAATATTA
>ERZ1643251.4696-NODE-4696-length-11684-cov-8.222461_pt1 | contig 11684 bp, 12 predicted proteins | sample MGYA00579261_ERZ1643251 | MGnify/ENA primary metagenome ERZ1643251 (study PRJEB29033, sample SAMEA4952267) | chicken gut metagenome | biome: Broiler Chicken; feature: Gastrointestinal Tract; material: Caecum | place: Ireland | collected 2018 | study: Broiler... | reverse complement strand
AAAGGGAAAGTTCATTTTTCAGAAATTAAGATTTCTTATTTATAGCTATAACATGTTTTATAGCTTTTTTGCATAATTGAACACATTATATTGATTGTTGAAAGGAATGAATCAGAATTGTCGAATATTCATTTTAAGAATAAATTGAAAAATAAATGACTATATGTTAGTATAACCAAAATAAGTATTTGGAGGTTTTTATGAAAATAGGAATACTTGATGATGAGGACATTTGGAGAAAAAGACTTTATAATGAAGTCCTCAACTATTCTATAAAAAATAATATGTCAATTGATATTTCAGTTTTTACATCTAATGATGAGCTAAAAGATGTGGGTGAAGAAATAGATTTGCTTTTATTGGATATATGTATGCCTCATATCACAGGGATTGATATTAAAAATACTTTACCAAATCATATTATGAGAGTTGTATTTGTAACAAGTCATGATGAACAGATGATTAATGCTTTTGGAGATAGAGTTTATGGATTTGTGGATAAATGTCATTTAGAAAGATTATATGGATATATTAAAAAGATATATCATTTAGCACTTTGTCAAGAACATATACTTATTAATGGCTCTTATGTTAAAAATGAATCTATTTATTATTTAAAAGGTGAAGGTGTTTATACAAGTGTTTTTGCTGATCAAGAAATTGTTGTTAGAAAAAAACTTAAAGAATTTGAAAATGAATTAAGACAAGATATGTTTATGCGTGTTCATAAGTCTTATATCATCAATCTACAACATATCAAATCTATAGATTATAAAGGAGTCATTCTTGATAATCACTCATATGTAAAAATATCACGAGGAATGGTTAATCATATAAAAAAAGCATATGCTCAATATATGATGAGGTTATAATTTATGACTATTATCGTTGAATACGTCAAATATATTATTGAATTGATGACTTATTTGTTTTTTATCAAAAATATTTTGGAATATCAGCTTATTAGTCATAAAACACAAAAAATATTGATGATTATTCTTTTTGGGATATTTAATATGCTTTTCCCTAACAATGAGTATATATCCTTTATTATCAACATATTTTTGATAGGGCAACTTGTCAATGAGTCAATAATGAAACGTATAGCTGGTGCGTTGATATCTGTTATAACAGTGGGATTATTTATCTTTGTCCCGTACTCTTTTTTGGAGATCGATTATTCATTGGTAAAAATGTTATATGAAATAGGAGTCTATTTAGGAACTATAGGATTATTGTTTATATTGAAAAAAGCGGGTATGGGTGAGATATTTAAAATAAGACCTGTAGTGGGAGTTTTAAATGCCATAGCATTATTATTTTTTGTTGTTTCTTTATATATTTTTTTAGATATAAAGAATGTCAATATAGAAAAAGTTATTTTATTTAATCTCCTCCTATCTTTTACAATATGGATAGCTACTCTCATTTATAGTTTTAAATTTTTACATAATAAAAAACTGATGATACAGTATGAAAATGAAAGTATCCAAAAAGAAATCATTATAGAAATTCAAGAAAATTATTATTTATCTATATTGAATCATTATGAAAATATAAAAAAATTTAAACATGATATCAAAGCACACTTATTAACTATGCAATATTTGTTAAATGAAGAAAACTATGAAGAACTTAAAAAATATATGAATGATTTTGATATAGAATTAAAACAAATACAAAATTATAATTTCACAAATCATGATATGATTAATGCTATTATTACTCAGTTTTATGATGACATAAAAGAAAGTTGTATAAATTTTAAAGTGAGTGATTTGACTCAAAGAGAACTAAGAATTCAGTCAATGGAGATTGTTTCTTTATTTTATAATTTAATGAGTAATGCTATAGAAGCGGCAAAGCAAACAGACAACAAAAATGTTATTATCACAATAAAATCTAATGTAAATAGTATTTTTATAGAAGTAAAAAATAGTGTTTCTATTAATTTTGATATGAACAATATTTATAACGAAAAGACAACGAAAAGTGATCGGTTTAATCATGGTATAGGATTAACGAATATAAAAAATGTAGTCAAAAAATATAATGGATATATCAATTATCATAAAGAGGGTCAATATTTGATGACTCATATTGTCATTTTTGATTAAAAGCATTCATTTCAGAACATAAAATAACCATTCACAACAACTGTGTTTTCATATAATCTCATATGCCATATGATAAATATGGGAGGTTTATTATGGAACGTCATATATTATGGGATATACTCAAAAAATTATTTAGATAAGAATTCAAGGAGGAAATTCAATGAAAAAATTTAAGAAATTGATGGCTGGTTTTGCAGTTGTTGTAACGTTATTAACAACGATTTCTGGTGCTCATGCACTAGTCGCCATTGATACGTCAACACGTAAATGGGAAAAAGGAGTAGGAACAACCCTATATGTTTACTATTGGCAATATTCAAATTACTGGCATAAAACAAAACGCCATTATGCTAATGCGATGATGAATGATAAATACAGTGGTAGAGTGTATGCTAATAAAAATAAGTGGGCAAAAGCTTCTTCACCAGGATCATGGGGAGGATATTCTACAAATCATTCATATTATGGTGATGAGTAGCTAGGAGAATATATGAAAAAAACATTAAGAATTTTATTTGTGATTTATGCAGTCGTTTTATTTATTCCTCAGTTTGCACAAGCAGGAATCAAAGATTTTCAAAATAAAGTTTATGCAGAAAATCAACTGGATCATGTCATGACAATTCAAATTGATCAGAATATTAAAACAAAAAATTCTCAAAATGTTTTAGACAGTATTAAGGATGTTATGAATGAATATCATTCTAGCATCTTTTTTACTAAGAAAGATTATAATCATTATCATAAGTATATTTATACAAATGATAATGATTATTTTGATGTTTTGGGAATAAAAGAATATTAATCTGTTGAACTTTTACAATATCAATATCAATTAGATATCCATCCATTAGATCAAATAATAGAAAATGATTCATTTAATGGAGAAGCCAGAATTGTTTCTCACCAAGATAATACAAAGCAAATTAAAGAATCATTAGAGAAAGTTTTAGATATAGATATCAATACTGTAAGTGATGATAATAGTTCAATAGATTCTATGCCTTTTGTTATAATGGTTATCTTTGCATTTACGGTTTTATTATTACTTATCATTATTTATGATCAATATCAAAAATATAAACTTTTTTCTATAAAAAAGCTTCATGGTTATTCCCATGGTGATATTTGGATAGATGAAACCAGTCATATTTTAATAGATTATAGTTGTATTCTCTTTCCCTGTTATACAATATTAAGTCTGATAATGACACAAAAATTCAATAGTGATGTTATTCATTTTATTTTATCTGGTTATCAAACAATTATTGTTTCTATGGTTTTAATTTTTGTTTTTTCAACATTCGTTATTCTTGTTTTTAGTCGTGTCAAAGTTATTGATTATTTAAAAGGAAAACATATTTCTCATACATTTTTATATTTTAATCAGTTTATATTGTTTCTTTTAATCACAATAGGTATCTTTTTATCATTGAGTGCAACAAATTATGTAGAATCAATTCTTTCAAGAATGAATAATACAATGCAATGGGAAACAACAAAGGATTATTATATTATACCAGCCATTCAACAAACCGAAGATGGAGATACTATTGCTCAATCAGCATGGCTTAAAAATACAAAGAAGGCATTTATAGAACTTAATCGTCATGAGGCAATATATGCCGATTTTAATGATTTTATAAATGATGGAAGTATTGAAGAAGGATATTATTATCAAGGGGCAGTTGCCTATGTGAATAATGAGTATTTAAAGGTCAATAAAATTGTAGATTCTCATAGTAAGCTTATACAGATAGATGAAAAAGAAGAAAGACAGGTTTTGTTAATTCCTGATAATCATATGTATGATGAAAAAAAGTTAGTAGATGATGTGAAGAATATAGGTTATCAGAAAAATGATGATGTGATCTTTGTATATTATAAAAGTGGGCAAGGCTTCTTTAGCTATAATTCTAAAGTCATCAATCAACAAACAAATACTTTAGAGAATATTGTATTATCAGTACGTACAGAAAATAATGGAGATGATATTGATTATGATCGCATCATGGGATATAAGGGAAATCCATTAAAAATAAAGGTATCACAAAAAAAGGAACTCATGTCTTTACTCCAGAAATATGGGTTAGAAAAGTATCCGGTACAAATGATATCTGCCTATGATGATATGGCTGAGTTGAATCATAATGAGATGATGACAGCTATTTGTATGATCGCAACGATTGGATTAATTCTTATTTTCGTTGGTAAAGCTGTAGAACAAGGGCTTTATTGTTTTGTACATAAAAATAAAAAACTGATTGCGGTTAAAAGATTGCATGGATTTTCTTTGTTTAAGCAATATCATCAGTATTTTATATTCAATGTCATGATGTATGTTTTGATTGCAGGAATATTTATGGGATTACAATATCATATGGGTATGGTGATATTCCTTATCGGACTTATCGTCTTATTCTGGATTTTTATATTTATGAAAACAGTAATAAAATCAAAAAAATATTATATATCCTCAATTTTGAAAGGAGAATGATGATGATTGAAGTAAAAAATATAACGAAAGCTTATGGTGAAAATGTCATTTTTCAAAATTATAATCTAAAAATAAAAAAAGGAAGCATGAATGCGATTGTTGGAAAAAGTGGGAGTGGTAAGACGACGCTTTTGAATATCATGGGATTATTGGAAGATAGTGATCAGGGCGATGTTTATATTGCTGGAAAACCAGTAGCTTTTCAATCACAGGATGCTGTGTTCGCTTTACGTTATCAAATATCATATCTTTTTCAAAACTTTGCATTAATAGAATATATGAATATTATAGATAATTTAATGATTGCTTTAGAATATAAAGATTTAAAAAAGAAAGAAAAAATTCAATGTATAAAAGAAGCATTAAAACAGGTAGGACTGGAAGGGATAGAAAAACGAAAAGTCTATACATTATCTGGTGGACAACAGCAGCGTGTTGCACTCGCAAGAGTGATAATCAAAGATGCATCTATCATACTATGTGATGAACCTACGGGTTCGCTAGATAAGGACAATGCACAAGATATCATCAATATTTTAAAGGAAATGAAACAGCAAGATAAAACAGTCATTATTGTGACACATGATCAGTCTATAGCTCAACAATGTGATAGAGTGATTCAATTGTAATAGAGTATTTGTATTTTTCATTTTAGAGTTTAGCTATTTATCCAGTATCAGGGAGCTAAGCTCTTTATTTTTCCATGTCTGTTTTAAAAATTGAGCAACCCCATCTTGGTTATTGGAAGGAATGATGTCTGTAGCGTATGCTTTTAATCTTTCATGAGCATTTTCCACAGCATAGGCTTCATCAGCTAACTGAAACATTTCTATATCATTTTCCCCATCACCAAATACAATGAGATGATCATAATGATAGATATGTTTTAATTGTTGGATAGCGTGAGCTTTGGATGTTCCTTGAGGCATGATTTCCAGCCATTGTTGATTTGTATAAATATCTTTTTGAAATAAACATTGGTATTGATGGCAATACATATGATAAAAAGGGAGGAGTTTTTGTGTATCATTAATGAAAGTGATATAAAAAATCTGTCCATCATAAAAATGTGAAGTATCATGAATGATTCTTATGCGTGGATCTCCTTGACGTGTTTTGATAAATTCAAGCATGGCAGGAGTACATTTTTCAGGTATAAAGGAGAATTTTTCTTCACCATCAATAAAGGCATAAGCAATTGGATAAATATGATGACTTAAAAAATGATCTAATACTGCGTGAATATCTTTTTGAAAACAATGAGATGATATCATATCTCCTGTTTGATTATCTTTGATAATAGCTCCATTATAAACAATTAATGGAAATTGAGCTTTCAATCCTTGTGTCACTTTTTTTGCTGTCTGATAAGAACGTGCAGTAGCATAAGAAAATAACATACCCTCATCAACAAGTTGATTGATCGTTTCAATCGTATAAGTGGATAGTGTTTGATTTGAATTTAATAAAGTTCCATCTAAATCAGATACATAAAGTGTTGTCATGAAAAATCACCTCTATAAATAGTTTAATGAATATATTCATGATGAACAAGTGTTTTTATAAAAATATGGTATAATGACAAAGTAAAGAGAGGTTTTATCATGAATGTAAAAATACGTACTATTTTGATGAATGCGATGCTTACCTGTATATATGCAGTGCTGACTTTCATATGTGCGCCTTTTTCTTATGGGGCTATCCAATTTCGCTTAGCAGAAATACTAATGTTTCTTGCTTTTTATAATCGACGTTTCATACCCGGATTAGTGATTGGTTGTCTTTTGGCCAATGCCTTTTCTCCAATGGGTATTTATGATGTTATATTTGGCACACTAGCAACATTATTGACATGTTTATCCTTTACAAGGATATCACATTTATGGATGGGTGTTTGTTTAGGTGCATTGTTTAATGGTATAATTGTTGGAGCAGAACTGTATTTTCTTTTAGACTTACCATTTTTATTAAATGCAGGATATGTATTCATTGGTGAAGTTTTTGTCTTAATGATAGGTGCAGGTGTTTTTAAAGTCCTAGAGAAAAATCAAGTTTTCATGAAAATATATATGAATTAGAGCCATAAAAAGTTCATAATCATAAGGTAAACTAAATCGTGAGGTGGTTATATTGAAGACATCAATAAAAATGCGTGATTTGACGCTAAAGAATATATTAATTATTTTGACTTATGGTGCGATTCTGGTTTTAGGTGTTATTTATTTTGAAGATGTTTTTTCTTATCTAGGGAACTTGATTGGGATTATTCAGCCATTTATCATAGGATTTGTTTTAGCTTTTATTTTCAATATCCCTATGAAATTTTTAGAAAAGAAACTACCTATTCAAAATGAAAAAAGAAAGAAAACTATTTCAGCTATCCTAGCCATATTATTAATTATCCTTGTTTTGGTTATTGTGATGATTGTTGTTATTCCTCAAGTTATTGAAAATATTAGAACTCTTATAGATAATTTACCAGATATTTTTGCTCAAGCAGAAGAATGGTTGAATTATCTATTTGAAGATATTCGTTTGTCTCCAGAACTTTTAGAAAAGTTTAATAATTTTCAAACAAATTTTACACAAACGGCTATTTCTACTATTACAACTTTAGCACCTAACATTGCTTCTGGGGTTTCTTATGTGACTACAAGTGTCATTAATGTATTTGTTGGTTTTGTAATGGCTGTATATATGTTATTCTCTAAAGATAAATTAATAAGACAAATCAAAAAATTTGCTAAAGCTATTTTTAATGAACGCCATTATCAGCAAATAAGAGAAGTTGTCAGCTTAACAGGAATAACTTTTGAAAATTTTTTAGCTGGACAATTAACAGAATCTGTAATTATTGGAGTACTTTGTTATATTGGATGTGTTATTTTAGATATTCCATATGCATCTATTGCAGCAATCGTAATAGGATTCACCAATATTATCCCCTATTTTGGGCCAATCATTGGGGCAGCGATTTCCTCAGTACTGATTGTCTTTGTTTCACCTGTCAAAGCAATTATATTTCTTGTTTTTAGCACTTTGCTTCAACAATTTGAATCAAATCTTATTTATCCACATGTTGTTGGAAACTCAGTGGGATTATCTGCTTTATGGGTATTATTTGCAGTCACTGTTGGTGGGGGATTATTTGGCATCCCAGGAATGGTTTTTGGTTTACCAACTTTTTCTGTTATCTATGAATTGTTAAGAAGATGGACAAATTATCGTTTGAAAGAAAAGAAAAAAGTTGTTGAAAAATGAATGAATTGATAAAGTTCCAAGGAAGTAAAGAATTGGAACTTTTTTAATGGAAATATTACTCCAAAATATATAAAATATATTTACTTTTACTCCAAAATGTAATATGATATATATGAAGTAAAACTCCAATATATAAATAAAATAAGGAGTAATCATATAAAGAGGTGATTATATGTTTTGTAAGTTAAGAAGTATTATGAAATCAGAAATTCATTTTAAGGATATTCTCATGTGGTTTGTTATAAGCTATATCATAGTGTTGTTTATCATGATTATGATCTTGCAAAAAGCAATCAATAGAGATACGCTTATTGAAGTTTTTGGTTTTGCAGTGATTTTTGTGTTAATGATGGGTGGGACAAAAATATACAGTCTTTTTATAGAAGGTTATTATGAATCTCTGATTCATCGTTTTAAAAAATAATACGGCTATAATTTGTATTTCATGGAATGGGGAGTCATAAATACAAATTTAGTATATAAAAAAGAGGAGGATTAGAAGTATATGGCAAAATTAGATTACAAAGCAATGTCTAAAGACATACTTCAGTATGTTGGTGGTGCAGAAAATTTAAAAAATGTCAACCACTGTGCAACAAGATTACGTTTAAAATTAAAAAATCCTGAAGTTGTCAACAAAGGGGAATTGAAAAAAATCGATGGAGTATTAGGTGTTGAAGTTGCTGGAGAAGAAACTCAAATTATTGTTGGACAAATCATTGAGGATTTATTCTTCGCATTTGAAGAAGAATCAGGTGTCAAGGGTGGCGTGATTGATGAAAATCTTGATCCTAATCTTGGTAAGAAAACACCAATGGCATTATTCTTAGGCTTCTTGCAATTAATGGCAGGAATTATGTCCCCAGTTATTCCTACATTAATTATTGCTGGATTCTTTTCGTTAATTCTTACATTAGGTACAAGTTTCTTTGGTTTGGATAATACAACATCGACTTATACTATTTTATATAATATTTCACAGGCACCATTTTATTTTTTACCTGTTATGTGTGCTTATACATCTGCTAAAAAATTTAATGTTGAGCCACCAATGGCTATGTTATTAGCTGGTATCTTATTATATCCAGGATGGGAAGCATTAGTAACAGCAGGAAGTGAATCAGGATTTACTTCTTATTTTGGAATACCTGTGTATTTATGTACATATGGTTCTTCTGCTTTACCTATCGTTTTATCTGTATGGGTTATGAGTAAAGTGGATATGGTTTTAAAAAAGATCATTCCAAATACAATTCGTTATTTTTTGAAACCAGTATGTTTGATTTTTGTAATGTCAATTGTGACATTATCATTAACAGGGCCATTAGGATATTTGATTACAGATTATATTGCTGCAGGAATTAACTTTGTTAGAGAAACTGTTCCTTGGTTAACAGTTCCAGCGATTTATTTATTCTCAACTACACTTGGAGTATTCTGTCCAGGATTCCATTTGGCATTAATTCCAATTGCAACAACAAACTTTGCAACTCTTGGATATGATGACGTTATTAATATGTGGTTCTTCTCAGGAACAACAGTTCCAGGATTTACAGCATTATGGTTCTCTTTAAAAACAAAAAGTATCAAAGGAAGAAATATTGGTATACCAGCCGCTATATCAGCATTATTTGGTGGTATTTCTGAACCAACAACATATGGTATTTTATACAAAATTCCTACATTATATATCGTTAATACAATCGCAGGTTTTGTTTTAGCTGTTTATAATGGTATTGTTGGAACAAAAGCTTATGCGTATGGAGCATATTATCTTACAAATTTACCATTATTCTATTCAGCTGATGATCCAGGCAACTTATATAAAGCAATTATTGGTATTGCTATTGTTGCAGTCATTACGTTTGTGGGTGTTATGTTTACAAAATGGGAATATGTTGAAGATGATGAATCAACAGTTGTTCCAACAATGAAACTTTTTAAAAAGGGTTCATAATAAAAATATAAATCAAAATAGTTAGCTTTTATAAAAAAGTTGTCATAAATATTTTCTACTTTTGAATTCATTTATGAAAAAAGTAAAAGTTATGATATACTTTGCTTGTGTGGAGGTACTATTATGGCAACAATGAGTTTAAATAGTCAAATTAAATCAATTTATCAAAGTCTTACAAAAACTGAAAAAAAAGTAGCTGATTATACACTCAAACATATAGAACAATTAGATACAATGACTCTGTCTGAAATGTCTAAAGCCATAAATGTTGGAGAAGCAACGATCATGCGCTTCGTATATAAATTAGGTTATGAGAGTTTAGCACAATTCAAAGTTGAAATTATTAAAGAGATGGTCAAGAAAAAAGAAGATAAAGATGATGATTCAGCTGAGAGCTATGCAAAATCAATTTATGATTTGATGATTGACACAATTCAAGCAAACCCAAAAGAAAATATTGAAAAAGTGGTAAATCTTATTGAAAAAGCAAAACATATCTATTTTCTAGGTAATGGAACTTCTGGGTATTCTGCTGAGGTTGCGGCTTATCGCTTCTTTAGAGGAGGCGTTTCTTGTGAAAGTGTGACAGATGTTCATATGATGACGATGAAATCAGCTTTGATAAAAAAAGATGAGTTAATGATCGTTATTTCACAAAGTGGTGATAATTCAAACATGATAGATGCTGTCAATTATGCCAAAAAAAATCATTGTCCAGTAGTGATGATAACAGCAAGAAAATATAGTTCGCTGTCAAAAATGGGGGATGTCTGTTTATTCCATGCTCCAATATCTCTTGCAGATTTAAGTTATTATGGTGGAACTTTAGGAATTATTATCCAGGAATTTATATTGGAGCTTGTTTTTAAAGCTTATTCTCAAAGAAATTTAGATATTGTAGATGAGATTCAACGTATAACGACTTTATCGACTGATGTTTTTCACGAATCATTATATTCTAAATCAAAAAATAAGTAATTGATTAATTTGACATCACAGTTGAGGTGTTGAAAATGATAGAAAAACGTATATTTATACCTTGTGATGATCATGACATTCCTATGGTTATTACATATCCTCACGAAGAAGGGAATTTTCCTTGTGTGCTTTTATTACATGGGTTTATGGCATATAAAGAAGGAGATGGATATCTCTTTACGAAAACGTCTCAAAAATTTGCTGAAGCTGGAATTGCCAGTGCGCGTATCGATTTCTGTAGTATGGGGGAAAATCGTTTTTCACGTGTTCATTATGGAACAGAGATATGTATAAAAGAAGCAAAGACAGCTTTTCGTTATTTTCAAGAAGATAATCATATTGATTGTGAGCGTATAGGTGTTTTAGGACATAGCATGGGTGGAAGAATAGCCTTTTTGACATCAGATTTACCTTCAAAATGTATTATTACTTTCAATGGAGCTGTAAATGTTGATAAACCATCTCACTTAATGATGAAAGGAATTTCTTTGCAGGAAATAAAAGAAAAGGGATATACTGTATTTCAGACAAGTGATGGCCGTCAGGAATTATTATATCCTAAATTTATAGAAGATATGAGTATATATTCACGAGATATATATCAATATAAAAATCCTATTCTAGTTTGTGTAGGAGCAGATGATCCAACACTGGATCCACAGATTAGTTATGATTTTGTAAAAAATAATTGTTCAAATGATATAACATTACTAGTTATTGAAAAAGCAAATCACACGTTTAATGCCAAAACAGGTGACTATACAAAAGTTTATGAATTATTAGAAAAAGTTATTGAATGGTTAAAAATACATTTATAGGAAAGACAAACTATTAAATGTCAATAATTAATTTAAATAATTATTTTTAATAGTGT
>ERZ1643251.4695-NODE-4695-length-11684-cov-22.668673_pt1 | contig 11684 bp, 5 predicted proteins | sample MGYA00579261_ERZ1643251 | MGnify/ENA primary metagenome ERZ1643251 (study PRJEB29033, sample SAMEA4952267) | chicken gut metagenome | biome: Broiler Chicken; feature: Gastrointestinal Tract; material: Caecum | place: Ireland | collected 2018 | study: Broiler... | reverse complement strand
AGTCTTTGGGAAAGCCGTTTTTGTCGTAAAGTTTGCGCAAGTGACGGCTGAAGGTATCCGGGTGAATGGGCTTGCCCTGTTTGGCGAAAATCAAATCATCGGGGCAGATGCCATTGTTTTCCACAATCTGATCAAAAAGAAGCTCGCCCAGATAATCGTATACCAGTTGGGGAATCACTACCACGCGAGTGCGGTGGCTTTTGGTGTCGCTTTCTATCCCCCCCTTGCCAACTACCGTGCTGCGGGAATGGTGAATCAGCAGCTGGTTCCCTCCGTGCAGGTCCTGCCAGCGCAGGGCGCACAACTCCCCGCGGCGCAGGCCAGTGGATAGGGCCAGCAGATAATACACCCGGTAAAGCAGTGGTTCCTGCAAAATGCACTGCAGCAGCTTCTGCATTTCCCACGCCTGGGGAATGCGCTGGGGAGTGCGCTCCACACGCAGTTTGTCCACACGATGGGCCGGGTTGTACAGTAAAATGTCATTTTTTACGGCATCCTGCAGCACAGCCGACACTGTGTCCAGATACTTATGTACGGTATTTTCGCTCAGCGGCTGGCCGTTCCGCCCCGGACGCCGGCGCAATTCCTCGCATAGTTCCTCCAGCGCCATCGGTCGGATCTTGCACAACGGCAGTCCGCCAATGGTGGGGTACACAGCCTCCAGCATACGGCGGTAGCCTTCCAGCGTGCTGTTCTTGTAATGTTTGGCCATCCGCTCCAACCAGCGGTTGGCGTAGTCCTCGAACCGGGTGTTCTCACTCTGGTCGATACCGGTGCGGAACCGTTTTTCCAACCGTTCCGCCTCGGCCATGACGTATTGCTGGATACTTCGCTTCGGAACCTCCTTGGGTACATCGACAGTCCGTGCCTGCATCCGTTTCTGGCCGTTGGGCTTGTATCCATTACAAACTGTAATTTTGTATTTTCTTTCTCCGCGCTGTTGAATATATGCCATACAGGCACCTCCCTTTCACATTGAATCTTATGACGCCAGTGACGGATGTGACGCTGGTGACGGTTGTGACGGCAGTGACGGGATACCCCCAGTTCTGCTATAGCTGTCACACCCGTCACTGCCGTCACTCGTGTCACAGAAGTCACCGATCTGCGCCTCATAGCGAAGACACAGCAGCCGCTTACTATTGGTTCGCTTGGTCTCCAACAGGATTCCGCATCGGGCCAGCGCGTCATCGTGGCTTTGCAAATATTTGGAGAGGATCGCCGGGCTCCAATAGCTGCCCTGCATTTCCAATTTGGTCACCAGGTCAGTGGCGGTGCCCCGGAACTCCCCCGCCGTCAACAGCTTTTTCAGTGCATTGACTACCAAGGTCAGTTGCAACTGCTCCGGCGGCACAGCCCGGCTCCAACGGCAATCGGAAAATTCCAGTTCTTCCTCCACGTCCTCGATGTCCCGCCCGGTGGCGTAGAGGGTGGCGGTGCCGTCTTGGCGTTTGTTACGCATCAGGATCAGCGTGCCGTCTGCCGCGCCGGATAGCCCATTGGTGCCGGACAACCGGTTGAACGGATCATCGTCAGCCATCTTGCGCAGGTGGTGGACGACCAGCAGGCAGATGCCGTTGCGGTCAGCCAGTGTCTTGAGCAAGCCTGCATCCTCGTAGTCGCTGCTGTAGGTCATGCCGCTGCCGCTCACACACCGCACCTTTTGCAGTGTGTCCAGCACAACAAGCCGGATGTGCGGATGTTCCGCAAGTTGCGCTTCGATCTGCCGTTCCAGGCCCTGGCCGATGGGTGCGGCCCGGTGGCAGAGGTGCAGCCCCTCCGGTGCAGTGTCCGCCAGCCGCAAAGCCCGGCTGTGCAGCCGCTGTGGCCCGTCCTCCAGCGCCAGGTAGAGCACCTCGCCTTCCCGCGTTGCGCGCCCCAGAAAGGCCTTTCCGCCGCACACAGCGAGGCACAGCTGCAGCGCCATCCAGCTCTTGCCCACCTTGGGTGAACCGCCCAGTATGTACAGTCCTGGTGCCAACAGCCCATCCACCAGATATTCCACCGGCTCCAATGGCTGTTCGTACAACTCCTGCATCGTGTAAGTTTTCAGTTCTTTGGTTTCATTCGTCATCGCATTTTCCTTTCTGCCTCGCGGCCTTACTTGTTATGCTTTTTTCCCAGCCAGGTAACCAGGGGTTTGGGTCCGCCCAAAAGTTTGCGTTTGGATATCCAAACGCTATGCTAGCAAAACTTACTGGGCTAGGAAAGAGAGTTTTCCGCCGGTTTTTGCAAGCTTTATTACACCTTGTCCAGGGTGGATTCCAATAGGAATCCTGGCACGACACCCCCGCGGTCAAGGTGGATTCCTATTGGAATCCTTACCGGGGCAAGCGGTATCATACAGGTGATACCGCTCCTCGGAAAACCGCGGAGGGACAACGGTGTGGCTGCCGACATACTGGAGCAACTGTTCTGCCTGGACGGGGAGATACCCGGCGTTATCTGCCTGATTCAAACTCAACGCTTGGCACCCCGTACAACGCAAACCCAGACCTTGCGCTGCACTACGATGACAACGACGACTGGCCCCCTTCCACCCCGGTAGCCATGTGCTTCAACTCCACGGTTTTGGACGAATTTCTCCGAGATTGGGCCAAGGTCCAGCAGCAGCTCTGGCGCAGGGAAATCACCGAGGCGGAATATTTTGAGAGGAAGATTTGTTGGCCGACAAGCAACTGATTACGCGTTTAACAAGCTTCTGCATCTTTATCTTCAAAAATTCCAAATTAGTATTTGCTTCTTTGTTGTAAAACCACATGAAAAAGTGTAATATATAAATATAGAATTGGTAATAGTGTACGGGTTCTTAAAGCGCGTTCTGTTTACTAGGGGGGGTATGTGACTGCAAAAAGATGGCTTACCATGGTGTGAAGGCTTCCATTTCGTCGGGGACCGGCGGATAAGGAACGCCTACCAGTCAAAATAGAATTCTACTGTGAGGAGAAAAGCATGGCACTTTTAGATGTACTTGAGTACGAGGGCGGTAATGATATTTTGGTATATCGCGCGCCACAGACGGATTTTAATACACATAGCACATTAGTTGTACGTGAATCGCAGGAGGCTATTTTTTTTCGGGATGGGAAAATGCTGGATATTTTCGGCCCGGGCCGATACGTTCTTCATACCGGCAATATTCCGTTGCTGAGTAAGCTGATCAATCTTCCGTCCGGCGGCGTTTCACCATTCCAGTGCGAGGTTTACTTCGTAAACCGAGCATTGGCGCTGAACCATAAGTGGGGAACCAGCAGCCAGGCGCGCGTATATGACCATACATACGATTTGATTTTGACGATTGGCGCCAATGGTACAATGGGGATCCGTATAGCGGACCCGCGGAAGGTATTGTTGTCCATAGTGGGGACGGAGCCACAGCTGACGGCAGAACAGTGCCTGGAATACTTCCGCGAAAATATCTCCATGAAGGTCAAGGAATACATTGCCCAGGCCATGCGCCAGCCTGACATGGATTTTATGGTCCTGGACACCCAGCTGACAGAGTTTTCCCAGAAGGTCAAAGAACTTCTAAACGAAGAATTTGCGGATGTTGGAGTTGAGATCTATAATTTCTTGATCAACAACATCCATGTGCCGGAAGAACAGTATGAAGCTGTTATGGTCATGCAGCAAAAACGACACTATCAGCGGCAAAAAGAATTTGATATGCGCGGCGATCTACAGCTGCAGATGCTTAAATCTCAAGGCGACCGCGCCACTTTAAAGGTAGATGCCGAAGGCGAAGCGGAACGCCGCAAGATCCAGGCGGTAACGGACGCAGAGATTGCCAATATGCAAATCGACTTGGATGCACGGCGTGTGGAACGAATGGGCGACGCAGCCGCGCATGCCCGACAGGTACAGGGGTACAATTGGGCGGACGAGCAGCAGGCGGATGTGGCCAAAACCTACGCAGCCTCCGGTACGCCGCAAAACAATCCTGCCAGCTTTTTGGCGCAGGCTCCCATGGCAATGGCCTTCGGTGATATGCTGCGGGACAATATCGAGCCTGTGATGACCCCTAACTATTCCAACCCGGGAATCAATTTTGGTAACGGCTTTGGGGTAGGACAAGCGCAGACATCCCCCTTTGCCATGCCGGAGGTCCCTGGGGCAATGGATGGTGTTGAGCCTTTGGCTGATCCGGCAACCCCTGCACCGGAAACATCAGATCCCTTGCAGCCTCGGCAACCGGCGCAGACTCCCCCTGCACCTGAGCCCACCTGCCCGATGTGTGGCACCAAAGTGCCAATGACGGCTAAGTTCTGCCCGATGTGCGGCACGAAGATACAGCAGGAGCCGGTCGTGTGCCAGTGTGGCCATATTTTCGCTGCAAATGAAAAGTTTTGCCCCGAGTGTGGGTCCCCAAAAGCAAAGTGAAAAAACGCCCCCTGCGCAGTTACTATATTTTGAGAGGATGATAAAAACATGGCGGTATTCAAATGCAAAATGTGCGGCGGCGACCTGAAAGTGATCGACGAGGCCAACCACCTGGCCCAGTGCGAGAGCTGCGGCACCAAGCAGACCCTGCCCAACGAGGATGACGAGCGCAAGGCAAACCAGTTCAACCGCGCCAATCATTATCGCCGCAGCAATGAGTTTGACCGTGCGGCGGAAGCCTACGCAAAAATTTTGGACAGCGACCCGGGCGAGGCGGAAGCCTACTGGGGCATCGTGCTGTGCCGGTATGGCATCGAGTATGTGGAAGACAAAAAGACGATGCGCCGGATCCCGACCTGCCACCGCACACTGACCCGCTCAATCTTGCAGGACCCGGATTACCAGCAGGCGCTTGCCTGCGCCAAGCCGCTGGCCAAGCTGCAGTATGAGGAAGAAGCGAAAGAGATCGACCGGCTGCAGAAAGAGATCCTGGCCCTTGCCAGCCGGGAGGACCCGTTCGACATATTCATCAGTTACAAAGAGACGGATGAACGCAGCGGCCAGCGCACGCCGGACAGCGTCCTGGGGCAGGACATCTACAATGCGCTGACCAAAGAGGGGTACAAGGTGTTCTTCTCCCGCATCACGCTGGAGAGCCGGCTGGGGCAGGAGTACGAGCCGATCATCTATGCAGCGCTGCGGTCGTCCAAGGTGATGATCGCCATCGGCACCAAGCCGGAATACTTTGAGTCGCCCTGGGTGCGCAACGAGTGGAACCGCTATCTGGGCATGATCGAGGAGGAACCGGGCGAAAAGACACTGATCCCGGTCTACCGCGATATGGACCCCTACGATATGCCGGAGGAATTTGCCCACCTGCAGGGGTTGAACGCCGCCAATATCGGCTTTTTGCAGGATCTGGTACATGGTGTGGAAAAACTGGTCAAGAGCGGCGGCAGTGCGCCTGCCGCTGCGGCAGCCAGCACAGCCACGGTAGAGTCGCTCCTGCAGCGGGCGGAGCTGTTTCTGGAAGCGGGTCAGTTTGACAACGCCTCCCAATACTGCGAGCGGGTTTTGGACATGGCACCCAAAGATTACCGGCCCTATCTGTACCAGACCCTCTGCCATTTCAAGCTGCGCAACACACAGGAACTGGCAAGTTCAGCAAAGCTGGTGCATATGAATGCGAACTTTCAAAATGCGTTGCGCTTTGCTCCCCCATCCAAACAGGCCGAGCTGACGCAGATCGCTGCGTCAGCCTATGCCAACGCTGAACGGCAGTATGCCCAAATTCTACAAAAAAGGGAGGTCGAGATTGCTGGGAAGAAGCAACACGTCGCTGAATTGGGTAAGCAGTGCGCTCCGTTCCTGAAAGCAATTCAAGATGCAGAAGAAACTGCAAAAGGGTGTTTCAAAAGATTAGTGAAATTACAGGCGGATAATGACGAAATACGCAAGGAAGTAAGCAAGTGCCAAGAAAGAGAAGCTCCTTTAAAGAAAAAATACACGGTCAAGCGTAATGGTCGTCCTTATTGCACGTTGGATGACCTATCTAGAGGAAGAACCGTAGGCGTCGTTTTTTGTTGTGTGATCGCGGTGGTTATATCTTTACTAGGCGCTGCTCTTCATGTTTACTTGGGCACTGTGCTTCTTTGCGTGTCTGTCTGTTTTCTCTGGTACGTATGGGGTCCAACAAAGTCAAACAAGCAGCGGTCGGCAGATGTTAAGCTCTATCGGGAAATTGAGGAAAAAATCGCACTATTGTCGGGGCAAATCAAAAGCAACGATAAAGAAATTCAGACAATTATGGATGTAAAGAAACAGAAAGAGTCAAATGCCAATCAGCTACGGACACAAAACGGGAAACTGCTAAACAATTACAAAAATGTCCAAGACGATTTGACAGTTTTGGAAAAAAAGTTGGCCGAATTAAATCAACAGCATGATGCATCGGCCGCCAAGGCCCGTGAACTGCAGGTGATTTGATCGCGCCGGGGGCCGGTCTGCCGCCTGGCTCCCAATATACAGAAAGGACGACTGCCAATGGCCCCGTTTACACAGATCCCCTTGAAAAGCGGTCGAATCCTGGGCTGCCTGGTGTACGAGGTGACCGCCATCCCAGAGGTGCCAGAGACTGCCCAGGCCGCTCATGTGCTGCAAAGCAACGAGGCTATGTTTTACAACCTACTCACGGAGTTGTACCGCTACTGTATTCCCAACACGACCGTGCTGGAACTGCTCTGGTCGGCACAGCCGGTGGAAAACCAGCCTCATCCGGCCCAACTGCATCTGTATGTGGTACAGCGTATGATCTGCTCCCGCGCGGATGAATTGGCTACCCGCCTGCAGGCGGCGGCGGAAAATCTTGTCACACATCTGGAGGCGGCGCATTATCAGTATGCTTTGGTGGAGCTGGAAACGCTGTGCCCACTCTTGCCGGATGCCACAGTATGCGTCAATGCACTGACCAAAGCCGAACGGTGCATCCTGCACCCTCAGGGCGCATTCCCCTATTATTACACCGAAGCGCTGCCCTCCCACGGTACCGACAACTTTGCCATGCTCAGCCGCACCATGGCAGATATGCCCGGCAGCGCTGTCTCTTTTCAGCTGCTTCCCACCTGTTACACTTCTGTAGAGAGTGGTGCGCTGACAGAGATGCAGGGCATGCTTAATCAGGTAGTCAGCGGTACCAGCTTGAACGGCCGCATCTTCCGTGACCCCATGGCAAAGCCCGCGTTGGACAGTATCAGCTATATCGTCAGCCAGCTGCGTCAGCCAGTGTACACCTACAACATCCTTGCCCTTGGAAGCCAGACCCAGTGCGCAGCCCTCACTGCCCAGTTGATCAGCCTGCTACGCTGCGGGCAGAATCAAAATTTCCCTACCGTCAACCTGAACGCCGAGCACTTGGATATGCGTCGCCAAATGGCCTGGTATCCCTGGGATCTGAACCGCAAGCTGACCCAGACCTATCGGAACGCTCAGCTGTGGCGGCGTGTTAAACTGCCGGCGGCTTTGTTCCGGCTGCCCCTGCTGCTTTGTCCAGAAGAAGCCTCTACCTTTTTCCGCCTTCCCATGGATGACAAGAGCGTGGTCGGTCTGACCAGCTATACGGCAGTGCAAAACGCCGAACACTTGGATGCTCGTACCGTTGCAGCGGATAACATCCAGTTTGGTAACCTCAAGGGCGGCGGGGCGGTCGTGGGTTGCCCACCCAAAACCCTGACCAAACATATGTTGGTGGTGGGCAAACCCGGTACCGGCAAAACCACTTTTTCGGTCAACCTGTTGCTTCAGCTGTACAAAAAGGGAGTGCCGTTTCTGGCCATCGAGCCTACCAAAACCGAGTACCGCGCCATGATCGACGCCATCCCCGACCTGCAGATCTTTACCCCAGGTAACAACGGCGTGAGCCCGTTTGTTATCAACCCCTTTATCCCACCTCGTGGGATCACAGTGGAACAATTCATCCCCAGTCTGGCAAGCGCGTTCAAAGCCGCCTTTTCCATGCCGTCGCCTTTGGATACCATCTTCCAGGCCGCGATACAGGAAGCCTATGTACAGTATGGCTGGCGGGATTACAGCACCGCGCAAGACCCGGACGTGACCCCCTTTGGCTTACATGAGTTTATCCTGGTTTTCAAAAAACTGATCACGCGGGAAAAATACAGTGCCGAGGTCAAGGGCAACCTGCAAAGCGGCGGTGTGCTGCGCCTGCGCAACCTAATCGAGCAGAACGCAAACATCTACGATACCACCCAGTCGGTACCGCTGGAAGATATCCTGGCCCATCCCACCGTACTGGAATTGAATGCCATCGACAACGAAGAACAAAAGTCTGTGCTGATGGCATTGCTTCTAATCAATATCTGTGTCTATACCAAGCACAATCATGTGGGCGACGGTACCCTAAAAAACGCGATCCTCATCGACGAGGCCCATGTTTTGTTCAAGGCGGGAGGCAGCAGTGAGGGCGCAAACACAACGGTGCGCTCGCTGGAGAATATGTTGGCCGAGATCCGCTCCTATGGTACCAGCATCATTATCGCCGATCAGTCCCCGGCAGCCGTAGGCGCCGAGGTGGTCAGAAATACGGAGGTCAAAACCGTATTCCAGCTGGTAGATACAAGCGACCGCAAAACAATCGCCGCTACCACCAATATGTCCTCGGAGCAGGAACGACAGGTTCCCCGGCTTGGCGTCGGCGAGGCATTCATCAGCTATGGACTGCTGGCAGAGCCCGCATTGGTCCAAACGCCTGACATCCGGGAAAAGGAAGGGATTCGTTTAAGCGTTCCCGATGAGGAAGTCCACCGCCGCATGACATACTGGAATGGCCATGCCACCCTTTTAGTGCCGTTCCAAGAGTGCCGTTGCTCCGATGTTTGCCAGGAACGCTGCAATCTGCGCCTGCGCAGCGATGCAGCGTTCCATGCTGCTCGATTTGCGCAGTCTTACGGTGTAAAAATTACGGATGCAAAGACCCTAGCTGCTTATGCCCGCGCTATGGACGGCTGGCTAGATGAGCACGCCCCGCAAAAGGACGCGTTCGCCCGGTGCCAGCTTCACAACTGCGCCAAGATTCGATTGGTCCGCCGTATGATGCAGCAGCGGGACATTCCCCTGTCGGAAGCAGCTTATCAGAAGTTGGTCCACGCTTGTCTGGCGGAGCAGAAAGCGGCCCGCTCGGATAAAAACAGCGTTTCTGTGTAAAACAGAACTCGCGGAAAAGGAGAACTGTCGTAATGTGTGACGAAGGCTTTGACAGCAGCGATTGGGATAGCGGCGATGTGGGCGATGTCTCCGATTATGACGTCGATGACAGCTTTGATGATTCGGATGTGGACGTGGAAGGTGGCGAGCCTGCCGACTTTGACTACGATGATGTAGATGCCGATGTGGACATCGCAGATGACAGCGTCCTGGATACATATGATGTGGACGTGGAAACTGATCTGGACACGACTGATGAGGTTGATTATGACTTGGAGGAAACGGCAGATTTGGACGAGGCAAACCTGAGTGACGTCGATTTATGTGCCGATGACGCCGGGGAGGGCGAAGACTTTTCCGACATAGCAGATCTGATGGACGAAGCCGATTCGGCAGATATTCCAGCACCGCTGACGGTCGATGATATTACCGATGAGATGTTGGAGGACTATATGGTGGCAGAGCAGGAAGATTTGGATGATGCAGACGATGCGGGAGATGGAGAGGATGTAAAGGTCCTGCGCCGGGATCCCGATGAATTGCTGGAAATCGGCATGCGCAATGTGGAAGATATCTTGGATGTCCGCCGGGATGATATGCTGGACAAGGGTATGGCAGAGGACGAAATCGAGGAAGCAATTGCGAAGGAGCGGGAACAGCTGCAGCAGGAATTCGTACAGGATGCTTTCCCGGAAGAAATGGAAAATATCGAGGAGCCGTTTGACATCGAGAACATGGAGGAAGAACCAGAGGATTTGACGGACGAAGAACCTGTGACGGAACAATTGGAAGAAGACATAGCGGACACAGAACTCGCGGATGAAGAAGACCTGCCCGAACCAAGCGAAGAGTTTGATAACGGCATGGACACCGCAGAGGAAACAAACGAATATGATTCGGAGGAAAATTTGGACGCAGCGGCAGAGGATGAAGTAACTGATGTCATAGAGCATGAGGAAATGCCCTTAGATGCCTTTGAGGAAACCGAAGATATGGCCGAGGAGGAATTGGATCTGCTTGCCGCACAATTGGACCTGCAAAGAGAAAGTACAGATTTGGACCTGTCAGATAAAATGGAGGAGTTTGGGGAAACGGAAGAAGAAAACGACTCCGATCTGGGCGACGAAGAGCCGAACGGCTGGCGGCGAAGCCTGGCTGACCAAAACTTGCAGGCAGACCGCCTGCCGGCGTCCGAAGGCGAATGGTCGAATCCGGAACGCGTGGGGGACAGCGAATGGAAACTGGATGATGACGCTGAAATTCAGTGGCGCCACGGTGGAGAAACGCACACCATGACTGGCGCGGAATTCAAGGAACGCTATGGCGTAGAAGGAGTGGAATATAAAAGTGGAGAGCCGGATTTTGAACCGTTTGAAGATGAATTGATTGGGAGCGTCCAATTGGAGGATCTGCCGACACAGCGCGGAGGAAGGGATGGCAGCTATGCGATTGCCTCGCAGCTGGCCGCCGAAAAGTTGGGAATAACTGCCGATGAAGTGACGGAATATATGCGAGAAAATGGGTTGACCTGGCATGAGTGTGGTGATTGCAAAACCATGCGCGCGATTCCTGTTGAAGTGAATGCTGCATTCCCTCATACAGGCGGAATCAGCATACAGCGCAGTGTGAGGGCCGTAGCGGAAGGTATTTCCGATGCCTATGGGGAAATCTCATTAAATAAGAGTGAAATGACAGGCTTAGTTGACACAGAGGAATTGGAAAGCGCTAAGAAAGGAAATAAGGAACTATACAGAAAATATAAAGCGTAGATTTGGAGGAATTTCCTGGAGAAAACAGAAAATGAAGCTGATAGATGGGGGCAACACCGTGGATTTGGAGGAATAGCGATACCGTCCAGGATAGAGTCGCCAGCAATAAGAAACTGACTCTATCGATATGCCTTTTGGGAAAACCTCTCCAAACCGAATGTTCCGAAAATTGCGCAGGTAACAGTCAATCCACCAATCCATCTTGGCACGCACGTTTATCAGTGGCAGAGTGACATTGTGAGCAAGATGAAGGGCCCAGATGTAATCATGTTTACATATTCTTCCACTTAGGATATTGGAGATGGTTACCCATGATAGCAGCGGACCATATTATCTGACCGATAAAGATTCAAGATTTTGAATCAAATCCGGTACCAATGTAAAGAGGATTCCCCAAAAATCCGATTGTGAACGGGTGAGGTTGTGTTACGAATTACGAAGGATAGTGATGCTACTGACCACCATCTGACCACTCTTTCTTTCCAGTCGGTTCCGCTTATCGTTTTTAATGCTTCAACATTCTTTTGTGCCCACAACAACCAGCGCGGGAATTTATGCAACCCACACAAATTCCCGCGCTGTATCATTGCATATTGCCAGATGTCACAGTTCTCCGACAACTGTGACGCGGTGGCATAGTTTGCTGATTTTTGGCGGTGTGTCGCTTGAAAATTCGGTGCCACGCCAATTTCCCTGGTGGTCTGACCACGAATTGACCACCATGTACGTTTCACTCCAAATTTTCACAAAATTTCATACGATGGATCTCGTCCCAGCGACGATTTTCATACATGTGCGGTTGTAGCTCAGCTGGATAGA
>ERZ1643251.4693-NODE-4693-length-11690-cov-4.415557_pt1 | contig 11690 bp, 11 predicted proteins | sample MGYA00579261_ERZ1643251 | MGnify/ENA primary metagenome ERZ1643251 (study PRJEB29033, sample SAMEA4952267) | chicken gut metagenome | biome: Broiler Chicken; feature: Gastrointestinal Tract; material: Caecum | place: Ireland | collected 2018 | study: Broiler... | reverse complement strand
CTCTCCCAGACATACGCCGGATTTTATCTCCTCCGGAAGACGGCTTCTCCGGATGTATGATTTTATATACATTTATTCATCGCTGACGGGAAAATCCGCCGGCGGGCAAAAAGATTCGGCGCTTTACGAAAAACCGCATAAACCGACACCATCCGACATAAATATAGACCATAAACGAAATTCGGAGGTCGAAAGGGTTTGTGGGAGTATATTGAGGACAGGGCAAAGCGGAGCGCGGAATACATCATCGCGACGGGGTGTACCGTGCGGGCGTGTTCGGCGCATTTCAACATCAGCAAATCGACGGTGCACAAGGACGTGTCCGAGCGGCTCAAAGAGATAGACGAAGACCTGTACGAGCGCGCACGCGCGGTTTCGGACAGAAACCTGAGCGAGCGGCACATCCGCGGCGGCATCGCCACCAGGCGGAAATACCTGAAAGAAGGGGCAAAGGAAAAAGGGGAAGAAAGCTCGGAAACGGAGTAGCCTGACGGCGGACGGAAAGAGGGTGTCTCTTCCGTCCGCTTTTTCTAAAAAAAGGGCGTTCGCCCCGTGCGATCGCTTGAAATTTTCCGCCGGATATGGTATGATAGAGCAGAAAGAAATCACCCGCCCGCAAAGGGCAAAAGGAGAGAATATCATGCACAATATCCGAAAGGTCACGGAAGACATCGTCTGGATCGGCGGGAACGATCGGCGGCTCGCCCTGTTCGAAAACATCTTTCCCATCCCGGAGGGGGTCTCGTACAACAGCTATCTTCTCAAAGACGAAAAGACCGTCCTGCTCGACACCGCGGATTCGGCGATCGCGGGGCAGTTCTTCGAAAATCTGGAAGCGGCGCTCGGCGGGCGCACGCTCGATTACGTCGTCATCAATCACATGGAGCCAGACCACTGCGCCCTTCTGGCGGACGTGCTGCGCCGCTATCCGAAGGCGGTGCTCGTCGGCAACGCCAAGACGTTCACCATCGTCTCCGGCTTTTTCGGGCTGGACAAGGCCAAGCGCATGACGGTAAAGGAAGGGGATTCCCTGGTCTGCGGCAAGCACACGCTGTATTTCTACTTCGCGCCCATGGTGCATTGGCCGGAGGTCATGGTCACCTATGACGCGGCGGACAAGGTCCTCTTCTCGGCGGACGCGTTCGGCTCCTTCAAATCGCTGGACGGCAACCTGTTCAACGACGAAGTCAACTACGAGCGGGACTGGCTGGACGAGGCGCGGCGGTACTATACCAACATCGTCGGCAAATACGGCACGATGGTGCAAAGCGCCCTCAAAAAGCTGTCCGCGCTCGACATCTCCCTCATCTGCCCCCTGCACGGGCTGATCTGGCGCAGCGACTTCTCCTTCCTGCTCGAAAAATACGACAAGTGGAGCCGGTACGAAGAGGAGAGCCGCGGGGTCGTCATCATTTACGGCTCCATCTACGGGCACACGGAGAACGCGGCGGAAGTACTCGCGACCATGCTGTCCGAAAAGGGGGTCAAAGACGTCCGCGTCTACGATTCCTCCAAGACGCACGTCTCCACGCTCATCTCCGAGATTTTCCGCGTGAAGAACGTCGTGCTCGCGTCCTCCACCTATAACGCCGAGACGTACACGCCCATGAAAAATCTCGTGGCGGACATGAAGGCGCTCGCCGTGCAGAACAAGAATTTCGCGATCATCGAAAACGGCAGCTGGGCGCCCTATGCCAAGACGCAGATGACCGAGACGCTGTCCGCCCTCAAAAACTGCACCTTCGAAGAGGTCTCCCTCACGATCCGTTCGGCGCTCAAAGAGGAGCAGCTTTCCGCGCTCGAAACGCTCGCGCAGAGCCTTGCGGACAAGGCGAAAAATTAAGCGGCCATGAAAAAAACGGCTGTCGTCGGGCTGGGCATCATCGGCGGCTCGATATGCGCATCCCTGACCCGCGCAGGGCATTTCGTCGCGGGCAGAGACATCGATCCCGCCGCGCTCTCCTTCGCCCTCGGAAAGGGGATGATCCGGGAGGAAGCGGTGGATCTGTCCCGATACGATACGGTGTTCGTCGCCCTTCCCGTCCGCGCCGCCGTCGCCCTGCTCGACGGGGAGAATTTCGGGGCGGGGGCGCTCGTCGCCGACGTCTGCGGCGTGAAAAAGGCGGTGGAGGAGGCGGTGTACGCCCGCCCCCGCAAATACCGCTATATCGGCCTGCATCCCATGGCGGGCAGGGAGACGAGCGGCATCGCCTCCGCGTCGGCGGACATGTTTTCGGGCGCCAATCTCGTCATAACCCGCGCGCCGCAGACGGAGGAGAGCGCGCGCGAAGAGATTCTCGGCTACGCGAAGGACATGGGCTTCGGCAGGATCATGGAATGCACGGCGGAGGAGCACGACCGCAAGATCGCACTTACTTCCCAGCTCGCGCACGTCGTCTCCAACGCCTATGTGAAAAGCCCCGAAGTGGTCGGCTGCGAAGGCTTTACGGGCGGGAGCTTTCAGGACATGACCCGCATCGCGGGCGTGGACGAAGGCATGTGGACGGAATTGTACATGTACAACCGGGAAAATCTGCTTTCCGAGCTGGACGGGCTGCTGGCTCACCTCTCCGACTTCCGGCGGGCGCTTGCGGAAAAGGACGAAGGCGCCATGCGGCGGGAACTGAAAGAGGGAAGGCTGCGCCGGGAAAAAATCAGACGCCGTCCGGAATAGCCGGAATGATTCCCGCCTTTTTCTCTTTTTGAAAAAATTTTTGCGAAATATTGTATATAGGGGTTTACTTTTGCGGAAAACTCTGTTATAATACTGTTATACAGATTATTTTTTGTCAAAATTCCCATGAATGCAATGCGTCCCTGTCATCTTCAGATTTCGACCCGGGCGGACGGCGAAGAAGAGAGCCTTTTTTCCGCAGAGGCGGAAATGGAGCTCGCGCCGCAGTCCGCCCTTCTTCGCTATCGTCAGGGCGAAGACGTCGTCCTCCTCCGTATCCGGGAAGGGGAAGTCTCGCTCGAACGGGAAGGGGATTATCGCCTGCGGCTGTCCTTTTCGGAAGGAAGGGCGCTGCCGGGCATTTTGGGAATTGCGAGTGCAGAGGGACGGGTAGAGACGTTTACCCGCCGCATCGGCTGTTCGATCGGAAAGAATTCCGTGCTGCTCGCCCTGCGTTATACGCTGCGGCTGGAAGGCGGCGATCGGGAAATGCGGATACGGCTTAGCGCTCGGAACAAAGGAGAGCCGGAGGAGAAATGAAGATCCAATATCTGGGGCATTCGTGCTTTCGCCTGGTGGAAAGTACGGGCACGTCGATCATTACCGATCCGTACAAGGGAATCGGCTACGAATTGCCCAAAGGGCTGACGGCGGACGCCGTGACGATCAGTCACGGGCACGCCGACCACAACAACGCCGCCGCCGTGGGCGGGCATCCCAAAGTCATCGACAAAGAGGGCTTTTATCAGCTGCCCGGCGTGGAGATCACGGGGATCAGGAGCTACCACGACGACCGCGGCGGCAGGCTGCGCGGCGAAAACATCATCTATAAATTCGCCATGGACGGATTGGAAATCTGTCATCTGGGCGACTTGGGGGAGGAGTGTTCTTCCGAGCTCATAGAAATGCTTCTGCCCGTGAATATCCTCCTCATTCCCGTGGGGGGGAATTATACCATCGACGCGGAGCGTGCCAAAGAATATGTGGACAGGATGATGCCGGAGATCGTCATTCCCATGCACTACAAGACGCGCAGCCTCAATCTCGACATCGATAAGGCGGATGCCTTTCTCGATCTCTTCGACGACGAGGAAACGGAAATTGCCGGCAGGGACGTCCTCGAATTTTCCCGGGACGACCTCACGGAAGAAAAGACAAAAGTCATTCTGATGGAGCGCACAAAAATCCGATGAACAATTCACTCGAAAATCTGAAATCCGCCTATCGGGAATATCTCTCCACGCTCAGCATCGGCTGTCTGCGCTCGGTGGGGAGGATGAACGGGGTGGAGCAGGCCACGCTGAAGACGAAGGCAGATCTGGTGGAAAGGTTCATCTCCGTGCTCACGGGAGAGATCCCTCCGGCGAAAAAGAGCAAGCGGGGCGCGCCCGTAAAGGACAAGTACGTCAATCCGCTGGTGTTCGAAAAACTGCAGCAGATCAAAATGACCTATCTCGCCTCCCTTCCCGCACCCGATTCCGTTTCCGGCGAAGCTCCGAACGTCATCAAAGTGCGGGATTCTTCGGACCGGACGCCTCCGTATTACGACAGGGAAGTGTATTGCGGCCAGTTGGGACGGATCAACGGCGTGCCCTGTCTGCTCCCTCTGAGCGGGCGGGAGGGGACGGAGGAGAGGATCGTCGTCTCCGAAGCCGTCCTCCGCTCCTGCGATCTCCGGCAGGGGGATATCGTCTCCTGCCGCGCCGAGCGCGTCCAGGCCGCCCTCATAGCGTCGGAGGTCCTCACCGTAAACGAACTGCCTCTCGGGACGGAGCGCCCGGTCTTTGAAAAGTGCCGTGCGGAGATCCCCGAAGGCAAAGTCTCCCTGTTCGGAAAAGGCGCGCCCGTTTCCATGAAATATGTCGATTGGCTGGTGCCCTTCGGCTTGGGACAGAGATACCTCATCGCGGGCGTCGCCAAAACGGGAAAGACTTCTTTCCTGCTCGATTTTGCCCGCGCGTTTTCCGCAAATCATCCGGAGATAAAACTCTTTATTCTCCTTCTCGACCGTCCCCCCGAAGCCGTTTCCGAATTCACCGAAGCCGCGCCCGGGGCGCAGATCGTCTCCGCCACCTACGACGACGACGCGAACTTCCAGCTCTTCATGGCGGATTTCATGCTCGGCCGGGCAAAGCGCTTTGCCGAATCGGGCTACGACGTCGTCCTGCTCGTCGATTCTCTCGACGCGCTCACGCGGGCATACAGGGAAGCGGAGGAGACGGAAACCGAAGCCCTGCCCGAAAAGGGGCTGAACTGCGCCGCATCCCGCCGCATCCGCCAATTTTTCGGCTCGGCGCGCCGCCTGAAAAGGGCGGGATCCCTCTCCGTCGTCGCGACGGTTTCCTGCGGCTCGGGGAACGGAGCGGACGACTTCGTCGCGGGCGAATTGCTCTCCGTCGCCTCCGCCGTCCTTTTTCTGGACGGGGATTTGGCGGCAGATCGCGTCTATCCCGCCGTGGACGTCCGGCGCTCCGCTTCCGATCACAGCGAGCTGCTGTTCGGTAAAGAGGAGATGAAAACCGACGCCGCGGCGCGGCGGTATCTGTCCGCCAAGGGCAAAAAGGCGCTTGCAAAGCGAATTTCTTCCGCCGGGACCCGGGAGGATTTCGCCGCGTCCCTCTCCGCCGGCGCGGCCAGAAGCCGACAGCGCGACGAATAAGTTTCCCGCAAATCTTACGGAAAACCGACCGTAAATCGGCGCCGGACGGAAAATTTCCGCCCGGCGCCGGCTTTATCCGGAGGGAGAAAATTCCCGGAAAATCCCTCCAAAAACGGGAAGTATTTGTTTTTTGAAAGCCCAAAATGCCGAACTGCCGATTTTTTCCCTTTTTTCCGTAAATAACTCCCGTTTCCTCTGCCCATACTGCTTGTGCCATAAGTTTTTTGTATACAATATCTTGTGTCCATACACTTGACTTTACCACAAGATATGGTATACAATATAAGGGCACCGGTTGAGAGATACCATATATGGTATCTTCCGCATCGGAAAAACACAATATATTGTGTTGAAAGAAAACAAAAGGAAAAGAGGGACAAAGGGTATGAAGATCATCAAACGAAGCGGACAGGAAGCGGTTTTCGACGAAGAGAAAATCATCAACGCCGTGCGGAAGGCGAACAAAGAGGTCAACGAAGTTTCCCGCATTTCGGAAGAGGACATCAAGGCGCTGGCGGACAGCGTGACGGACGAGTGCGCCCATATGGGGCGTTCGGTGAACGTCGAAGAGATCCAGGACATGGTGGAGGATCGCCTGATGGACAGGAAGGCGTTCGTGCTCGCGCGCAAATATATCACCTATCGCTATTCGCGCGCGCTCGTCCGCAAGGCGAACACCACCGACGCGCAGATCCTCACCCTCATCGAGTGCAACAACGAAGAGGTGAAGCAGGAAAATTCCAATAAAAATCCCACCGTCAACAGCGTCCAGCGCGACTACATGGCGGGCGAAGTCTCCAAGGACCTCACCCGGCGGCTTCTGCTGCCCGAGGACATCGTCGCCGCGCACGACCAGGGGATCATCCATTTCCACGACGCCGACTATTTCGCGCAGCACATGCACAACTGCGATCTCGTCAATCTCGAAGACATGCTGCAAAACGGCACGGTGATTTCGGGCACCCTCATCGAACGCCCGCACAGCTTTTCCACGGCGTGCAACATCGCCACGCAGATCATCGCGCAGGTCGCCTCCAACCAATACGGCGGCCAGAGCATTTCCCTCACCCATCTCGCGCCCTTCGTGGACGTGAGCCGCAAGAAGATCCGCAGGGAAGTGGCGGAGGAGCTCGCCGAAGTGGGGGTGTTCGACGAAGAGCACATCGCCAAAATCGCCGAAAAGCGGCTTCTGGACGAGATCAAGAGGGGGATTCAAACCATCCAGTATCAGGTCGTCACCCTGCTCACGACCAACGGTCAGGCGCCTTTCGTCACGGTGTTCATGTACCTCAACGAAGCGCGCAACGAACAGGAGAAAGCCGACCTCGCCCTCATCATCGAAGAGACCCTCCGCCAGCGGATGCAGGGGGTCAAGAACGAAGCGGGCGTGTGGATCACGCCGGCTTTCCCCAAACTCATCTACGTGCTCGAACCGGACAACGTATCGGAAGATCAGCCCTATTGGTATCTCACCGTGCTGGCGGCGGAATGCACCGCCAAGAGAATGGTGCCCGACTACATCTCCGAAAAGAAGATGCTGGAATACAAGATCGACAAGAACGGCGAAGGGCATTGCTACACCTGCATGGGCTGCCGCAGCTTCCTCACGCCCTACGTCGACGAAAACGGCAAGCCCAAGTATTACGGCAGATTCAACCAGGGGGTCGTCACGATCAATCTCGTGGACGTGGCGCTCTCGTCGGGGGGCAACGAAGCGAAGTTCTGGGACATCTTCGACGAGCGGCTCAACCTCTGCTATCGCGCGCTGATGTGCCGGCACAACCGCCTCAAAGGTACGCTGTCCGACGCGGCGCCCATCCTCTGGCAGTACGGCGCCCTGGCGCGGCTTAAAAAGGGCGAGAAGATCGACAAGCTGCTGTACGGCGGATATTCCACCATCTCCCTGGGGTATGCGGGTCTGTACGAATGCGTAAAGTACATGACGGGCAAATCGCATACGGACGACGAAGCCAAGCCGTTCGCGCTCGCGGTCATGCAGCACATGAACGACAAGTGCAAGGAATGGAAGAAAAAGGAAAACATCGACTTCTCGCTGTACGGGACGCCGCTGGAAAGCACGACGTATAAATTCGCCAAGTGCCTGCAACAGCGCTTCGGCATCATCCCGGGTGTGACGGACAAGAACTATATCACCAACAGCTATCACGTCCACGTCAGCGAAAAGATCGACGCCTTCACCAAGCTCAAATTCGAGAGCGAGTTCCAGCAGCTTTCGCCCGGCGGCGCCATCAGCTACGTCGAAGTGCCCAACATGCAGAACAACATTCCCGCCGTGCTGTCCGTGATGAAGTTCATTTACGACAACATCATGTATGCCGAACTCAACACCAAGAGCGACTTTTGCCAGGTGTGCGGCTACGACGGGGAGATCCAGATCGTCACGGACGAATCGGGCAAGCTCGTCTGGGAATGCCCCAACTGCCATAACCGCGATCAGAGCAAGATGAACGTCGCCCGCCGTACCTGCGGCTATATCGGCACGCAGTTCTGGAACCAGGGGCGCACGCAGGAGATCAAGGACAGAGTCCTGCACCTTTGATGAATTACGCGGAAATCAAGTGGACGGACATCGCCGACGGAGAGGGGGTGCGCATCTCCCTCTTCGTCTCCGGCTGCACCCACCACTGCAAAAATTGCTTTAACGAAATCGCCTGGGACTTTTCCTACGGAAAGCCCTTCGACGGGGAGATCGCGGAAAAAATCCTGCAAGGGCTGGGGCAGTCGTTTATCGCGGGGCTGACCCTGCTCGGCGGGGAGCCGATGGAACCGGTCAACCAGGCGGCGCTCCTTCCCTTCGTAAAAGAGGTGAGAAGGAGATATCCCGAAAAGGACATCTGGTGTTATACGGGGTACACTTTCAATCCCGAAACGGGACTTCTGAACGAGCCGCGCGCCAACGGGCCGTACACGAAAGAACTTTTGTCCCTGTTCGACGTGCTCGTGGACGGGCCGTTCGTGGAGGAACTGAAAAAAATCACGCTGAAATTCCGCGGTTCTTCCAATCAGCGGGTCCTCGACGTAAAAAAATCGATTGCTTTGAAAAAGACCGTTCTTTATCTTGATTAATTCGGAAATACCTGCTATAATAGACGAGCAGGTATTTCTCATATCGGAGGATTTTCCCGCCCGCGGGCGGGAAAACGCATCATCGGAGAGTATGAAAAAAGTTTTTTCGGCGGCGCGTTCGCTTCCGGGGCTCCCGGACGGAAAGGCGCTGCTCGCCGGAGCGCGGGCATTTTTTAACAGCTATCTCTTTTACGTTTTCGAGACGCTCGCCGCCTGTCTTTTCGTATGGACGGGAGAGGAGGTCGCGGGGGCGGTGTGTTTCGTCGCCCTCATCTGTCTCCTGCTCGTCGTCTGCGACGACATTCTCGCCACCACGCTTCCCTTTCTTCTCATTTCGGCGTTCACGACGAATTGTTACGATTCCTTCGACCTGTTCTTTCCCTATATCCGCTACGCGCCGATCGCGGTGCTCTGTCTCGTCTTTCATTTCGCCGTCTACCGCAAGCCCTTTCAGGTGGGGGAAAGCGCCTTCGGGATCATGGCGGCGGGCTGCGCGATCCTGCTCGGCGGCATCGGCGGCTTTACTTTGCGCGAATACGCGGTCGGGTCGTATTATTATCTCGGTCTGAGCTTCGGGATGCTCGCCGCCTATCTTCTGATGCGTTCCCGGTTTTTCGCGCGGCGGAACTACGATTTTGCCGAGCGGTTTTCCGCCGTCATGCTGCTTTTGGGTCTGCTGTGCGTGTATATGATCGCGGCGGGGTATTATAAGCGCTATCTCGGCATTTCCACCTCCCATTACGCGCTCGGTTTTTCGCGCAACAACGTCAGTACGCTGTTGATGTTCGCCATGCCCTTCCCGCTCTATCTCGGCAGAAAACATCCCTGTTTCGCGCTGTTCACGCCCGCGATCTACGCGGCGGTGGCGGTGTCCACGTCGCGCGGGGGGCTTCTGTTCGGCAGCCTGGAATTTCTCGTCTGCTGCGCCTGCTGGATCTATTACGGGAAAAACCGCGCCCTGCGCGCCCTTATCTGCGCATGCGCCATTCTCGTCATCGCGCTCTGTTTCGGGGAAATCATTCTCGACATCATCCGCGACCGGATTCTCGCCGACGACGTCATCACCAACGACGCCCGCTATAAGATGATGCTCGAATCCATCGCCAATTTCAAAAAGAACCCGCTCTTCGGGACGGGAATTCTGGACGACAGCATCTATTACGGGGAATTCAAGAAAAAGGGCTCGATGCCATGGTATCACATGATGATCCCGCAGATCGTCGGGAGCATGGGGCTGGTCGGCATCGCCGGGTACGGCTTTCAGATCTTCGGGCGCCTTCGCCTCATCTTCCGCCGTCCCGATCCGTGGGGGATCTGCCTCGGACTTTCCTATCTCGGCATTCTGGGCATGAGCCAGGTCAATCCGGGGGAGTTTTGCCCCGTTCCCTTCGAATTGCTCACCGTCCTGCTCTTCATCTTGCAGGAAAAACGGCTTTGCAATGACCTTCCGCTGCTTGCGGAGGGGAATTTCCGCAAAAAGACGCTCATAAAATAGAGGTATGAAAACCTCTTTCCGAAAATTCAGCCTGTTTGCCGGCATATTGTCCGTCCTGTTCGTCGCCGGCGGCCTGCTCTGTGCGGGAGCGGTCAAAACCGCCTGCGTCGTGGACTGTTCCCGCACCTTTTATTTTCTCGTCTCCGAAGAGATGGGCGCGGACGCGGCTGCCGAAGCGGGCGCTCTCGGCGGCGGGGCGGGGTATGTGATGGAACGGGAGGGAAGGGAATACGCCGTCCTGTCCTGCTATTTTTCCCTCTCCGACGCGCAGTCGGTCCGGGATCGGCTTTCGGAGTCTGACGTCAGAGCGGCTGTCCGGGCGGAAGAGGGTGGCAAGCTGTATCTGACGGGATTTTCGGAAAAGAAAAACGCCGAACGCCTGAAAGGCTGTTTTTCGACGCTCGGTTCCTGCATCCGGATTTTATATGAATTGTCCGCCGCGGCGGACGAAGGCATGCCGCAGGAGACCTTGAAGGACATTCTCGGGGATGTCGGCGGCGTCCTGTCCCGCCTGGCAAAGGAAAACCCGGACGGGATCTTTTCCGATCTGTCCGCCTGCGCCGCGTCGGCGGGCGAAGAGATCGGCAGAATGTCGGAGGGGATCGTCTTTGCAAAAGATCTGCGGTATATGCAGGTCCGGCTCTCGGACGACTATCTTCGTCTCGCGGACAAATTTTCTCTCTGAATTTTTCTTTGGCGGAATTTCGGTTCCGGAATTTGCTTATGAAGTGCATTTTTATTTACAATCCGAACAGCGGCAGGGGCAGAATCGCCAAAAAGCTGCCCTATATCGTCCGCCGTCTTAAAGAAAAATACGAGCGGGTGGACGTATACGCCACGAAAGCCCGCGGCGATCTCTCTTCCAAGGTGCGGGAGATCGCTTCGGAATACGACTGCATCGTCTTTTCGGGCGGGGACGGGACGTTCAACGAAGTTTTGCAAGGGGCGGGGGATATGGATTCCCTGCCCGATTTCGGCTATATCCCGGGCGGCACCGCCAACGACGTCGCGCACAGTCTGGGCATTCCCCGCCGCAGCCTCCGCGGCGCCCTCAACGTCATTTTAAGGGGCAGGCGGGAACTTCTGGACTGCATGTGCATAAACGGGCGGGACTACGCGATGTATTCCGTCTCCGCGGGTGCCTTTACGAGCGCCTCCTATACGACGCCGCAGGAGGCGAAAAAGGCGCTGGGGCTGCTCGCCTACGGTCTGGAAGGGGTGCGCAAAAATTTCCCCTTGCGCATCTATCCCGTCCGCATTTCGGAAGGGGAGAACTGCCTGCAGACGGACTGCGTTTTCACGCTGGTGATGAACGGGAAATGCGTGGCGGGCTGGAAGATGAACCGGGGCGGCTCCATGCAGGACGGAAAAGCCGAAGGCGCCGTCGTGTGGCAGACGGCGCATCCGAGTATCCCCGGCAGACTGCGCGCCCTTTTTTCGCTCGTCCGCCTGTTCGTGTTCGGCTATAAATTCCCCGAAAAGGGAGTGGAGCATTTCGGCGGCAAGAAATTCCGTATCGAAGTGCCGGACGACGTCGTCTGGAACTACGACGGCGAGCGCGGATGCTCCGGCTCCGTCGAAATAGAGGTGCTGCCGCGCAAATTCCCGCTCATCGTTCCGGAAAATAATAAAAATATTTGAAAAAGTACTGTCAAAACGCTTGCTTTTTTTCTCGCGATTCTGTATAATGAATAAGCTGTCGTTGAGATATGCTTTTCATTCGCTACTGTGGCTCAGTCGGTAGAGCAGCTGATTCGTAATCAGCAGGTCGCCGG
>ERZ1643251.4692-NODE-4692-length-11690-cov-21.710443_pt1 | contig 11690 bp, 9 predicted proteins | sample MGYA00579261_ERZ1643251 | MGnify/ENA primary metagenome ERZ1643251 (study PRJEB29033, sample SAMEA4952267) | chicken gut metagenome | biome: Broiler Chicken; feature: Gastrointestinal Tract; material: Caecum | place: Ireland | collected 2018 | study: Broiler... | reverse complement strand
ATATATTAGATTCCCTAAATATCTATTTAGTCGGTTTTATATACAGAAATCGTATCCTCTAGCTAATTAAATTATAGCATAACTAACTATACAAGTCTATACTATTAACATATAATTAACTCTTTGTATTTTTTGTTGTGTTAGGATTAACATTAAACATAGAGTTAAATATATTGATATCAGCATTTTCATTAGTTTCAATTAATTCATTAATTAATTGTTTTATTTCTTGTCTTTTACCTTCATTTTTCTTTGTTACAGAACATGCACAATCTAAAAATTCAAGTTCACTATACTTAACCCAAGATTTTATATCTTTTTCTTTTACATAATAAAGTGGTCTAATTAATTTCATACCATCAAAGTGTTCACTATCTAATATTGGTAACATTCCCGAAAACTGACCATTATAAAGTTGATTTAATAAAATAGTTTCTATTACATCATTAAAATGATGACCTAAAGCAATCTTATTACAACCAATGCTTCTTGCATAATCATAAAGTGCCCCTCTTCGCATTCTTGCGCACAAATAACAAGGGCTCTTACTACCATAAGTATCTACAACACTAAATATATTTGATTTAAATATATCTATATTAATATTTAATTTTTTAGCGTTTTCTTTTATTTTTTTTAAATTTTTTCGATTATATCCAGGATTCATAACAATAAATTTTATCTCAAAAGGAACTTTGTTATGTCTTTTTAATTCTTGCATACACTTAGCAAGTAAAAAACTATCTTTGCCTCCACTTATACAAACCGCAATAACATCTCCACTTTTTATCATTTCAAAATCATTTATTGCTCTTATAAATCTTCGATATATTTCTTTCCGATATTTTTTTATTATACTTTTTTCGACATCTTTTAATTCTTTCATTTTCTTAATACATACCTTTTCTTATCGTTCACTATTTCTGATTGTAATTCTAAATAATTGTATTCTCCTTGCCCATCAGAAATTTCTTTCATTACTTCTTCTAACATGTCAGAAACAACACGTGATATACCTCTTGCGCCACTTTTATATGAATAAGCTTTTTTTGCAATATTTAAAATTAAGTCATCTGTAAAATCTACAACAATTCCTAAATCTCTTAAAAAATCTAATTCTTGTTTTAATGAGCTTGATTCAGCATCTTTTGCTATATGATATAAATCTTCTATCTTTAAATCATTTAATATGACACGAACTGGAAATCTACCTAATAATTCTGGTTCTAATCCATAATTTATAATTTCTTCATCTGTTAATTGACTAGGATTACTATTTTCTGAAGTATTAAATCCTACAGTTTTGGGTTTAAATCTTTCTGCTCTTGCAAAAGCTCCTAATCCTACAAATGTGATATTTGAAGTATCCATATTATAAACATCATTTCCATATCTTATTTTATATGTTTTACCTTCAATCATTGTTAATAAAGCATCCTGTACTTTTGTAGTTCCGACTTCATCATTTTTACCTGTACCCGCTAATTTATCAATTTCATCAATTATAATTATTCCATGTGATGCTTTAACTAAATCATCGTTTGCATTACTTATTAAAGATTGTAGCATTTCTTCTATGTTTTTCCCTACATATCCTGCCGAAGTATAATCATTAGCATCACACCTAATAATAGGTATACCAATTTGTTTTGCTATATTTCTAAATATTTCTGTTTTCCCAACCCCTGTAGAACCAGAAACTAAAATATTGTCTGCACTTGGTTTATTTTTATTTTTTATATTTTTCCATATAGTAGTTACAATTTTATCAATCGCTTCGTCTTGAGATAATACGCTTTTTTTTATGCTTTCCCTTAATGGCTTTGTATCAATATTAATTGTGTTATTAGATTCCAATCTTTCCTCTTCTTCATTTACTAAATCTTGAATTGTGTGTATTTCCGGTCCTTCCATAGCATCAATATCTTTACATATTATATAATTAGTAGAATCCTCAGTGTTTTTATACAACAAATTTATTTTATGTTCTTTTAACCCAACATAATAATAACCCTCTTTAAATAATGATAAATATTTTTCTTTCATTTGTTTTTCACTAAAAATTGAAAACTTTGACATTAATTCTTTCAAATTTTGTCTAACTCCGAAACATCTACCAGGCATAAATTTTGAAAAATGGGAATATGAATACCCTTTTTCATCTATAAATACATCGCCATCTTCATCAAAGTGCCCTGTTACACAACTTATAGGTTTCAATCTTGTTTGTTTTTTTACATTTCTAGCTTTAAATATTATAACCAATTCTTTTTCTTCCATAAAACCCTCCATCTAGTTATTTTTTTCTTTTTTTAAATAAAATATTTAAAATAGTACCCATACTAATTATTAAACTAATGAAATATATAGCAGTACCAACGTATGGTATTAAACTAATTATATATAAAATTGTAATTCCTAAAAGTCCTTCTAAATAAATAGTTTTTTTAATTTTAATGAATTTATTCCATATAATATTACCTAATAAATATCCTGTAACTATTGTTGATATATATATACTAATTAGATATAAAACTAATAATATTAATCCTAATGGTAACCCAAACTTCGTAAACATTAATATTAAAGCTATTATTGGTATTATTATTAAAGAAATAATTCCATATCCCATATTCCTAACTATTTCATTTTTGCTATTTCCAATATTATTAAATAACTTAGGAATTATTAGCATCATTACAACAAAAATTACTAATAATGAAACTAATTTAATAAGATGTTCTATAACCATTTCTATAAATGTTGGATCTCTATCAATAACTCTTTCAAATACTTCTATTTCTCCAATTGAAGAAGTTTCTGCTTTTTCTAGAATAGCATCATCGTTATAAGATAATTTTCCCATAATTACTGAGTTCTCTGTAATATCAATATTATCCGCAGTGATTTTAATATCCCCTGCAATTTGAACACTATCTATTTTAACATTACTACCATAAATTGTTACATCTCTATTAATTAAACCTGATATTTCGATATTATTTCCATATATAATAATATCTCTTTCAATATTAGAGCTTTCATTTAATACTATACTATTTCCAAAGATTAAAGCATCTTTAATTTTTCCGTTTACGGTTATATCTTGACCTGTTATTAATGCATACTCAATGTTAGAATTTACATTAATAGAATTACCTAATATTAAAGCTGCTCCATCTATTTTATTGGTAATAGTCACATTATAACCTCCAATTACACTACTACCAATAATATCATAATTTACAAGTACATTCTCATCAAATACAGTTTTAGGATTTTCTTCAGCATTAACGTTGTAAACTCCAATAAACAAACTAAGAATTAATATACTTAATGTTTTTATGTATTTCATATTAACCATTCGCTCCTTTACAAATACTTTTATAAAAATTTGTTTATGTTATTTATTTCTTCTCTTTTATTTCTTCTAATTTATTATCAATGTCATTTCTAAAAAACTTAAATGTTGCAATTATAATTATTGTAAGCGGTAAAGATATAATAATTCCTACAAAGCCTCCTAATATACCTCCTGCAAATACAGCAAATATACTAATTAATGGATGAATATTATTAGTCTTACCATAAACTCTTGGTGCAATAATATATGAGTCAATTTGTGGACACAAACAGCATACAATTAAAGTCAACCAAAATAATTTAGCACTTATAACAGAAGCAATCAATAAAGCAATTATATTAACTATTAATCCTCCAAATATAGGTATTATTGTTGAACAAGAAGCTAATACCCCTAATATAAGGTAATTAGGATGACCAATTATGAAAAATATCGTCGTATATTCAACAAATTGAATTATTATATTTTTTCCAAGACCAGAAAAATAATTAGTAACTTCTCTATCCAATGTTTTTATATATTTATATTTTTTCTTATTTTTATTACCTAATATTCTTTTTATGAAATCTCTTATTTTATCCATATCAGCAAGTAAATATATTGAAACAAAAAGGACAATTATAAATGCAGTTCCAAAATTAATTGTTGAATTAACTATATTTAAAGCACCATCAGATATATACGTACCAAGAGTTTTTATAACATTAGTAGTTATATCTGTTATCGAAGATTGTAAAACCCCCAAATTAACCTCATATTTTGTTGATAGATCTGTAATTAAAGTGGATATATTTGTTAAAAACAAAAGTATTTGATCGTACATTAAAGGTACAATTAAAATTATAATTGTTACTAAGAAGCCTAAACTAATAACTGTAACTATTAGTACTGATAACCACTTAGGGAAACCACTTCTTTCTATTTTTTTAGCAATTGGATGAAGGGCATAAGCAATACCAAATGCAATTAGAAATGGAAATAATATTTCCCATATTTTACCTACAACTCCTAACCATAATCCTCTAATTAAATATATTAAACAAATAATGGTTACAAATAATGCTATATTAACTAATTTATAGTTAACTCTATTTTCCCTCATCTTTATTCTCCTTTTCTAATAATATAGTTACAGGTCCATCATTTTGAATATTAACAAGCATATCAGCACCAAAAATACCTGTTTGAACATTTATATTCTTTTCACTTAATTTATTATTAAATGTATCATATAAAGAAGTTGCTTCTTCTCCTCTTAAAGCTTTAATATAACTTGGTCTTCTTCCTTTACTAGCATCTCCATATAAAGTAAATTGACTAATTGATAAAATACTACCAGAAACATCTAATAAAGATTTATTCATTACACCATTTTCATCATCAAATATCCTAAGATTAATAACTTTATCAACCATGTAATCAATTATTTTTTCATTATCATTTTCAGTAAATCCTACTAATAACGTTAATCCATAATCAATTTGCCCATTTACTTTGCCGTCTATAGTTACTGAAGAAAATTTACTTCTTTGTACTAATATACGCATTATTTCATCAACCTTTCTACTTTTGAAATAAATCCTAAATTATTTAAATCAATACAAAATTTATTTAACTTATCAACATTTTCAACTAAAACAGTTATACTATATATTTTAAATTCACTTCTATTTAACGTCGAAACACTATCTATTGTAATATTATTTGAAGCTGCTTTTGTAATAATATCTAAAAGATTATCACTACTATTAGTATATACTATTAAATCAGTAGCAAATTTTTTATTAATATCAGAGTTCCACCTAACTGATACTAATCTTTCATCAACATCTGCTATATTTTTACAACATGTTCTGTGAACAGAAATTCCTGATCCTTTAGTAATATATCCAATAATATTATCTCCTGGTATTGGATTACAACAACCACTTAAAGATACTTTAATATCAGTTATTCCTTCTACTAAAACTTCATTTTTACTAAAACTTTGTTTATAAGAATTATCATTTATTTTGTCAATTAAATTTTCTTTAGGTTCATCTTTTTTAGTTATAAATTTTATTATTGAAGAAGCACTTTTTTTTCCAGAAGCAATATCAATATATAATTCATCAATATCTTTTAAGTTATATTCATTTAATACTGTTTCTATATTTTTATTACTAAGAATTTCATTAATTGATAGATTGCTTTTTCGTATTTCTTTTTCTAAAATATCGCTACCTTTATCAATCATATCTTCTTTTTCAATCTTGCTATAAAAAGATTTAATTCTTCCTTTGGCCTGTGTTGTTATAACAAAATTCAACCAATCTTTATTAGGTCCTTTTGAGGCATTAGAAGTATTTACTTTTATAATATCTCCTGTATGTAAAACATAATCAAGTGGTACTATATTATCATTAACAATAGCTCCAACCATTTTATTCCCTACTTCACTATGCACTTTATATGCAAAATCAACAGGAGTAGCACCTTCAGGAAGTTCTATAACATCTCCTTTAGGGGTATATACATAGATAGAATCATTAGTAAGAACATCTTTCTTTATACTATTAATAAATTCTTCTGGAGTACTAGTTTCTTGATTTAATTCAATAATACTTCTAAATATTTGTAATTTTTGCTCCATAGAATCTTTACTAGCCTGAGCACCATCCTTATTTTCTTTATAAGACCAATGTGATGCAATGCCATATTCAGCTATTTTGTCCATTTCATATGTTCTAATTTGAATTTCAAATAATTTTCCATCAATTCCAAAAACAGTTGTATGTAAAGATTGATATAAATTTGTCTTTGGCATTGCTATATAATCTTTAAATCTTTTAGGTACTGGTTTATATTTAGAATGAATAAGTCCTAACGCTAGGTAACACTCTTGTTCTGTATTTACAAATACACGAAGTGCTAATATATCATATATATCATCAAACTTTTTACCTTTATTTAATTTATTATATATACTATATATACTTTTACTTCTTCCTTTTATTTCATGAATAATATTATGTTCATTTAATAAATCAGAAACGTCCCCTAACATTTTTCCAACCGCTTCATCACGTTCGCTTTTCTTTTGATTTAATTTTTCAACTATATCAAAATATGCTTCAGGTTTTAAATATCTTAAAGATAAATCTTCTAATTCACTTTTAATTTTATTAATACCTAATCTATGTGCTACAGGAGTTAATATTTCTAATGTTTCTTTCGCTTTTTTCTTTTGCTTTTCGGCAGACATTACATAAAGAGTTCGCATATTATGAAGACGATCAGCAAGTTTAATAATAATAACTCTTACATCTTCGGAAAGACCTACTAATATTTTTCTTTGATTAGCAGCCATTTGTTCACTGTCACTATTAAACTTTAACTTGTTAATTTTAGTAACACCATCAACAAGCATTGCTACATCACTACCAAATTTTTCTTCAATCTCTTCTTTTGTAGAGTCGGTATCTTCTATAGTATCATGAAGAAGAGCTGCACAGATACATTTGCAATCAGCTTTAATATCAGTTAGTATCAAAGCGACATTTAATGGATGGTATATGTAATCTTCTCCTGATATTCTTTTTTGTCCAAAATGTTTATCATATGCATAGTTATAACATTCTCTAATTAATTTTACATCTTCTTCATTATCATTATATTTTTTGAATTCCTCAATTAATTCATCAATAGTTAATAATTTAGTCTTTATACTCATACAACATCATCTCACATTCAACTTGTATTTATTATATAACATTTTAACTTTTTTTTAAAGTATTTAGTAAATATTATTAAACAAAAAAGGAACTTAAAGTTCCCTAAAAAATTAATTATTTAATTTTCGATATCTATCAATAAATTCTTTTTTATATTCTATGAAAGTATCATTTTTAATAGATTCTCTTATATTTTCAGTTATCTTTATTAAAAATCTAAGATTATGTATTGATAATAGTCTTTGACCTAATGTTTCATTTGCAATAATTAAATGTCTTACATATGCTTTCGTATAATGTTTACAACATTCACAATCACATTCATTATCTATTGGGGTAAAATCTTCTTTATATTTGGCATTTTTTAAATTTATTTTACCATCTAAAGTAAATGCATGTCCATGTCTTGCAAGTCTAGTTGGAAGAACACAATCAAACATATCTATTCCTCTTAAAACGCCTTCAAATATATCAGTAGGTTCTCCTACTCCCATTAAATATCTCGGTTTATCTGTTGGTAAATATTTAATTCCATAATCAATCATTTTCATCATAGTTTCTTTATCTTCTCCAACAGAGGTACCTCCAATTGAGTAACCATCGAAATCTAATTTAACAGTTTCTTTGGCACTATATTCTCTTAAATCTTGAAATTCTCCACCTTGAACTATTCCAAATAAACTTTGTCTTTCATTATTGTGAACTGCTTTTCCTCTTTTAGCCCATCTAAGAGTTCTTTCTACACTTTTTTTCATGTACTCATATGTAACAGGATAAGGAGGACATTCATCAAAACTCATTGCTATATCACTATCTAATTTATTTTGAATTTGAATAGATTTTTCAGGAGTTAATAACAAATTTTCTCCGTTTAAGTGACTCTTAAATTTAACACCTTCTTCAGTAATATCCTTAGATTTTGCTAGAGAAAAAACTTGAAATCCACCACTATCAGTAAGAATTGGTCCATTATAATTCATAAACTTGTGAAGGCCACCGGCTTTATCTACTATATCTTCACCTGGTCTTAACCATAAATGATATGTATTTGATAATATGACTGCCGAATTTATTTCTTTAAGTTCCCTTGTATCTAAAGTTTTAACTGTAGCTTGTGTTCCAACCGGCATAAACATTGGTGTTTCAAATGTTCCATAATTAGTTTGTAATGTACCATATCTTGCATTACTATTTTTATCTTTATGAAGTAATGTATATTTAATCTTCATAATATCCCTCATTTCCTTATCGATTATATCAAAAAATAACAAAAAAAGAAAGATGTTAATCTTTCGTAGAAGTATAAACTTTCACAAAATTTACTTTATTAATATTTTCATTTTGGCAATCAAAAATTATTAAATCATTTAAATCATTTAAATTAGATGTGTCTACTACATAATTTCCACTTTCATCTAAAGTTGGTAATTTATATTTTAAAATACCGCCACTTATAGATAAAAGTGTATTTTCTGGTAAATATGAATAACAAGTATTATTATCATTGATTTTGAATTCATACTTACCTCGATAACTTGTTATAAAAAATTTAGTACCGTCAATAGGATTACTTATCTTGTTTGGGTTTTCACTGCTTGTAGAATCATAATCTCTTATATTAATAATATTTGTATTTTCTACTTCTCTATTTATACTATCAGTTAATTTGATTAACCTATTAATTCTAGTACTTAACATTAATAATAAAGACGATAAAAGCAATAAAAACAATATCAATACTGTATATAAAATACCTGTTATAGCAAAACCCTTATTATTTAATTTCATATTATCAAACTCCTAATAAGTTATAACTTCTTTATTTACATTGTCACTTATTTTACTACTATTTTTTTCACTAGTTACTATCGTACTAATATTTCCATCAGATATATATCTTTTGGTTTCAAGTAACTTAAACACCATCTCTATATCAAAATCTTTTCCATTGTTATCATAAGCACGACATCTTTTTAAAAATGTTGGATCAAAATCTTTATCAAATGGAGAATATTCAGCATCCCATCCAACTCTTAAAGCCGCTTTAGTCTCATAAGTAGCACCATTGTATGTAGACTTTAATACATACCCAAAGTTTTCATGTTCTTTATTATACGGGCTACCAAAAGGTAGCGCAATTATATTTACATATTTTTCTGGAATTATTTCATCTAATTGTTTGTATACTGAAACTATTTCTTTATTTACTTGTTCAGAAGTAGATTTTTTAATATCTAAATGATTTTCTGTATGATTTCCTACATCATAACCATTTTCTACTAACCATTTAAGTATCTTTTCGTTATATTCTGGTTGATTAAATAGTCCTCCATTTACAAAGAATGTTGCTGTAACATTGTAATCAGGATATTTTTCTTTAAAACTTTCAAGTATTCCTACTGCTGAATTTTCATCAATTATAATATTTCCATCTTCATCTAATCCTTTAACCTTTAGGTTATTTTCATTACCATCATCAAATGTTAATACAATAGGACTCTTACCATATTCTACATCAATATTTCCATCAATATAATCAGTAAGTCTTACCATTCTATATCCATTTTGATAATAGAATTCTAAGTCTTCTCTAAAAGCTTCAGCTGTTCTGTTATATCCATCTTTATCAACATTACCACCAGTATATTCAGTTTCAGAAGACTTCATATCTACTATTCCATGATACATCATAATTGGTACTGTTCCAAGTTCATTTATGTTATCGCTTGCAAGTTTCTCTTTATCTAATTTACCTAAAGAAATAACAACTTTTAAAGTATCCCCTTTATTTATAATATCTCCAACTTTAATACTTTGAGATATTACTTTGTCTTTTTCTTTTTCGTCATTATATTCATAAGTTATTTCTAACTTTAATTCATTTTCACTAACAAATTTATTGGTTTCATCTAAATCTCTTAAATGAATCATTTTAATTTCGTTAGTACTTTTTGTTGTATCTTTGTTACTTAGTAGTTTTATTCCCCCAAATACTAAAGCAATTATTAATATTAATACTATAAGAACTATTACTATTCTATCATATCTTATTTTCTTTTTATTTTTCTTCATACTACACTCTCCTACTTTCTTAAATTATAATATATATAATTATTTTTTGCAATAATTTAGAAAATATTACTTTTAGTATACTGTCAATGATAATAACAAAATAAAAGAATACGTTTAATATTTACGTATTTTTTATTTTAAGTTTATTTTTTCTAAAAATTCATCTTCTTCCCAAATAGGAATATTTAATGAAACTGCTTTTTCATATTTGCTTCCTGGATTATCTCCAAGTATCACAACACTAGTTTTTTTACTAACTGAAGAACTTACTTTACCACCAAGAGACTCTATTATTTCTGTTGCTTTTTCTCTTGTTATATTATTAAGAGTACCAGTCAATACAAATGTTTTATTTAAAAATTCATCACTTTCTGTATAATTATTATTTGATATATAAGTCATATTTATACCAAGTTCTTTTAAATCATTTATAAGTTTAATATTATCTTTATTGTTAAAGTATTCTATAATATTTTTAGCAATTATTGGACCTATATCATTAATATTGTTTAATTCTTCAAAAGTAGCATTTATAATATTATCTATATTTTTATATTGTCTTGCTAATAATTTAGCAGTTTTATTACCTACTTGTCTTATACCTAATCCAAATAATAGTCTTTCTAAAGAGTTATCTTTACTTTTTAAAATGGCTTCTTTTAAATTGTTTATTTTTTTAGCACCATATCCTTCAAGTAATAGTAATTCTTTTTCATATTTTTCTAAATGATAAATATCTGTAATTGATTTTAAGAATCCTTCATTATATAAGTCTTCAATAACACTTTCTCCAAGTCCTTCAATATTCATGGCATCTCTTTCTGCATAATGAATTAAGTTTTCAATATTTCTAGCATTACATTCATTATTAGGACAATAGTAATCTGCTTCTGTATCTTTTCTAATTAATTTAGTATGACATATAGGACAAGTATCAATCATTCTAAATCTTTCTTCTGTACCAGTTCTTCTTTCTTTAATAGATCTTACTACTTCTGGAATAACATCTCCAGCTTTTCTAATTACAACAATATCTCCTTTTCTAATATCTTTAACTAAGACATTATCTTCATTGTGAAGAGTTGCTCTTGCAATGGTAGATCCTGCTACTTTAACGGGTTCAAGTACTGCATTAGGAGTTATTTTACCAGTTCTTCCAACCGTAAATATAATATCTATTAATCTTGTTGTAACTTCGGTTGCAGGAAATTTGTAAGCAACAGCCCATTTAGGAGTCCTAGCAGTAAATCCAAGTTTATTTTGATCGTTTATATTATTTACTTTTATAACAATACCATCTATTTCATAAGGGAGTGTTTCTCTAAGCGCCGTCCATTTATTAATATATTCAATTACTTCATCAATATTATTGGCAATAACATTATTTTCACTTACTGGGCACCCTAACTTTTTCATATAATTTAGAGCATCGTAATGTGTATAAATATTATAGTCAAGCGGATTTGGTAAATGATATATTATACAGTCTAATTTCCTTTTAGCAGTTATTTTGGAATCTAATTGACGAACACTTCCAGAAG
>ERZ1643251.4691-NODE-4691-length-11690-cov-40.523593_pt1 | contig 11690 bp, 12 predicted proteins | sample MGYA00579261_ERZ1643251 | MGnify/ENA primary metagenome ERZ1643251 (study PRJEB29033, sample SAMEA4952267) | chicken gut metagenome | biome: Broiler Chicken; feature: Gastrointestinal Tract; material: Caecum | place: Ireland | collected 2018 | study: Broiler... | reverse complement strand
AAAAATAATTTAATGTATGATATCTTTTATTATCTAATGTATATTTAAACATAATAGTCACCTGTAAGTATTTTATCATAAGATAAATAAAAAATAAAATAATAATCATATTAATAATGGTGAATCTTATGTCTAATATAAAAAAATACAATATATTTATTTTAATATCAACGTTTGCTAGAAATATAATTGAAATATTTTCTAGTGTTCTTTTATACAAAATGGGATATAGTATTAAAGATATAATGCTTTTTTATTTTGTTTTGTATATAACAGCATATTTAACTAATACTATTAGTATTTATTTAATTAATATAATTAATTATAAATATGTTTTAATAGTGTCATCATTAATTTATAGTTATGCTTTCTATTATTTAAATAATATGAGTAATAATATATTATCATTAGTTATATTTAGTATGATACTAGGACTTGGTAGTTATTCATATCATTCTATAAGACACTATTTGGCATTAAATGTAATAGAAAAAGATAATAGATTAAATATAGGAAGTATTTTAATATTTAACTATATTGCTTATATATTATCTTCTTATATAGGGGCACTTATTACTGATAATTTTGGACTAATTTATGTAGTAATAATAATTTTTTCATTATCAGTATTAAGTATGATTCCTCTTATTAGTATTAAAAATATAAATAAAAAGGAAAGGATTAATTTATCGTTAAAAAATATTAAAAAGAATAAAATATTATTTTTTATGTTTGAACAATTTAAAGTTATGTTTTTAATGTTACAACCGTTATATTTATTTTTATATGTTGAAAAAGATATGGAATATATTGGAATATTTAATATAGTTATGGGAATATCTTCGATTATTTTTGTATATTTCTTTGTAAGAAAAATAAAAGTAGATAAATACTTTTGGATACTTAATATAGTATTTTGTATAGTTCTTATTTTAAAGATAAATATATTTGGTAGTATCTATATTTTAATAATAGCATTTTTAGAAGGACTATTTTCAAGAATGTATGAAGTAGTATCTTCGGAAAATTTATATGATAAACAAATAGATAATACTTCTAGTTATTTAATAGTAGTAGAACTTATTTTTTGTATAACTAATAGTATTTTATATTTAATATTTTATATATTTAACATAAATGTAAAAGTGATATTATATATATGTATAGTTGGAATATTTCTAAGTGGGTTGGTAAGATATAAAAAAAATTAAATTTATTAGTTAAAGAAAGAAATTAATCATAGTAAGTTTACATAAAGTTTCCTTTTCTTCAATTATTATTTTTTTGTAATACAAGTAATTATTTTTTAGTATATTAAATTACTGATTATCAAAAAAATTAAATCCGTATAGATTATACAAAGCTTTTGTTTGACATGTAGAGAAAAAAGTATATAATAATTGTTTGGTGATATTATGAATTTGGAAATGTATTTAGAAAAATATAGAGATGAATATCCGAAAGAAGCAGTTTCATACATATTAAAAAATTATGGCAATGATTTAGATGTTGCTAGACCGGATTTGATGAACCAAGTATATGATGCTACAGGAATATTTACTGAAGATAATAATCCTTATTTACAATATTTAAATTTAATAGAAGATTATTTTGGCTTAAATAATAATATTTTAGAAATAGGTGGGGGCTTTTATCCGTCTTTAGCTAGCCATATTGCAGATAAACAATTAATTTTAAAAAGTGGTACTATTACAGTTTATGATGAAAATTTGATTACAACTTCTTTGAAAAATATAAATTTAATTAAAAGAAATTTTACTCTAAATGATTCTGTAGATAACTTTGATTTATTAATAGGAATTATGCCTTGTCAAGCAACTCCACTTATTATAAAAAAAGCAAACGAAAGTAAAAAAAATTTTTTTATTGCTCTATGTGGTTGTACACATTTTTCACAGGAATATTTAATGTTTCATGTTCCGACACAAGAAGCATGGTTTGAGTATATTCGTAATATTTATTATAAAACTAATATTGATGATATTAAATTAATAGAACTTGAATCACCAACTGAATATAATAGGTATCCAATATTAATAAAAAAGAAACATATGTAGAAATATATATGCTTCTTTTTTATTAAATTAAAAGATGCGAATATTAAATATTATTCACAAACAAATAGTTTGATTAATTATTGTATAAATATAAGTAAATACCAAGCATTTATCAGTAGAAACAATATTAAAATTAAATTTATGTTTATTTTAAGGATTTTTTATTGTATTAGGTACTTTGTTTATTTTCTTCTTAAGTTCATATAATATTTAATAATAAAATAAGTAAAAATTTAAAATAATGGCTAATAGGAAAAATACATGTAAGTTAATAAAAATAAATAGTGATTATATTAATATAGTAACAATTTATTATTTTATTGAAGCAAATATAAATAAAATTGCTAAAAAGATAGAAAATATTGATAATATTGAGTTTGTAAGAGATCCTTGTTTTAAAGGAGGATATATTTTAATATTTATATTATGTAGATGTGTATGTTCTGAATGAAGACTATTATGTTGATTTTAAATTAATTAAACGGCTAAAGGATTTAAATGTTAATAGAAGTTTTAAAGTGAACATTTAAAATTTTGTAAAAATTTATTTTTTTAGCAAAAAGGTATTGACATTGCTAATCGATAGTAATATAATCAATTTAGCAGTCATATAATGGAAGTGCTAAAGGAAGTGAAAAGATGCTTAGTAATAGACAAGAAAATATTCTTAAATTTATTGTTGAAGAGTATATAAAGAGTGCTAAACCAATTAGTTCACATCAAATATGTGATAGTTTGGATTGTTCTAGTGCTACAATAAGAAATGAAATGGTATATTTAGAGGAATTAAAATTGTTAGAAAAAAATCATTTTGCATCGGGAAGAATTCCAAGTGAAAAGGGTTATAAATATTATGTAGAAAATTTAATGCAACCTAAAAATATGACTGGAGAAGATATGCTTAAGTTACAAACGATATTTCATAATAACACCTTAGATTTAAATGATACCATTAAAAAAAGTATTGAAATAGTTTCAGAAATTACAAATTATACAACAGTAGTGTTAGGAAGCGGAGCTAAAGATAATAAGTTAAAGAAAGTAGAAATCGTTCCACTTGAAGATAATAAAATATTAACTATGGTAATAACTGATAAAGGATTTGTGGAACATAAAAATTTATTTTTACCTAAAAATGTATCTACCGAAGAAGTAAAAAAGACAGTAGATTTAATAAATAAGTTAGTTGTAGGTACGCCACTTGATGAAATAAGTGAAAAATTAGAGTATTCGGTAAAACCAATAATAGGTAAATATGTGCGTCAACATGAACTTATTTATAATACTTTTTATGATGCATTTAGTGAAATTACTAATAAAGAAAATGATGTTCATTTTGTAGGAAGAAGTAATTTCTTAAAGCAACCAGAATTTAGTGACATTGAAAAAATAAAAGAAATATTTAGTAAATTTGAAGATGTAAATTGTATAAGAGAAATAGCAGAAGATAAAAATGGTATCAATGTATATGTTGGTAGTGATAGTGAACTATCAGATGAAGTATCGGTAGTAAAGACTCATTATAATATTGATGGAGAAGAAGGAACAATAGCTATAATTGGACCTAAGAGAATGGAATATGATAGAGTTGTTTCACTTCTTGATTATATTAAGTCTAATATAGGAGGCGACCATGAAGAAGAATAAAGAAAATAGACATGAAAATATCCACGAAGAAATAAAAAGGGAAAAACAAGAAGATGTTCAAACAGAAGTAAAGGAAGAAGTTAATAGTAATAATGCTTTAGAAGATAAAATTAAAAAATTAGAAGAAGCATTACTTCGTAATCAAGCAGAACTTATGAACTATAAAAGAAGAAAAGATGAAGAAGTAAGTAGAATGCTTAAATATTCTGAAGAAGATATTATTAGAGAGTTTCTTCCAATATTAGATAACTTTGAAAGAGCTATTAAAATGGATGATGATAATTTAGATGATGAAGTATCAAAATTCTTAGAAGGATTTAAAATGGTATATACACAAATTAATAATATGCTAGATAAATTTGAGGTAAAAGAGATAGAAGCTTTTGGAAAAGAGTTTGATCCAACTTATCATCAAGCAGTTATGAAAGAAAGCAATCCTGATAAAGAATCAGGAATAGTTCTTGAAGTATTCCAAAAAGGTTATATGTACAAAGATAGAGTTATTAGACCATCTATGGTTAAGGTAAACGAATAGAGGCTATATGAATAAAGATGTGTTAAGAGAAATTATTTATTTAATAGTAGCTATATTAGTGGCAGTACTTGCAATTAAATTAGTAATCTGGCTACTTCCAATAATATTAGTTATTATACTTGCAATATTCATTTATAACTCTATGAAAAAAAAAACAATAAAAGAAGACAAAAAAGAAAATAAAAGTAAAAATAAAAAGAAAAAAATAGTCGTCATTGAAGGAAAAATTGATGATGAAAAATAAGGAAAGGTGATAATATGAGTAAAATAATAGGAATTGACTTAGGTACTACAAATAGTTGTGTATCTATATTTGAAGGGGGAGAAGCTAAAGTAATAGCTAATGCTAGTGGTGGTAGAACTACTCCATCGGTTGTAGCATTTAAAAATGGTGAAATGCTAGTTGGAGAAAAAGCAAAACACCAAGCTGTAATTAATCCAGAAACTATATCTTCAATTAAAAGATTGATGGGTACTAGTAAGAAAGTTAAAGCAAATGGTAAAGAATATACTCCAGAAGAAGTAAGTGCTATGATTTTAGGAGATTTAAAGAAAACTGCTGAAGATTATTTAGGAGAAAAAGTAACAAAGGCTGTTATTACTGTTCCAGCATACTTTAATGATGCTCAAAGACAAGCAACTAAAAATGCTGGTAAAATAGCTGGACTTGAAGTTGAAAGAATCATCAATGAACCAACTGCTGCAGCCCTAGCTTATGGTCTTGATAAACAAGATACAAATGAAAAAATCTTAGTATATGACTTAGGTGGAGGAACATTCGATGTATCTATCCTTGAATTAGGTGATGGTGTATTTGAAGTTAAATCTACAAGTGGTAATAATAACTTAGGAGGAGACGATTTTGATAATAAATTATCTGATTATATCTTAAGTGAAATTAAGAAACAAGAAAATGTTGATCTTAAAGATGACAAAATGGCAATGCAACGTATTAAAGAAGCTGCTGAAAAAGCTAAAAAAGATTTGTCTGGTATGACAACAACACAAATTTCACTTCCATTTATTGCTCAAGTAGATGGATCTCCAATTAGTTTTGAAATGGATATTACAAGAGCTAAATTTGAAGATTTGATTAGAGATTTAGTAGAATCTACTACAGAACCAGTAAGAAAAGCACTTAAAGATGCTAAATTAAAAGCTAGTGATATTAATAAAGTAATATTAGTAGGTGGTTCTACACGTATTCCAATGGTACAAGAATTAGTTAAGAAAGAATTAGGTAAAGAACCTTCTAAAGGTGTAAATCCTGATGAAGTAGTTGCTATGGGAGCTGCTATTCAAGGTGGTGTATTAACAGGAGATGTAAATGATATAGTACTTCTTGATGTTACACCATTATCTCTTGGTATAGAAACACTAGGTGGTGTTATGACTGTCCTTATTGAAAGAAATACAACAATACCTACTTCTAAAAGTCAAGTATTCTCAACTGCTGCTGATAACCAACCAGCTGTAGATATTCATGTACTTCAAGGTGAAAGACCAATGGCTAGTGATAACAAGACATTAGGAAGATTCCAACTTACTAATATTCCACCAGCTCCAAGAGGAGTACCACAAATTGAAGTTACATTTGATATAGATGCTAATGGTATTGTTAATGTTAAAGCAAAAGATCTTGGAACAAATAAAGAACAATCAATTACAATAACTGCTACTAACACATTAACTGATGAAGAAATCGATAAAATGATGAAGGAAGCAGAAGCAAATAAAGAAGCAGATGAAAAGAAGAAGAAAGAAGCAGATGCTAGAAATGATGCTGAACAAGTTGTATTTATGACTGAAAAAGCAATCAAAGATCTAGGAGATAAAGTAGATTCTAAAGATAAAGAAGAAGCAGAAAAATTAATGGATGATGTTAAGAAAGCACTTGAAGGAGATGACATCGAAAAAATAAATAGTGCTAAAGATGCACTTCTAACTAAAGCAAATGAACTTGCTACAAAAGTATACGAAGAAGCTGCAAAGAAAGCACAAGCAGAAAACAAAGAAGAAGAATCTTCTGAAGATAACAAAGAAGATAAAAAAGATGATGTAATTGATGCTGAATTTGAAGAAAAATAATTAATATGAAGCAATGCCTTAGGGCATTGCTCATGTTTAATATAAGGGAGAATATATGAATAAAGTTACACTAGAAAGTATATTTAATAAAATACTTAGTAAAGAAGTAGATTTTTGCGAAACGTTTGAAGAAGATTCAACTACAAAAGTATATAAACTATTAAATAGCAAATTAGATAAAATTAATTATAATCATCTAAAGGGAATAGGTATTAGAATTGCTAATAATAATGATATAGTTTATGGATATTCTAATAAACTTGATGATAATAGTATTAATAATTTAGTAGATAATTTAACTAAAAATTTTGGTGATAATAGAAAACTATCTAATATAACTTTAAATGATTTAAAAGTATATAAAACTAATGTAAAAATAAAGCATAATGAATTTTCGGATGATAAAAAGAAGGAATATTTATATAATATAGATAAAATTGCTAGAAGTTATAGTGATAAAGTAGTTCAAGTAGATGTTAGTTTTTATGAATATGATGGAAAAGTTACTATTGCCAATAATAGTTCAAACTATGTAGAAGACAATAGAATTCTTACTAGACTTATTATAAATATAGTAGCAGAATCTAATGATAAACAAACTAATAGTATGAAAACATTTGGATTAAGTGGAGGATACGAATTATTAGATACAATTGATATAGAAAAAGAAGTAAAATCATTGGCAGAATCTGCTGTTAAAAAATTAACGGCTAAATCTTGTCCTAGTGGTGAGATGCCAGTAATTATTGGGCCGGGATTCGGGGCTGTAATATTCCATGAAGCATGTGGCCACTCAATGGAAGCAACAACAGTAGCGTTAGGTACATCAGTATTATCAGGTAAACTAGGAGAAAAAGTTGCTAGTGATAAAGTAACTATTATTGATGATGGGACACTTGATAATTATTGGGGTACTACTAATGTTGATGATGAAGGAAATCCTACTAAAAAGAATATATTAATTGAAAATGGAATACTAAAAGGATATTTAATAGATGAATTAAACAATCGTAAAATGCAAATGAATATTACTGGTTCTGGAAGACGTGAAAATTATAAATATGCACCAACTTCGAGAATGAATAATACTTATTTGGCATCTTCTACTGATAAAATAGAAGATATGATAAAAAGTATTGATTATGGAATATATGCTACTAATATGGGCGGTGGAAGTGTTGATCCGGTAACAGGAGACTTTAACTTTGCGGTAAACGAAGCATACTTAATAGAGAACGGTAAAGTAACAGACATGGTTTTAGGTGGTAGTCTTATTGGAAATACTTTGGATATATTAAAAAATGTTGAAATGGTTAGTGATGACTTAAGTTTTGATACAGGATTTTGTGGTTCAAAAAGTGGTAGTGTTCCTGTAACGATTGGCGAACCTACAATTAAAGTATCAAAAATCCTAGTAGGAGGTAATTAATATGATAGATGAATTACTTAAACTAGCAAATAGTAAAAATATTAAATTAGAAGTATTTATAGATGAAGATGAGACTATTGATATCGAAACTATGAATGATAAATTAGAAAAATATGAAAGTTCTTCTACTGATTCATATAGAATTAAAGCTTTATATAACAATAAAATAGTAACAATAAATACAGAAGATATAAGTAATCCTGAAACTATTATTAATAATATTATTGATTTTTCTAATACGCTGGATAAAGAAGAAGAGACAACTTTTGCTCATAATATAGATATTAGAAATAAAATAAAAACAAAAGAAGATAGAAATTATGAAAAGATTATAAATGATTTAATTAGTTTAAATAAGTATAAAGAAAAGTATCCTAATATTGATAATATTAATATGTATTATACTGATAAATATAATAAAGTTAGTATTATTAATAAAGATGTAAATATGATAGATACTAGTAATATTAATTATATTTATGGAGAAATTGTTTGGAAAGAAAATAATATTAATCAAACAGGATGGTTTAATTTAATTGGTCTTGAATATGATTTTTCAAAAATAGAAGATAAATTTATTGAGACAGTTAATGATGTGAAAAACAAAATTAGAGCAGTATCATATAAAACTAATAAATATAATGTAATTATTAAAAACAGTGAAGTATTTAAAATATTAAATAGATATAAAGATATGTATGATGCTGAACAAATAAGGAATAAATTATCTCCACTTACTAAAGATTATAACAAACAGGTGTTTTCTGATAAGATAACTATAGTAGAAGATCCGTTAAATGAATGTTTAGTGGGAAGAAGAATTTTTGATATGGAAGGTAATTCTACTTATTATAAAGAATTAATTAAAGATGGTAAATTTATAACTAAATTATATAATAATAAAAATGCTATACTAGAAAATACTAATCCGACTGGTACAAGTGGTGGTGTTAGAAATATGTATATAGTACCGGGTAGTAATAGTTATGAAGAATTAATTAAAGAAATGAATAATGGAATAATAATTGATTCATTAGAAGGACTTCATGCTGGTGCTAATACAATAACGGGAGAATTATCACTACAAGCAACAGGATACGAAGTTAAGGAAGGTAAAATAAGTAAAGCGCTTAAATTGATTATTATGCAAACTACTTTAAAAGAATTGTTTAATAATGTAATATGTGTTGGAAATGATTTAGAAATGTTTAGTGTAACTGGAGGTTCTCCATCAATATTATTTAAAGACGTTATAATTGTCGGAAAGGAGTAAATTATGGATAAAAGAGATTATTATGAGGTTTTAGGAGTTTCTAAAACAGCAAGTCAAGATGAAATTAAGTCAGCGTTTAGAAAACTTGCTAAAAAATATCATCCAGATGTATCAAAGGAACCAGACGCTGCTGAAAAGTTTAAAGAAGCTCAAGAAGCTTATGCTGTATTATCTGATGAAAATAAAAGACGTCAATATGATCAATTTGGACATAGTGCTTTCACTAATTCAAGTGGTGGCTTTTCTGGATTTGATGGCTTTGATTTTGGAAGTATGTCAGATATATTTGAAGATATTCTTGGAGGCATGGGATTTGGTTTTGGAGGCTCATCATCAAGAAGAAGTACAAATAGAGCTACTAGAGGTAGTGATGTACTATATCACATGACAATAACTTTTGATGAAGCTGTACATGGATGTAAAAAAGATATTAATTTAGATATTACTGATAAATGTTCTGAATGTGATGGTAAAGGAGGATTTAATTCTAAAACTTGTCCTGATTGCCATGGAAGTGGAACAATTACAGCGGAACAAAGAACTATGTTTGGAACATTCTTAACTAAAACTACTTGTCCTAGATGTAAAGGAAAAGGAACTACTTTTGAAAAAGCATGTACTAAGTGTAGTGGAACTGGTCAAGTTAAAAAGAATAAAACAATAACAATAACAGTTCCTGCTGGAGTAGATGACGAAAACAGAATAAGATTATCAGGTAAAGGTGAAGCTGGAACTAATGGAGGACCTGCTGGAGACTTATATATAGAATTTACTGTTAAAGAACACGAGTTATATCAAAGAGTTGAAGATGATATATATATTGAACTTCCTATAACTATTCCTGATGCAGTTTTAGGTTGTAAAAAAGAAGTGCCAACAATTTATGGTAAAGTTGATTTAACAATACCAGCTGGTACACAAAGTGGAAGTAAGTTAAAATTAAAAGGAAAAGGTATTGAAAATGTAGTAGATCATCACAAAGGTGATATGTATGTAGTTATTAAAGTAATTATTCCTACAAAACTTACAAAAGAAGAGAAAAAATTATTTGAAAACTTAAAAGATACAATGAAAGAAGATAAAGGAATATTATCAAAAATAAGAAAATTCTTAAATAATTAAAATATTCTTTTCTTTTCTTTTTTTTTCGTTTATAATACTAATAGCAAGGGAGTAGATAGTATGCAAAGATATTTTGCTAAAGATAAAATTAACGATAAAATAATCTTATTGGATAGTGATATGCATCATATAACTAAAGTAATGAGAATGAATATTGGTGATGAAATAGAAGTTATTTATGATAAAAAATTGTATTTATGTAAAATAATTAACAACTATGAAATTGAAACTGTTAAAGAATTAGAGGAAGATAATGAGTTAAATATAGATATAACCATAGCAATAGGAATGGTTAAAGAACAAAAATTTGATTTGATTCTTCAAAAATTAACAGAATTAGGAGTAAAAGAAATAATTCCACTTGCTATGGAAAGAAGTATAGTTAAATTAGATGGTTCTAAAATTAATAAGAAATTAGACAGATGGAATATGATTTGCAAAGAGGCTAGTGAACAATCAAAAAGGAATATTATTCCTAAAGTAAAAGAACCAATGACATTAAAGGAATTAGCGAGTTTAGATTATGACACTAAACTTATTTGTAGTGTAAAACAAAAGGAAAACTTTATTAATTACTATTTACAACAAGAAGAAAAATGTGCTAAAATGTTAGTAGTAATAGGACCTGAGGGTGGTATTAGTGATAAAGAAGAAGAATTTTTAAATGATAATAATTTTATCAGTGTTTCTTTAGGAAATAGAGTTCTTCGTGTTGAAACGGCAGCTATTTATGTTGCAAGTATTATAAATTATAGTTGTATGGAGTGGTAAAAATGAATATATGGATGTCTTTTGTAGATTTTTATAATGGACTAGATACTACAAGTTTAGTGATGTTTTGGTCAGCAATTTTTGCATTTTTATTTCTAATAGTTTTATCTTCAAACATGTATAAAAAAAACAAGAAACTAATTAATGTAATTGAAGAGTTGAAAAAAACGTTAAATGATAGTGTAAAAAGCGAATTAGATAAAAAAGAATCTGTATTAGAAAAAGAAGAAAATGTAACTGAAGAGAAAAAGGTAGTTAATGAAGAAGTTAAAAATAATGATCAAGTAAATATTGAAGTTTTTGAATCTGAAAAAATGGATAAAGTAGAAGAGGGGCCTTATACAAAAAATGTGTTAAGACAAAATACTGCTAGATATCAAACTTCTCCTATAAGTATAAAGAAAGATACAAATATAGAACAAAAAGTTGAGAAAGTAGTTGAAGAAGAAAAACAAGAAAATTTAACTTTTGCAGAAGAAATATCAAGAAAAATGGAACAAGAGTTAAAGCCTCAAACTATTGAGCTTACAGATTATGAAAAACAACAAGAAGAGGAAGCAATTATCAGCTATCAGGAACTGTTAAATTCTAATAAAGATAGATTGTATAATATTACTGAAGAAGAAGAAACTGTAGATTTTATAAATGAATTAAAGTCTTTTAGAAGTAGTTTGTAAGAAAATAAAGTATTTAATCAGGATAAAAACATGAAAAAAATTATGAACAGCAGAGAAAGACTTATATAAA
>ERZ1643251.4686-NODE-4686-length-11694-cov-3.683392_pt1 | contig 11694 bp, 10 predicted proteins | sample MGYA00579261_ERZ1643251 | MGnify/ENA primary metagenome ERZ1643251 (study PRJEB29033, sample SAMEA4952267) | chicken gut metagenome | biome: Broiler Chicken; feature: Gastrointestinal Tract; material: Caecum | place: Ireland | collected 2018 | study: Broiler... | reverse complement strand
GATTCTGGATGAAATAGGAAGAGGAACCTCAACCTTTGATGGACTCAGCATTGCCTGGGCTGTTATAGAGCACATTAGCAACCGGAAGTTTCTTGGAGCAAAGACCTTATTTGCCACTCATTATCATGAGCTCACAGAGCTGGAAGGAAAGATGAGCAATGTGAACAATTATTGTATCGCCGTTAAGGAATGCGGGGACGACATTGTTTTTCTGAGAAAAATTGTGAAGGGCGGCGCGGATAAGAGCTATGGAATTCAGGTGGCCAAGCTGGCCGGCGTGCCGGATATGGTGATTGACAGAGCTAAGGAAATTGTAGAGCAGTTAAGCGATAATGACATCACGGAAAAGATCCAGCGCATTAGCGTGGACACTAAGGCGGAGACAAAAGCCCGCAGACAGCCGAAATATGACGAGGTAGATCTGGCTCAGATGAGTTTGTTTGACACTGTCACCGATGAGGACGTGCTCAGGGAACTTATGGAAATTGAAGTCACTGCCATGACGCCGCTGGATGCTCTGAATACCCTTTACCGGCTGCAGAATAAGCTGAAAAACCGATGGAACAGCACAAAGGGCGGAGAATAAAAGACGAGGACGATATGGCGCAGATACATGTATTAGATTCAGAGACAATCGACAAAATCGCAGCAGGCGAGGTTGTGGAAAGGCCGGCCAGCGTTGTAAAGGAACTTGTGGAAAATGCCATTGACGCAAAAGCTACGGCTGTTACCGTGGAAGCGAAGGATGGAGGCATTGAATTTATCCGGGTGACGGACAACGGAACCGGCATGGAAGGGGATCAGATCCGCAGGGCTTTCCTGCGTCATGCCACCAGCAAGATTGAAGACGCCCGGGATCTTGAGCGCATAACCAGCCTGGGGTTTCGGGGCGAGGCCCTTTCCAGCATCGCTGCGGTTTCAAGAGTGGAGGTAATCTCAAAGACAGCAGAAAGCCTGGCCGGAGTACGCATTCTTCTGGAGGGAGGCAGGGAAGTTGAATTCGGTGAAGTGGGGGCTCCGGAGGGAACCACCTTTTTGATGCGGAATCTTTTCTTTAATACGCCTGTGCGGCGAAAGTTTTTAAAGACACCTGCCTCCGAGGGGGGATATATTTGTGATCTTATGGAGCATTTGGCGCTTTCCAGGCCGGATATTTCCTTTCAGTTCATATTGGGCGGCCAGACCAGATTTCATACTTCGGGAAACGGTGATCTAAAGGAAGTAATTTACAGGATATACGGCCGGGAGACTGCTTCCAGTCTCGTCCCCATACAATGGGAGCAGGAGGGCGTCCGCATTGAGGGTTATCTTGGAAAACCAGTGCTGGTGCGGTCCAATCGGAGCTTTGAAATCTATTTTATCAACGGACGCTTTGTAAAAAGCTCAGTTGTGGCGGGAGCTCTGGAAGAGGGATACCGGGAATATCTGATGCAGCATAAGTTCCCTTTTTGTGTGCTGCATATTCAGTTGGATCCCCACAGGATAGACGTGAACGTTCATCCCACCAAATTGGATGTAAGGGTAAACGGAGCGCCGGAATTTCGGAATATTGTAACCGGCGCAGTCAGAGATACCCTGAAAAAGCAGGAAATGATACCGGATGCGGTTTTGGGAACCGAAAAAGAGGCAAAGAATTGGGAAAGAGAAAGCCAGAGAGCGTTTCAGAGGGAAAGAAGTAAGGAGCATTTTCCCGAGCCCTTTGAACAGAGGCGCAGAGAAAGCCTGCGGGTAATGGAGGAAGCGAACTACTCTGGAAGGAAGACCGGACGGCCGGATTTTTCCCAAAATCCTGTGTGGGCCAGAGTCAGGAAAGCGGAGGAGGATGAAAAAATATCCCGTGCCGTAAAGGCGCCTGAGGGACAACAGATGAATTTCTTTGAGGAAAAGCTTCTAACCATTGAAAACAGAGACAAATACCGTCTGATCGGCCAGGTGTTTGAAACCTATTGGATGATACAGTTCGAGGAAAAGCTGCTGATTATAGATCAGCATGCCGCCCATGAAAAGGTAAAGTATGAGAGAATGATGAAGCGCTACAGAGAGAAAGCACCGGTTTCTCAGAATCTTCTGCCGCCGGTGATTGTAAGTCTCACGGGTCAGGAAGAAGCTGTTCTTGAGGAGTATTTGGATGTTTTCCGGACCTTTGGGTTTGAGATCGAAGCCTTCGGAGGAAATGAGTACGCCCTTCGAAGCGTTCCGGCAGATCTGTATGGCTGCAGCGAGAGGGAAATGTTTTTGGAGGTTATGGATCAGCTTCAGAGCTCGGGAAACAGAGGAACCCTCAAAGCGGTGGAAGAAAAAATAGCGTCCATGTCCTGCAAGGCGGCGGTGAAGGGCAATAACAGACTGAGCGTACAGGAGGCTCAGGAGCTTATTGACGAACTTCTTACGCTGGAAAACCCTTATAACTGTCCTCACGGAAGACCTACGATCATCGCAATGAGCAGGACGGAGATGGAAAAGAAATTCAAGCGTATTGTGTAGGAAGGAAGATTATGAATAAACCGCCAATGATCATTCTTACAGGTCCCACGGCAGTGGGAAAAACCAATCTTTCCATAAAGCTGGCTAAAGAAGTGAGCGGAGAGATTATATCGGCGGATTCCATGCAGGTGTACCGGTATATGAATATCGGCTCCGCCAAAATCAGGCCCGAACAAATGGAAGGCATTCCCCATCATCTAATCGATATTTTGGAGCCCTGGGAGGAATTCAATGTAGTGATTCTCCAGCACAGGTGCAGGGAATGACTGCAGGGCATTTATGAAAGAAAGCATATTCCAATTGTGACGGGAGGCACGGGATTTTATATCCAGGCGCTGCTTCGGGAGATTGATTTTACGGAAAATGAGGAAAATTCCCATATACGCGGAAGGCTGGAGGGGCTTGCCGTCAGAAGGGGAGCGCAGTATTTACATGATATGCTTGCCAGAGTGGACGAGCCATCAGCAAAGGCCATACATCCCAACAACATAAAGCGCACCATACGCGCCCTGGAGTATTATGAGCTGACGGGGAAGCGTATTTCCGATCACAATGAACAGGAGAAAAGCAGGCAGGATGCTTACAATGCCTGCTATTTTGTGTTAAATGACAGGCGTGAGAGGATCTATGAGCGTATTGAAAAGCGCGTCGATTCCATGATCTCCGAGGGGCTTGTGGAAGAGGTAGAGAGGCTTCGGGAGATGGGCTGCCATCGAGGCATGGTATCCATGCAGGGACTTGGCTACAAGGAAATTCTGTCTTACCTGGAAGGGGGAGTCTCCCTGGAGGAAGCTGTGCGCATCTTAAAGCGTGATACCAGACATTTTGCAAAAAGACAGCTCACCTGGTTTCGCAGGGAAAAAGATGTGATATGGGTAGACAAGGATTTCTATATGTATGACGATGAGAAAATTATGGGGTTTATGCTTCAAAAAATGAAAGAAAAAAATATTTTCGGAAATGGGGAAGAGCTATGAAGGATACGGAAAAGCTATATGCCGCCATGGGCATTGGAGAGGAAGTGCTTGCATATGGGGACGCTGTGCTATTGGGGCTTAGGGAACGCTTTGAGGCCATTGACGGCACTGCGGAATACAATCAGCTGAAGGTGCTTAAGGCCATGCAGGAAAATCAGGTTGGAGAAGCCTGTCTTTTGGGAACCACCGGATACGGCTATAACGATCTCGGAAGAGACACATTGGAAAAGGTCTATGCAGGGGTGTTCCACACACAGGATGCCCTGGTGCGCCCTCAGATCACCTGCGGCACCCACGCCCTGGCTTTGGCCCTAATGAGCAATTTAAGACCGGGGGATGAACTGTTTTCTCCTGTGGGAAAACCTTATGACACTTTGGAAGAGGTCATCGGAATTCGTCCTTCGTCAGGCTCCCTTGCAGAATATGGAGTCACCTACCGCCAGGCGAATCTTCTTGCCGATGGAAGCTTTGACCATGAGGCCATCCGCCGTGGAATAAACGAGAGGACAAAGCTGGTGGCCATACAGCGTTCCAAGGGGTATCAGACCCGCCCTACCCTGTCGGTGGAGCGTATCGGAGAGCTGATTGCTTTTGTCAAGGACATAAAGCCGGATGTAATTTGTATGGTGGACAACTGTTATGGGGAATTTGTGGAGAGAAGGGAGCCCTCTGACGTAGGTGCGGACATGGTGGTGGGATCCCTGATTAAGAATCCCGGCGGCGGCCTTGCTCCCATTGGAGGATATATAGCCGGAAAACGGAAATATGTTGAAAATGCCGCGTACAGGCTTACCTCTCCGGGGCTGGGAAAAGAGGTGGGAGCCTCCCTGGGAATTCTCAGCGCCTTTTACCAGGGCTTTTTTCTGGCGCCCACAGTGACCGCTTCCGCTTTAAAAGGCGCCATCTTTGCGGCTAATATCTACGAGGCTTTGGGATTTTCGGTGACACCCGACGCCTCACAGGACAGATACGATATTATTCAGGCGGTCACCTTCGGAGTGCCGGAGGGGGTGAAGGCTTTCTGCCAGGGCATTCAGTCCGCAGCGCCGGTGGACGGCCATGTGACGCCAGAGCCCTGGGATATGCCGGGCTATGACTCTCAGGTAATCATGGCCGCGGGAGCCTTTGTGTCCGGTTCCTCCATTGAGCTTTCCGCGGACGGTCCGTTAAAGCCTCCTTACACGGTATATTTTCAGGGAGGACTCACATGGCCCCACGCCAAATTCGGTATTTTGAAATCACTTCAGTTTTTGCGTCAGAAAGGCATTATTTCGGAAGAGCAGATTGCGAAGGCTCTGGAAAAATGTAGAAAAACCACAAAATAAAATCTATGAAATTTATGTACATACGGAAAATTTTGTGGTAGTATATAAAGACGTATGAGGAGGAAAAAAGTTGAAGAGAGTAAATTGGGTGCTGGTGATCCTTGTGCTGATAGGCTTTGTGATCGGTGGGTTTATCGGAACCTATTTTGACGGAAGCTTTTTAAATTACGGAAAATCCTTTGGACTGAATACGCCTGTTGAATTGGATCTTGGATTTATCCTGCTGACCTTCGGACTGAAAATCCAGATCACCATAGCCAGTGTAATCGGCGTTGTTATTTCCCTGGTTATTTACCGCTTCATCCGCTGAGGCGGAGGCGTCTGAACATTTGTAGCCGTGCATCGGAGAAGGCAGGGAGATGTATGGACAAAAGCAAAGAAAAAAACAGAGAGAAAAAAACGGATCTTCCCTATGAAAGATTTCTGAGATTCGGCCCCGAAAATCTCACGGAGAGGGAGCTGCTCGCCATTATCATACGCACGGGTACAAAAGACCAAAGCGCCCTGCAGCTTGCCGAAAATGTTCTGGGACTGGCCAGATACCCCAGAGAAGGGCTTCTGGGCCTGTACGACGTAAGTATTGAGGAGCTCAAAACCATCAAGGGAATCGGGGAAGTCAAGGCCATTAAGCTGAAATGCCTCACTGAGCTGTCCATGCGCATAAGCACTGCCACGGCCAGGGAGGGAATATGCTTTCATGATTCGGCCTCCGTGGCCCGTTATTTTATGGAAAAGCTCAGGCACAGGGACACGGAATGCGTAATTTTGGTCTGTCTGGATGCAAAGGGACAGATGATAGAGGAAAAGAGGCTGTCCGAGGGCAGCGTGAGGATGTCGCTGATATCCCCCAGGGAGGTTTTTCTGGAAGCTTTAAAAAGCAGAGCTGTCCATATTCTGCTGGTACACAATCATCCCAGCGGAAATCCTGCTCCCAGCAGGGCAGATATAGAGCTCACCCAAAACATACGGGAGCTTGGGGAAAAAATGGATATTTCTCTGCTGGATCACATTATTATCGGTGATAACAGGTATACTAGCCTTAAAGAGGCGGCGTACCTGTAAATAACTTCAGAAAGGGGTTGTCATTTTGGCGAACAACGCATTCGGTATCGACCTTGGTACCAATAATATAAAAATTTACAGCAGAAACGATGATCAGATCATGGTGGAAAAGAATATGATCGCCATCGAAAATAAGAATACTCTTTTTGCCTATGGAGACTCTGCATTTGAAATGTATGAAAAGGCGCCTGGAAATATTCATATTTCTTATCCGCTTTCCAACGGAGTCATTGCGGATATCAAAAATATGGAGACACTGATAAAGTATTTTGTCGGAGATCTGCAGAAAGGAAGCACCAAGCCCGCCGACTTTTTTATAGCTGTTCCCACAGATGTGACAGAAGTGGAAAAGAGAGCCTTTTACGATTTGATAAAGGATGCAAACGTAAAAGCAAAAAAAATCATGGTGGTAGAGAAAGCCGTGGCCGACGGACTGGGGATGGATATTGATGTAAAGAATTCTCAGGGCGTGCTGGTCGTAAACGTGGGCTATGAGACCACAGAAATATCCATATTGTCTCTCGGAGGCATTGTTCTGAGCCGTCTGATCAAGGTGGGAGGACTGAAGTTTGACGAGGCCATCCGCGCCGCGGTGAGACGGGAGTTCAGCCTGATCATAGGCGGAAAAACGGCGGAAACCGTAAAAATCGCATTAAGAGATTTGGAACAGGATAAAAACGGCGCGGTTGTGTATGGCCGCGATATTGTTACGGGGCTTCCGGTGGAAAGGGAAATTCCCACAAAGCTTGTGGATGAGTCCCTGGAGGAGCATTTTAACACGATTATAGATAACGTGAAAGTGATTTTGGAAAGGACGCCTCCGGAGCTGGCGGCGGATATTTACCGTCACGGCGTTTATCTTACCGGCGGAGCCTCTCAGGTAAACCATCTCTCGGAGCGGCTGGCCGCCGGAACCGGACTTCGGGTGAATGTTGCGGAAAATCCTCTTACCAGCGTAGCCATAGGACTTGCGAAGATCATTAAGGACGACAATTATAAATCAGTAGCTTATGCAATCGAAGGGATGAGTAAATGAGCCCAATCATAAAAAGAAAAGGGGAGAAGTTTACTATACCGGGTAAATACCTCCTTTTTATTTTAACCTTTCTCTGCACGGCAATGATGCTTATCACTTTTGGGACGGATGTGTTCAACAGGCCCTTTAATACGGTTTTCGGGTATGTGATTGTTCCCTTTCAGCAGGGAATCAGCAGAATGGGCAGCTGGCTTGTAAACCGCTCTGAGGAGCTTGTGCAGATCAGGACGCTGCTGGAGGAAAATGAGAGGCTTCGGAATGAGGTGGCAGCCCTCACTGAAGAAAACACGCTTCTGCAGCAGGACAGATATGAGCTGAATCAGCTGCGGGAGCTGCTTGACCTGGATGAGCAGTATGGTGAGTACGACAAGGTAGGGGCCAGAATTATCAGCCGGGATTCCGGCAACTGGTATTCCTCTTTTATTATAGATAAGGGAACGGAGGACGGTCTTTCGGTGGACATGAATGTGATCGCCGGAGGAGGGCTGGTAGGAATTATCACCTCCGTGGGACCTAATTGGGCCAGGGTTACTTCCATTATTTCCGACAACAGCAATGTGAGCGCAAAGACCCTTGCCACCGAGGATAATTTAATTGTATCAGGCGACCTGCAGCTTATGGCGGACGGAGTGATTACCTTCAGCATGCTGGTGGACAGCCGTAACGCCGTGACAGAGGGAGACAAGGTGGTGACCTCAGACATCAGCGATAAGTTCCTTCCCAACATCCTGATTGGTTATATCAACACCATAAACAGAGATTCCAACAATCTGACAAAATCAGGCTACATAACGCCGGCAGTGGATTTTGAGCATCTGGGGGAGGTTTTGGTGATTACAGATTTGAAACAGCAGGTAGTGGAAGAGGAAGAGTGATACGGATGCTGAGAAAAGTGGTTGTAACTATATTCATTATCGTATGCTTTGTTCTGCAGTGCAGTGTGTTCAGCAGCATTGCCTTTGCAGGAATTATTCCAAACCTGATGATAATTCTGACCTCCTCCTTCGGCTTCATGCGAGGGGAAAAGGAAGGGCTGATTATCGGATTCTTCTGCGGTCTTCTGAGCGATGTGTTTTTCGGCAGTTTCCTGGGTTTTTATGCGCTGGTTCTTATGTACATAGGCTTCGTGAACGGAAAATTCAGCAAGATCTTTTATCCTGAGGATATTAAGCTTCCCATTGCTCTGATCGTGGTCAGTGACCTGTCCTATGGCCTTTTGTGTTATATCCTGATGTTTCTTTTGAGGGGGCGTTTTCATTTTTCTTATTATTTTACAAGGGTAATATTGCCTGAGGCACTCTACACCATTGTAGTAACCCTGTTTTTGTACCCCGTTATTCTGAAAGTGAATGAAAAGCTGGAAGCAAGAGAAAAAAGGAGCGCGCAGAAATTTGTTTGACGAATTAAAAGACCATATTATAAGCATCATAACCAGCCGTGGCGGGAGTCCTCGTGTACCGCTGCTTTGATCTGCAGATTGTGCACGGAGAGGAGTATTTGGAGGATTTTATCCTGCAGACAGAGAAAACCAGGGACATTCCCAGTACAAGAGGAAATATATTTGACCGGAACGGAGAGCTGTTGGCTTACAATGAACTGGCTTATTCCGTAAAGATTGAGGATGTGTTTGAATCCGGCTCAAGCAAGAACAGAAATCTCAACGAAACTGTGTACAGGCTGATTCAGCTGGTGGAAAAGAACGGAGACAGTGTCATCACGGATTTCAGGATTGTAATAGACGAAAACGGCGAATTTGTTTTCAATGTGGAGGGTACCAGCCTGCTTCGCTTTCTGGCGGATGTCTACGGATACACTACCGTGGACAAGCTTGAGGAAGATGAACGAACTTCCTCGGCACAGGAAATCATGGAGTATCTGAGCCGCAATACGGGTACCGGATTCGCTATAGGAGAGTATGAAGAGGAGGGTAATTCCAATAGCGATTTTGTGCCGGGAAAAGGCTATACGAATGAAGAGTGGCTGAAAATGGTCACTATTCGCTATGCCATGAATCTGACCTCCTTCCGCAAATATATTGGGACCACGGTTGCTACAAACGTCAGTGAGGTGACGGTTGCGGTAATCAAGGAAAACTCTCAGGATTTGCCCGGTGTTACCATTGAAGAGGATACCATAAGGCGGTACGTGGACAGCGAATATTTTGCTCATGTACTGGGATATACAGGGAAAATTTCTTCCGAAGAGCTGACGGAACTCAATGAAGAGATTGCTGCCGCAGGCGGGAGCGCCGACACATACGATGTGAATGACGTGGTGGGAAAGGGCGGCATTGAATCCTACATGGAGACCACGCTGCAGGGGACCAAAGGTTTTGAAACAGTGATTGTGGACAACACCGGCAAGGTAATGAATATCGTGGAACGTGTGGAGCCTCAGTCGGGAAAAGATGTTTATCTTACCATTGACAAGGAGCTCACCAAGGCGGTCTACAATATTGTAGAGCAGAAGTTGGCAGGCCTTCTTTCCAGCAAAATCATTAACGCAAAGGAGTATGTTGCCACAGAGACCTCGGACAGCTCGGATATTATGATCCCCATTTATGATGTATATTTTGCCACCATAGACAATCAGATTCTGGATGTGAATCATTTTTCGGCAGAGGATGCAAAAGAAACGGAAAAAGCTGTTTATGAAGCCTATCTTGCCTACAGACAGGCGGTGTATGACGAGCTGACCTATGAGCTGACAGAAGGTTTGACGCCTTATAATCAGCTCACTTCAGAATATAAGGTTTACCAGAGTAATATAGTACAGCTTTTGAATTCGAACGGCGTGATCATGACGGCAGAGGTGGATTCCCGGGATGCCACGCAGATTGCCTGGGCCACGGAAGAGGTGATCAGCCTGAACGAATATCTCAGACATTGCATCGCCCAGAACTGGATCGATGTAAGCAAGCTGGAGCTGGATGAAAAATATGCGGATTCCTCAGCGATTTATGAGAAGCTGGTATCCTATATCATACAGATGATCGAGAAAAACAGCGAGTTCCAAAGGCGTTTTTATAAATATATGCTTTTGAACGATGTAATCACCGGAAGGGATATCTGCATGCTTTTGTGCGAGCAGAATGTGGTGGAGGTTCCCGTGGAGGATGAGGAGGCCCTTTACAATGGCTCCATGACGGCGTACCAGTTTATGAAAAACCGCATTGACAATCTGGACATTACGCCCGGACAGCTGGCCCTGGATCCTTGTAACGCGTCAGTGGTGGTTACGGATGTAAAGACGGGCGATGTCCTTGCTATGGTATCTTATCCGGGAATAGACAACAATAAGATGGCAAATTCCATCGATGCTGAATATTATGCCTGGCTGCAGACGGATAAGGCAAGCTCTCAGCTCAACCATGCGACTCAGTCTTCGATTGCTCCCGGCTCTACCTTTAAGATGGTGACTGCTACTGCGGGACTTATGGAAAATCTGATTGACTTAGGCGACAGGGTAAATTGTGTCGGAACCTTTACGTCCATCACCCCTTCTCCAAGATGCTGGAGGAGATCCGGACATGGAAATGAAACATTGGTAACGGCAATCCGTGATTCATGTAACTATTATTTTTATAATGTAGGTTATATGCTCTCCACCCGCGGCGGCATATATAATGAGAACGAAGGTCTGAGCACCCTTTACGAATATGCCGATATGTTTGGTCTGACGGAAAAATCAGGAGTGGAGATTACGGAATCCTCGCCCAATGTTTCGGATACGGACCCTGTCCGTTCCGCTATCGGCCAGGGGACCAACAGCTTTACCACAGCCGGGCTTGCCAGATATGTGACCACTGTGGCAAACAGCGGAACCTGCTTTAATCTGACGCTTTTGGACAAAATCACAGACTCGGAGGGAAATGTCCTGACGGAGTTTGAGCCGGATATTCGTAATACAATCGAGCTTCCGCAGGAGTATTGGGATGCCATGCACTCCGGTATGAGACAGGTGGTACAAAATAAGAGTTATTTCAGCGATCTTGCCGTAAATGTGGCCGGTAAGACGGGAACTGCGGAGCAGATCAAAACAAGGCCGAATCATGCGCTTTTCGTGTGCTATGCTCCTTATGAAAATCCTGAGATTTCTGTTACCACACGGATTCCCTTCGGCTATTCTTCAGATTATGCAGCTCAGGCTACAAGAGATATTATCAGATACTATTACGGACTTGCCGAGGAGGAAGATCTGATCACAGGTACGGCCGATGCCCCGGATGGAGGGATTTCCGATGAATTGTAACAGGAGTGAGAGGGATTGAAGGATACGGTAGTTATAAAAAGCTTTCCGAATGGAATTATGCTTCATATGGATCAGGATGCGGATTTTAACAATATTCTGGAGGAGCTCTCCTTTAAATTTACGGAGGCCAGAAACTTTTTCGGCAATGCCAGCATGGCTCTTGCCATAGAGGGAAGAACGCTTTCGCCGGCAGAGGAAATTCTGGTACTGGAAACCATAAGAAATTCCAGCAGCGTGAATGTGGTCTGCATTGTGGGAAAGGACGAGACCACCAACAAAAAATTTATCAAAGCCCTACAGCAAGTGGAAAAGAAGCTTTCGGGCGGAGACGATGGGCAGTTTTACAAAGGGACGCTGAAAAATCGGGAGATTTTGGAGACGGAGAGCAGTATTGTGATTCTCGGTGATGTGTATCCGGGAAGCGCTGTGATCTCTGCAAAAAACATTATCGTACTGGGAGGATTGTATGGGGAAGCCTATGCCGGAGGAAACGGCCAGGGCAACGCATATGTGGTAGCGCTTGAAATGGAGCCGGAAAGATTAAAAGTCGGCGATTTCA
>ERZ1643251.4684-NODE-4684-length-11696-cov-4.901984_pt1 | contig 11696 bp, 10 predicted proteins | sample MGYA00579261_ERZ1643251 | MGnify/ENA primary metagenome ERZ1643251 (study PRJEB29033, sample SAMEA4952267) | chicken gut metagenome | biome: Broiler Chicken; feature: Gastrointestinal Tract; material: Caecum | place: Ireland | collected 2018 | study: Broiler... | reverse complement strand
TTTTGCCATAAAATATGCACCTCCAAAAGTGTCCAACTTTTGGGGTGCACATCATCGTGCGGGGGTTTTTTATGTGAGAATAAAATTAAAACTTATTTTTCTTCCTTTGCGTTGGATTCTTTCAACAATTCGATGATTTGTTTGAGAAGGTCTTCGTAATCGGGAACCTTTTCCGCAACAATAGTTTCGGCGGCGGCGACTTCTGCGACGACCTCGGGGCAAGTTTCGGCAGAGTTCTCCGCAACTTTTTCCTCGGGTTTTACGACGTTTTTTATTTCTTCTTTAAGTTCCCTGCCTTTTTCTTTCAGACCGTTAAATCCCTTAACAATCAGAAAAAGAACTATAGCCGTCACAAAAAAAGTGATAATCGCCCCTATTACGCTCCCCCAGTCGAGTATGAGAGCTTCCGTCACTATATTGCCGCTTTCGTCGGTCACCGCTTCCCTCAAAACCGTCTGCAAAGTCCCCGTCCCGTCGGCGCCGGGTATGGCGTTGATGAGCGGAGTAAATATATTCTTTACCAAAGCGGTGATTATGGCGGTAAACGCACTGCCGATTATCATACCTACGGCAAGGTCCATTACGCTTCCGCGATTTATGAATTTCTTGAATTCGCTCCAAAGTTTTTTCATATAGTACCTCTGTATTTTTCTTTCTCTCTCTAAATATAAATAAATTTCCGATTTTGTCAATCGCTTTTCCCCCGCCTTTGCGACAAAAGGTAAAAAAAGGCTTCTTTACAATTTTAAGCGATTAGATATATTTTTAGTAATAAGGAGAAAAAAATGAGAAAAAAAGTTTTAGCGTTTGTCCTCATAGTTTTGATTTTACTTGCGGTTTCCGCCTGCCTGCCTTCGGAAAACGGCGACGAGAGCGGGAACGGCGACGGAGAAACGCCCTCTCAACAAAAAACTTACGTTCTGTCCGATCCGCTTATAACCATCAGCGTAAAAGACCGTTTCGATATAGTTTATAACGGCACCGCTTTGGAATGTTCCTTCGATTTACGCTACGACGGCAGAATAATCGATAGCTTTACCGCCGGTACTGCGCACCCCGACCTGACGGCGGAATTTTCCGATAACGTCAACGCCGGCAACGCAAAAATCACTCTGAGCGGCACTTCCACGAAAAAATATACAGGCACGGCAGAATTTACGTTCGAGATACTTCAATCAAAAGAGAAGAAAACCGTATCCTCTTATTCGGAACTGGAAAAAGAGTTATCTTTGCTTAATTTTACCTCTTTTTCTTTAAGTGAAGATATATCCGTCCCCGAAAACAAAACTCTGACGGTTCCGTATTCAACCACCCTCGATCTGAACGGACATCTCCTTACCGTCCAAGGCACCTTTATAAACGAAGGCAGCGTCACCGCCGAACGCGTTTCCGATAAGGATTTTTCCGTGACAAACGAAGGCGTTTTCGTAAACAGACATTCTTTCGCCCTCGAACAAGGAGCTGCGTTTTACAATTGCGGGGAACTGCGTAACGAAGGAACTTTCGGTTCCGACTCTTCCGAAGGTATCTTTTCCGACGTAGCGGTGGTCGGCATGGAAGGATACGATTTCGTATATCGCCGCTATGATATGGAAAAATGCAAAACCGCACTCTCCTTTGCTTCCGTAGAATACGACGGTAAGGCAAAAACTCCCACGGTAAGCTTTACTCTCGACGATAATCCTCTTTCTCTATCGGGTTGCGATATAAGCTACTCCGACAACGTGAACGCAGGTACCGCCACGGTAACCGTAACGGCTACTCCTTATGCCCGTAACCTTTTCGGCAGCAAAACTTTTTCCTTTGATATACTCCCCTCGTCCATAACCGTGCTGTCGGCTTCCCGCCTGGTCGAAACGGTCTCGAGCGGCAATTATTCGGTCGTTACTTTGAACGGTTCGGGTTCGCTTAGCGACGATTTTACCGTGCCGTCCTCGACGACGGTGGTTCTGAACGGTTTGTTTTCCAACAACGCTTCCCTGACGATAAACGGCTCTCTGGTCGTCAACGACGCTTTTTATAATAACGCCACCGTAGCTAACTTCGGGACTTTGACCGTGGAAAGCGGAGGAAAATTTCAAAACTCAGGCGTTTTAACCAACGGCGCCGTATTCGTAAACAGAGGCGAACTCCATAACAAAAATTCTTTCTCCAACGACCTTGATGCGGAAAATTCGGGAAAGATATTCAATTACGGCGAAGCCGAATTCCTTTCCGTAAACACGATAACCAACTCGGGACACGCCTATTTCGACGAAAACAATCCCGCCTTCACTGACGGACTTACGGTAAGACAGCCGATACAAGAAGAGGACGTTTCCCTGCAACAAACGGTATTTACTTACGACGGTTTCAATAAATACCCCGTCCTCGTGTTTTCCGACGACTCCCTTACCGTCGCCCGAAACACCTATAATCTGTCCTACGCTTACCCGGACTATCCGCAGAGAGAGGATCCCTGTGACGCAGGAACAGTCGATGTTACAGTAACTTTTAACGGTACTTCGGAAACCTATAAGGGAAGTTTAACTCTTTCCTATGTGATAGAACCCGCTTCGGCGAAAGTAACGGACGACGCTTCTTTACGGGCAATTTTGTCAAACGGAAATTATAACGAAGCCGTCCTGGACGCCGACGTCTCTTTAACTTCCGATCTGACCGTACCGCAAAATTATTCGGTGACCGTCCCCTCCGCATACTATCTGCTGAGCGAATACGCCCTGACCGTGGAAGGACAACTTGAAAACAACGGGAAATTCTCCTTGGGGAATTCGGGGACTTTGGCAGGAAGCGAAAACGTGATAAATAACGGCTTTGTCTATTTCAACGGAACGGAACAACAGGTTTCGGGCGACGGTACGGTTTTCGTCCGAAAATCTATCGCCTCCGTGACCGTTTCGGGACTTGCCGCTACCGTTATGTACGGCGAAGACGCCCGTTTACCGTATATGCTTTCCGACGGAGGCTATACTTTGATAAAAGGAGAGGATTACAGCGCATTATATTACAATATAAGCGATATTTCGGTAGAGGGGGCTCCCGCTTACGTAATAAGCAAGGCTGCTGCTTTTTCCGAAAGTTATTACGGCGAACGTCGGGACGAATATCTGATACTGCCGGGAGAAATTACGGTAAAAACCTTTGAGCAACTGCAAAACGCTCTTGCCGACTGCAGGGAGGAAAACTTCTGTAATTACGGCAAAATACTCTTAGGCGCGTCGATATCGTTCACTAACGACACTGTAAGCAACATCACTTTGACGGTAGCGGAAAACACCGTGCTCGACTTGAATTCCTATAAACTTTCTTTAAGAAGAGGCGACACTTCCCTGCACCGCTTCGTGTATCTCGTCAATAACGGCGAAATAACCATCCATAATCCCAACGACCTTTATACCTCCTACGGCGCTTATTCGGGGACGGGCGACGTCGTGGCTTACATAGACGAAACCTGTACCGAGGATTTCATATCGGATATTGCGCACAAAGCTACGCTTATCCGTCTTGCAGGCGACTTTGCGTCGCTCTATATAGGCGTAGCCTTTACCGAACGCGTCACGATGGCGATAGACCTCTGCGGTCACTCGGCAGGGACTCTGTATCTCGGAACGGATAATGCTTCCCTTACCGTTTTTTCCTCGGTATCGGGCGGAAAAGTGACGGAAAAAGTTTCTATCGAAACAATAACCGACGGCAATATAATTTTACGGAATTTTACGACTTCTTCTATTACCTATTCCGACGACGCATTGAAAGACTACGTTACCGTGGAGTCCACCTGTATAGTTAAACCGATTTGATGTTTTTGATTTCGTCCATAAAAAACGCCCTTTTACGGGCGTTTCTTTATTTGGATTTCTTTCTTACTTCGGGGACGGGTTTTATATCGGAATTATAATGTTTTTGACTGTCCATACCGTCGCCGGGTTTGTATCTTCTCATTCCTTTTTTTGCCATAATTTCTCCTTTCTGTCAAAAGTATGTGCAAAAAAGCGGGTTTTATTTTAATAACAGGTATTTTCTATCAAACGGGCAAAAAACTGCGCTCCCCTCGTCGCGCTCGCTATGTTGCAGCGTTCGTTGTCGGCGTGGATACGGTTCTGGTCGTCCACTCCCATTTCTATCGGTCCGAAACGGTAAACCTTGTCGCATATCTTATAGTAATGTTTTGCGTCGCTCGCCGCAATAAAAGGATACGGCGCCGGAATATACCCGTCGAAAACTTCGGCCACGCTTTTGAGTATGATTTCGTATATCTCGCCTTTGGTTTCGCTTACGGGAGTGGGATCGAAACCGGGATTGAGTTCGGTTACCGTGATCTCCTCACCTACTACTTTCTGAATATACTCTTTTACTTCCTTTTGAGTCTGTCCGATATTGATACGCACGTTTACCACCGCTTTACTGGTGACGGGTATAACGTTGGGCGCACTCGAGCCCTGCAACTGGGTAAACGCAAAAGTGGTCCTCACTATGCTGTTGGTTACGGGATTGACCTTGGAAAGAAGCCATCTCAAAAGCGGGCCCAGGACGTCGCTGTTTACGAAAAGCAGTTTATACGGAAATTTCATAAAGGGTGCAAGAGTGCGGAAAGTTTCCTTTATGGGTTTGGACCAGTAACTGTTCATGGGAAGGTGGCTTAAGTCGTAAACCGCTTCGGCTATGGCGTCCACCGAACTGCGTTTTTTGGGACTGGAAGCGTGTCCGCCGTCTTTCGTCGCAGTCAGAACGTAATCGACGTAACCCTTTTCGCAGGTACCTATAAGGGCTATCTTGCCGTTGACGCCCAACAGTCCTCCGTCCATAATGGCTCCGCCTTCGTCCACGACGTATTCCATTCTCACGCCCTGCGCATAAAGATGTTCCACTATCATTCTGGCACCGTCTTTACCGGTGATTTCCTCGTCGTGTCCGAAACACAGATATATACTTCTTACGGGTTTTCCCTTTCTTCCCAGTATTTTTTCCAGTCCTTCCATCAGGGCAATAAGGTGACCTTTCATATCCAGCGAACCTCTGCCGTAAACGAAACCGTCTATTATCTCTCCCCCGAAAGGTTCGGTTTCCCACCCTTCTTTAGGGGCGGGCACCACGTCCTGGTGCGAAAGGAAACACGCCGGAAGCAAACTCTTGTCGCTGCCCTCTATTTTCAGAATAAGGCTGTAACCGTTGATGAGCGTTTTTTCGGCGGATTTGAAAATATTGGGGTAGGTCTTTTCCAGAAAAGCGTGGAAATGCAGGAACGGTTCGTAACTGCCTTTCCCGTCCAGAACGGTAACGGTAGGAATCTTTACCGCTTCACTGAGCCTTTCTCCAAGTTGCTTTTCGGAAATATCTTCGGGCGTAAACTCTTCTTTGGGCAGAGGCTTGACTCTGACAAGCAAAGTACGAATTACCAAAAACAAAATAAACGCGACAAAAAGTCCTGCCACGCATATCCAAAAAATTCCTGCCGGTGTCATAATATTTCTTCTCCGTATAAATAAATATTTTATATCGTTATTATAAAGTAAGCCGCCCTTTAAGTCAATCGGGTAAAACCCTTTACTTCAATTCCCGCAAAACCGCCTTTTAAGGTATCCTTAACTTGCCTGTCGGGAAGAAAATTCCCTTCCGAAAAAGGAGTTATCCACATTTATGCAGAAAGTTATCCACATTTATGCACGGTTATCCACAAAAATTACCCTTCTGTTGCTTATGACACCGTTTGAATTTCCTTTAATTAAACTGAAATATAAGTGTAAAATTTTCCAGAAAAGACCGAAAGGGTTTACTTTGAACGTCTTTCGGTTTATAATGAAGTCACCGATCGGACACGGTAAAGGATAGTCTTATGAATAAAAAATTATTTGCGGCGATAATAATAATTGCGTCTTTTGCGGCGGTACTGACGTCAGGCTGTACGGAGAAGGATTTTTCCGACCTGGTTATTGCCGCGGAGAACGTTTCCGACGTCCCCGAAGGAGAATATTATCTGCCGTATACCATAAACGATTATTCCTATTTCGACGAAAAATACAATCTCGATTTAAGCGTGACGGTCTTCGATCAGGCCAACAACAAAGTAGAAGTTAACAATAACCGTTCCATCACGGTGAAAAATGACAACGTTTATACCGTTACGGTTATCTGTTCTGCCACTATAAACGGAAAAATCGAATCGAAAACCAAAATTTTTACCGTTACCGCGAAAAAATCCGATATACTGGTGCAATTTTCCATAGGCGGACAAATCCGCGATAAATATACGATTACCGTCGCCTACGGCGAAACCGTGGATATGTCGGCTATCCCCGCCATCCCGAATTATTATCCGCCTAAAGAAGACGGCATCAATAAAACCATCGTATCCAAAGAATGGGTGGTCAAAACCGAAGACGGGACCGAACCTCTCGCCCAAAAACACCTTGAAAATCTCGAAAAATCGCTGATAATTTACGGTCAATACGAATATTCTTTTACTTACGACACTGTAAGTATCGTTTTCGATTCCAACGGAGGAAGCGAGGTGGAGACCATATCCGTACTTTATTCGCAAACGGTCAAAAAACCCGACGATCCCGTCAAGGAAAACGCAATATTCGGCGGATGGTTTACCGACGAAGAATGTACCGAAATATTTTCCTGGCAACCCTCCTCTTCGCTGAGCCTGACCAAAAACTACACCCTTTACGCCAAATGGCTGAACGCCAACGTTTCCAACCAGTATGCCGACGACTATTATTACGCGTTGAGCGTCGATGACAAGGGATACTCTTTTTATACCGTTACGCCCAAGTCGGACGTGGACTGGACGGGCAGAGACATAGCTATCCCTGTCGGAAAAGACAATATTCCCGTAAAAGGGCTTTCCACCAACGCTTTCCGCGACAAGCAAATAAAATCCGTATATTTCCACGCCGGATTTTCACGGGACACTGATTGCGCTTTCTATAACTGTACCGCCCTCGAAACGGTCGTCTTCGCCGACGATATTTTGCTTACTTATATCGACCAGGAGGCGTTTTACGGCTGTTCTTCCCTTACCGGAATTGCCATTCCCGACTCCGTGACTAAAATCGGAGACAAGGCGTTTTACGGCTGCACCTCGCTCCAAAGCGTCACTCTTTCGGAAAATCTCACGCAGGTAAGTAAAGACGTTTTCTATAACTGCTCGTCCCTGACCGAAGTCGTGTTTCCCGACTCCGTACTCGGAATTTACGAAAACGCTTTTTACGGTTGCTCGTCTTTAGCATCCGTTACATTTTCGCAAACCTCTTCGCTGACCTGGATTTCCGTCGGAGCTTTCGACGGTACCGCTTTGACAGAGGTGAAGTTACCTTATTATTTTGCCGAAAATAACCTCACCCCGTTCAAAGATACCGACGTTTCCGTCACCTATCACGACAAAGTCGAAGAAGAGGAAGAGGAATAATATTCCAAGAGCTTGGTTAACGTTGCCACGTGCACCCTTTCGTCCAAAATAATTCTTTCTATCAGAATTTTTATTTCTTTCATACGGGTTCTGGCAGCTATGGTTTCATAGTCGTGAATAGCCTGTTTTTCGCCGGCTATTGCGTTTTTCAGTATAGCTACGGGGTCCTTGACGTAATTGACGTAACCGCCCTGCCAGTAGCTGTAATTGCCGCCTATGTAAGGTGTTCCGCCGAGTTGAACTATAGCTTTCCCTAAAATATCGTGATGACGCATTTCGCTGATTGCTATTTTTTCCAGACAATCCGAAAGCTCGCCTTTAAGCCCTATAGTCACGTAATGCCCGTATATGTACGAAAATATCGCCGTGGTCTCGCTCTCTCTTCCTGCGTATGCAGGCATCAGCAATTTGACTTCATACAGGCTCTTTTCCGTAATTTCCACTTCCGGATACGGTAAATCCGCCTTGCAGATACATTCCATAATCTTCACCTCTCAAAAAACGTATTCTATATAATGTATTAAGAAAAGCTCTGTTTTTGTTACTTAAATTGACATTCCCGAAGGAAAGTTATATACTGAATATTGAATAAAGGCAAACTACGGAAGGAAAATGGAAAACAAAAAAAATTATCACGACCACGGACATATCGAATTGTTGGAAAATATGCCCGACGCCGAAAGAGGAAATAAAGTCGCAGATACTTTCAGCCATCTCTGTGACGGAACCCGACTGCGGATACTGTGGTTACTTTGTCACAGCGAGGAATGCGTAACCAACATCGCAAAAGCCGTCGATATGAGCGCGCCTGCGGTAAGTCACCACCTTAAAATTCTGCGTCAAGCCAATATAATAAGCGCAAAACGCATCGGGAAGGAAATCCATTACCGCCTGTCGGAGAACGAAGAAGCCCGTCTCGTTCACCGAATGATAGACGATATCTTCGAAATGAAATGCAATATAGTTTACTGAAAATTGCTTCTTACCTCACTCCGAAACTTTACATTCAAACATTAAATCGTAAAAAGACGCTCCTCGGAGCGTCTTTATATTTACCTTTTTTTCTCCCGATGTTTTTCCGCCGCTATTTTTAACCGAAAAAGCCGCCCGCTTCCCTCCGGACGACTTTTTCCTTTTTTCCCTGCCCTACCGATAACAAATTCTTCTTTTAAGCCAAAATACTAAGATAAAAATATTTTATATCTTTTAAGATAAATTTATATTACTATATCTTTTAAGATAAGTCAATATTAAGAAAGATATAATTTGTTACACTATAAATATAAAAGGCGCTTCGTCGCATAATTACAATAAGGACGCAGAAAGTGGAATTCAAGGAAATCTTCAGTTATCTGCTGATGGAAAAGACGGGCGGCAACCAGACTCTTCTTTCTAAAGAAAGCGGTATTCCCATACCCACCATCAACGGCTGGCTAACTAAAGGCAGACTTCCCAGAGCCGAACAGCTTATAAAGCTGTCCGAATACTTCAACGTGTCGGCGGATTACCTCCTCGGACTGGACTCCGACGACCTTCCCGACAAAAAAATTCCCGAAAATATAAATTCCGACGCCAAAACGACCCGACGTTCCGCAATCTCCGACGAAGAATATGCTAAAAATCATTTTTCCAACCTGGAAGACTATAATCTTTACTGCAATCTGTCCGACAAGATGAAAAATATCATCTCTCGCTTCGTATCCGAGACTTCGGGGCAGGATTATTTTGAAAGAATGAAAGGTTGGGCAAACGAAATTTCTCTTTTGGACAAGTTTTCCGAACTGGACGAAGAAAGCAAAGCTTTCGTCACGAATCTTATATATACGTTACATTTGCAAAAGAGGATATACCGAAGAAAAAACAATTTGCCTGCGGTTATAAAGCCTGAAAACCCGCATTTGAAATAATTATTTTCCCCTGATGATCGAACGGAAAAACCGCACGGTTTCGGAAACCGTTTTCGCCTGCGTATCCGCTTTCGGAACGTCGTTTTCGCCGTCTGCGAAAAATTCCTTCGTTCCGTAAACCATATGGTTGGCGCCCTCTAAAAAAATGAATTCGGAACTTTCGCTCATACGTTCTTTTGCCGCCGTTTTCATACTCGACGAAAGCACTTTATCATTTTCCGCTTCGAAAAAAAGAACGGGAAGATCTTTGTCGGCGAGGGTAAAATCGTTACTTATCAAAGGAGAATACAAAACGCAACCGTAAGTCGAGGTCGGATTTTCACAGGCGCGCCTTACCGCCGCTCCACCTCCTTGCGAATGTCCTCCTATGAAAAATTTTTTCGCTTCGGTCAAGGAGTAGGCTTTTTCGGTTTCGTCGTAAAAAATGTCGGGAAAAGGATTGGGACTGACGACGACGGTTATTCCCGTGGCGGCAATTTCAGTCAGAATATCGTCGTAGTTAGCGACGAGCATGGCCGTACCGAGGTAAAACAAAAACGCCCATTCCGCGCCTTCGGCTTGCGGCGTGAAAATACGGTAGTTTTCCGCTTCGCTTATCTCAACTCCGTAAGTCCTTTCCCCGTAAAGGTCGTAATCGACGTAAATCTTTTCTTCCGCGCATCCCGTTGCCGACAGGGCAAGCGCTACCGCCGCAATTAAGATAATCACCGTTAATTTCCTACTCATATTACCATAATATAACGGAATGTCCTTTACGCACAAGCCTTATCGTAAAAAAACCGCCGCTCCGTAAAGAAGCGGCGGAAAATCGTCCTGAAATTTGAGATAAAAAAACTATTTCGCGTATTCCACGCTCCGCAATTCTCTTATCACGTTGACTTTTATTTGTCCCGGATATTCCAGTTCGGATTCCAGCTTCTGCGCGATTTCCTTTGCCAGGAACACCGTCGCATTATCGTCAACCTGTTCGGGTTTGACTATAACTCTGATCTCCCTTCCCGCCTGTATGGCGTAGGAAGATTCCACTCCTGCGAACGAGTTTGCTAAAGTTTCCAGTTTTTCCAGACGTTTTACATAACTTTCCAAAGACTCTCTGCGCGCCCCGGGTCTTGCACCGCTGATGGCGTCTGCGGCCTGAACGATGACCGCTTCCAGAGTTTTGGCTTCCACGTCTCCGTGATGTGCGGCTATGGCGTGCACCACTTCTTCCTTTTCCTTATACTTGCGGGCAAGTTCCACACCTATCTGGATGTGCGTACCTTCGTATTCGTGGTCCACCGCTTTCCCCAGGTCGTGTAAAAGCCCCGCTCTTTTTGCGACTTTGACGTCGGCGCCCAGTTCCTGCGCCATAAGCCCGGCTAAAAAACATACTTCCAACGAGTGCTTCAGTACGTTCTGTCCGTAGCTTGTACGATACTTCATCCTGCCCAGCAACTTGACTATTTCGGGGTGTATCCCGAACAATCCCGCATCGAAAACCGCACTCTCGCCGGCTTCCTTGATCTGATTGTCGATGTCTCTGCGTACTCTTTCGGCCACTTCTTCTATGCGACCGGGATGAATACGTCCGTCGCTGACCAGTTTCTGCAACGTAAGACGGGCTATCTCCCTGCGTACCGGATCGAAACCGGTGAGCGTGATAACGTCGGGCGTATCGTCGATTATGATATCCACTCCCGTCACCGATTCCAAGGCTTTGATGTTGCGTCCCATTCTGCCGATTATACGGCCTTTCATTTCTTCCGAAGGAAGTTCCACCACGCTTACCGTGGTTTCCGCCGCGTGGTCCACCGCACATCTTTGAATGGCGAGTCCCACAATGTTCTTGGCGCGTTTTTCCCCTTCTTCACGGGCTTTCGACTCGATTTCCTTAACGAGTACCGCTGCGTCTTTCTTAGCTTCTTCGGTAATTTCGTTAATCAGAGTCTGTTTGGCTTCGGCTACCGTCATACCCGACACTTTCTCGAGTTCGGCGAGCATCTTGGCGTGCTGATTGCCCAAATCCTCTTCCATCTCTTTGAGACGGGTTTCCTTTTCTTCGATGGATTTTTTGATTTTTTCCACCGAATCGAGTTTGGCGTCGACGGCGGCTTCTTTCTTGTCGAGTACGTCCTCTTTCTGATTCAGCCTGTTTTCTTGTTTCTGCAGTTCGCTTCGTCTTTGTCTGGTCTCTTTTTCAAACTCGTTACGCAATCTCAACTGTTCGTCTTTCGCTTCCAGCAGAGCTTCCTTGCGCAGGGTTTTTGCTTCCATCCTCGCTTCTTCCATTATCCGCGACGCTTCGCTTCTGGAATCCCCGATCTTCTTTTCTACCGTCTTTTTTTACACCAGTAAGGCGACTAAAGCGCCGATAGCCAGATCCACGGGTATAGCGA
>ERZ1643251.4683-NODE-4683-length-11697-cov-5.732434_pt1 | contig 11697 bp, 8 predicted proteins | sample MGYA00579261_ERZ1643251 | MGnify/ENA primary metagenome ERZ1643251 (study PRJEB29033, sample SAMEA4952267) | chicken gut metagenome | biome: Broiler Chicken; feature: Gastrointestinal Tract; material: Caecum | place: Ireland | collected 2018 | study: Broiler... | reverse complement strand
GCTTTCTTTGGAATACACGCTGCACCCCCGGAATTCATCCGCGATCTCAGGCTTTGTGATCCCCTCGTCCACATTTCCCATAAGGAACTCCTCCTGCCCCACGAACTGGTGGCACGGATACAGGTCGCCCCACGGTGTCACGGCAAGGTACTCTGTTCCCGAACCGCATCCTGACAGGCGCTTGGACACACACGGCCCTCCCTCGAGATCAATCATGAAGTGGAAGAAGTTAAAGCCTTTCCCGCTCTTTTCTCTCTCCACCATGATCCTTGCAAGCTTATCATATTCTTCAAAAATACGGGGCAGGTCTTGCTTTTGGATCGCGTAAGGATCCGTATCCTCACCCACCACAGGCTCTATGGATATCTGCTCAAAGCCTAATTCCGCGAAATGCAGTACATCCTCGGCAAAGTCCAGATTGTTGCGGGTGAATGTGCCGCGGATGTAGTATTTCTCCTGATTCCTGCTCTTAGCGAGCTTCTGGAACTTCGGCACGATCAGATCGTAGCTTCCTTTGCCGTTCCGGAAAGGCCGCATCCTGTCGTTGACCTCTTTGCGCCCGTCAAGGCTTAAGACCACGTTGTCCATCTCTTTATTGACAAACTCCTGCACCTCGTCGTTTAAGAGTACGCCGTTCGTCGTAAGAGTGAAACGGAAATGCTTATCATGGAGTTTTTCCTGCTCTCTTCCGTATGCCACCAGATCTTTTACGACCTGCCAGTTCATCAGCGGTTCCCCGCCGAAGAAATCCACTTCCAGATTGCGTCGTTTTCCCGAGTTTGCAATAAGGAAATCAAGCGCTTTCTTTCCCACCTCAAAGGACATAAGCGCCCGGCGTCCGTGGTACTCGCCTTCTTCCGCAAAGCAATACTTACACGCAAGGTTGCAGTCGTGGGCAATGTGAAGGCACAGCGCCTTTACCACGGTTTTTCTCTGCTTTACCTCATCAATGTAATCCTCATATACGTCTCTTGTAAACAGTCTGCCCTGTTCTGTCAGTTCTGTGACCGCCTCTAAGATGTCGTGTATGTCCTCCTTCCCGTATGTAGCTCCCAGCCTCTCTTCCAGATAGGAGACCGTCTCCGGACTCTTAAGCGTCTGCGGCGTATGGAATTCATTTTGCTCTTCCAGCGCCCCGATCACGTCATAGGCCGCCTTGTCCACCACATGGACTGCACCGCTGTTTACGTCAAGGACGATATTATATCCGTTATTCTGATACAGATGTATCACAAAAATACCTCTCTTTCTAAGTCCGGCCCGCGCGCCGCGCATGGCCAAGCTGTAACACAGTTAAGGCAGCGGCTTTGTAAAACCGCTGCCTTTCCCCCTGTTCTTTTGTCAATGCAATAGGACTATTTTCTGTTCTCGCAGGTCTGGTTTCCCACTGTGCAGGATGTCTTGCACGCTGACTGGCATGATGTCTGGCACTCGCCGCATCCGCCCTTTTTCACTGTATTATTTAATGTCTGTGTATTTAATGTCTTAATGTGTTTCATGTCCTGTCCTCCTGATAATCTACAACATATTGCTCGAAACATTATAGCACAGAAGGAGATAGTTTGAAAACCCCTTTTTTCAACTCACCATACCGCCAAGCATCCCGCCGCCCGCGCACAGGAAAAATGTAGTCAGCAGATTCATCATCTCTCCCCGGAGCGAATGATACACTCCGAGGGATATCAGAAGCAGAAGCGCAAAGTAAAGAACACCCGCAAGGAGTCCCCACAGGAACTTTCTCCGCCTCATGAGCTTTCCGATCACGAAGCCTCCTGCAAATGTGGATATCACATAGGTCAGTATGATTCCTGCATTTACATTTGCCTCACTCAGTCCCATTTTATACAGGAGAAGCGTCAGCACAAGGAGCATAACTCCCGTTACCACATACGCGCACAGAAGCGCCTTGACCATATGCACTGCCGCCTGTTCGATTCCCTGCCGTCCCGCTGCTTTTTTCTCCATTTTCTCCCTCCCGGTCCAAACATACTCTCCGCGCCGAAATGCTCCCCGGCACTTCTCTTTGTCCTCACTTGTATATCATATGTCCGTCCCTCAGAGATTATGACAGAAAACTACTCTTTCAATCCGCCCAACAGCATTTATCAAAGCATTTTCATCCCATCTGCCGTCCGAGAAAATCCGCCGCGCTGTAAGCCACTCTCTGCTCCACTTCCCCGAACTTCTTCTTGTCATCCTTATTAAGCAGTACTACAGACCCGATCACATCCCCCTCGCAGATAATCGGGCAGACAGCTTCATTTTTGTAGTCCTTCATATCCGTTGTCACTTTAGTATAAGAAGAATCACCTGCCGAGGCAAGAATCTGGCTTCTCTCCTTGAGCACATATTCGAAATCTTTTCCGATAAACTGATCCTGAAGCTCCTTCTTTCCGCTGCCTGACACTGCCACCACCTGATCCGTATCCGTGACGCACACCGTACAACCCAATGTCTGGGAAAGGCTTTCAGCGTACAGCTTTGCCAACGTTCCCAGCTCACCGATGGGAGAATATTTCTTAAGTATGATCTCTCCTTCTCTGTCTGTAAATATTTCCAGCGGGTCTCCCTCCCTGATGCGGAGCGTCCTCCTGATCTCTTTCGGGATGACGACACGCCCCAGATCGTCGATCCTCCTGACTATCCCCGTTGCTTTCATATAAAAAATTCCTCCGTTTTACAAATATCTGCAAATCTTACTCATTTCTGTCAGTAAATGTAGTATCTGTAAAACGGAGGAATTTATTCGCCGCCGATTTATAAAAGCTATACCATATTATAAAAGCTGTCCTGAATTATAAGACCTACTCCACGTCCCGAAGAGCGCTTAAGTCCTCTTCCCCTGTGCGGACCTTGACGACCTTCTGCACGTTGTATACGAAGATCTTGCCGTCTCCCACATGTCCGGTATACAGCGTCTTTTTCGCGGTTTCGATTACGCTCTCCACCGGTATGTTTCCGACAATGACCTCCACCTTTACCTTGGGAAGGACAGTAACGTCCATCTCAACTCCGCGGTATCTCTCCCCGGCTCCTTTCTGGATACCGCAACCCATTACCTGAGTCACGGTCATTCCTGTAACACCCAGTTCGTTAAGGGCACTCTTGAGCCGTTCGTATCTTGACAGTTTAGCAATAATAACGACCTTGTGCATCCCTGTATCCGCATCCACCGGGCCTGCCACCGGAACTGACACAGCCTTCTGCGCTTCAGACGCCTTCTCATATTCGCCCTCCCCGAGATCCGTGTTCTCGTTCTCAGACATACCGCCTTCTGTGATGTCCATGATGCTGAAACCTGCATATGCGGATGCAAGACCATGCTCCTTGGCATCCAGACCAACGATCTCTTCTTCCTCAGTAACACGAAGGCCAATCGTTTTGTCGATCAGCTTGAACACGATAAACATCGTTACAGCCGTCCATGCCAGTACAGAGACGATACCTAAGCACTGCAGGCTAAGCTGTGTAAAGCCGCCGCCGTAGAACAGACCATTCACCGTGTTCTCCGGGACAGTATCCGTGGCGAAAAGTCCTACAGCCAGAGTACCCCAGATACCGTTCAGGCAGTGAACCGCCACCGCGCCGACCGGATCGTCAACATGCGCCACATAGTCACAGAACCATACGCCGAATACGACAAGCAGGCCTGATACGACACCAACGATGACAGCGCCGAAAGCATCCAGCATATCACACCCTGCAGTGATACCCACCAGACCGGCAAGAGACGCGTTCAGGCACATGGACACATCCGGTTTGCCGTATTTCAGCCATGTGAATATCATACAGACGACCGTGGCCACAGCCGGAGCCACTGTCGTTGCCATGAAGATGGAAGCGAGCTGCGGTCCCGTAGTCGCCGCCGCGCCGTTGAAACCGTACCACCCAAACCAGAGGATAAAGCATCCCAACGCTCCGATCACGATATTATGGCCGGGGAACGCGTGGACTTTCGTCACCTTGCCGCTCTTATCCCTTGTAAATTTCCCGATCCTTCCGCCTTCCATAGCTGCCCCGATAAACGCCGTGATACCGCCTACCATATGAATTGCACAGGAACCTGCAAAGTCGTGGAACCCGAGAGCGGAAAGCCAGCCGCCGCCCCAGATCCAGTGAGCCTCCACCGGATAGACGACTGCAGAGATGACCGCTGAATAGACACAGTAGGACAGAAACTTTGTCCTCTCCGCCATGGCTCCGGATACGATCGTTGCGGCTGTCGCGCAGAACACAAGGTTAAACACAAAGTTGGACCAGTCAAAATTTGCATAGTCTGTAAATATCCCCAGTGTCGGCAGTCCTATAAAACCGCCCAGCGCATCCTCCCCCAACAGTATCCCAAATCCCAGAACAATAAACATACAGGTTCCGATGCAGAAGTCCATCAGGTTTTTCATGATGATATTTCCCGCGTTCTTCGCCCTTGTAAATCCTGTCTCCACCATCGCGAATCCCGCCTGCATAAAGAACACCAGTGCTGCTCCGATCAGGAACCAAATCCCGAATATCTCTGAACTGGCTGCTTCTGTAACCGCAGTTAAAATCTCTTCTGTCATTATCTCTTCCTCCTCTTTCTTTTATTCCCCGGATCTGTCAAGACAGGAAAAGGCGCGCATCCCGGCCGGGCTCAATCTGCCGTGGATACACGCCTTTGTGTCTTTTCAGATCCTATATGTAAAAGAAAAGACGCTCTGAGTTATTTCCTCAAAGCGCCTTTGCTTCTATGCGTCGTAGTTTATTCCTCTGCCAAAGAAAAGTCAATGTTTTTACACAACTTTCCTGTTTTTTGTGAAAACCGCAGATATTTTCCGGCTAATTCCAGAATTTTTCAGTAATAATTCTACAGCATTTCTTTATACTGTTCTGCAATATTAAGAGTGTGGTCTCCCATTCTTTCAAAGTCCGTAAGGATCTCGGAGAATACGATGCCGCTCTGCGGTTTACACTTGCCTTTCTTTAAGCGCTGGAGCTGCTTCTTAAAATACTTGTCCCGCATATCGTCATTTTTCTGCTCCATGACAACCGCCTTGGCAAGAACCTCGTTCACATTCCCTGTCGTGACATCCCTTACATTATCAAGCGCTGTCACGCACTGGCGTTTCATTTCGTCTAGTTCCTCGAGTACATTTTCTGAGAACTGCTGATCCCATTTTTTCATATCATCGGCATATTCCAACAGGTTTACCGCGTGATCGCCGATGCGTTCCAGATTGCTGATAATCACATAATATCCGTTGATCTGGAGTGAGTCTGACATAGATTTCTCACTTGTCATAAGCGACACGATATACTCTGAAATACCCTTGTTCAGATAATCTATGTACTCCTCCCTCTCGTTGATCTTCGTCTTGAGTTTATCGTCATAATGGATCAGAATGTCAAAAGCGTCCGTGATATTTTTCGACACCATTCCAAGCATGCGCCCCACTTCATCTCGTACCTGAGATACAGCCATCGCGCTGTGACCGATCACATAAGAAGTTTCAAACGGGCGGATGTATTTGAGCCGCAGTTCCTCATCATCCGTCTTCTTGCTGTCCGGCAGGATGCGTACCGCCGCGTTTGCCAGAGCGGTGCCAAACGGAAGAAGGAGAAGAGTCGTAACAATGTTGAACACAGTATGCGCGTTAGCGATCTGCGCCACCGGATTGTCCGGAGTAAGCGACTCGATCATCTCCACATATGGTGTAACCATACAGACAATCGTAAATATGGCAGTTCCAATCACATTGAACAACATATGGATGATCGTCGTTCTCTTCGCGTTAACCTTCGTACCAATAGAGGCAAGGACTGCCGTGATACATGTGCCGATGTTCTGTCCAAAGAGTACATACACCGCGCTGGAAAGCGGGATCATGCCCGTGGAGGCAAGAGCCTGAAGAATACCTATAGAGGCGGAAGATGACTGGATTAACGCTGTAAAAAGCGCTCCAACTAAAATGCCGAGCACCGGGTTGCTGAACTTCGTCATCATCGCGATAAACTCTTCGGACTCCTGAAGCGGAACCATCGCCGCGCCCATCATATCCATACCCATGAACAGGATACCAAGTCCTGCGAAGATACTGCTGATATGGTGTACCTTCTCGTTCTTAATAAACATGATCGCGCCCACGCCGCCTATAGCGAAAACCGGGGCAATGGCACCCATGTCAAGGGCAATAAGCTGTCCGGTGATCGTCGTACCGATATTTGCCCCCATAATGACCCATACCGCCTGTTTCAGAGTCATAAGTCCTGAGTTTACGAAACCGACAAGCATGACTGTCGTCGCGGAGGACGACTGGATGACCGCAGTGATACCGGCCCCTACCAGTACGCCTTTCACACGGTTTGACGTCAGCTTCTCAAGAATGGCCTTCATTTTATTTCCCGCTGCCGTTTCGAGTCCGTTGCTCATCATCTGCATTCCATACAGGAAAAGCGCAAGACCTCCGAACAGGGAAAGTACGTCTGTTATTCCCATTCCTTTTTCTCCTTTGCATAATTCAATTTTTTGTCAGTATACTATTTTATTATGAACTCCTTTGATGATCTGCGCTTCTTTAACGCATCATTCTAAAAGTAACACGCTGTGCTCAGAAGTGTCAATCGTATTTTACTTTTTTCTTACACTTTCTTTCCTTGTTTTTTACAATATAACCCGGCGCCGGACATCAGAACTGTCATACACTTTCTTATCATCTATTGAAATACGCATTTTATTCTGATAAAATCAAGGGCATGAGGAAGTGAGAGAACATGAGTTTAAAAATACCGATCGAAACCTCCGCACGACACATCCACATCACGCAGGAGGATTTTGAAACTTTATTCGGGCCCGGAACAAAGCCTACATTTTCAAAAGAATTAAGCCAACCCGGTCAGTATGCCTGCAAAGAAAGGCTCACCGTAGCCGGGCCAAAGGGAAGATTTGATAAGGTTGTCATCCTTGGCCCGTGCCGGAAAGAGACACAGGTGGAAATCTCTGTGACAGACGCGCGCCGCCTTGGCATCAGGAGCGTGATCCGCCAGTCCGGAGACATAGAGGGAACACCGGGGTGCACTCTTATCGGCCCAAAGGGGACGCTTGAGCTGTCCAAGGGCGTCATCGTCGCCAAACGGCATATCCATATGACCCCTGTAGACGCGATCCGCGCCCACGTCAAGGACAATGATATTGTGTTTGTCATCACCACAAGCTACGAGCGTTCGCTCATCTTTTCAGATGTGGTCGTGCGCGTCAGTCCGTCGTTCTCTCTTTCTATGCACGTGGACACTGACGAGGCAAATGCCTTCGCCAACGAAGAGAATCCCACGGGAGTGATCTTAAAGCTCTTTAACGGGCATACATACAGTCTCCAGAATTGGGCCGACGAACTCCAGTCGGGCATCAACCGCTGAGTGTTCCCGCGTGACGTTGCCCCATATACTGGCGCTGTCTGAAAAGAAAAAGAAAGGATATTTACCTTATGTTCATATTAATATTCGAGCAGCTAATGAAGATGTTCTTCATCATGCTGCTCGCCTTCATGTGTTATCGTATTAAGCTTGTTAATCAGGAAGGAAACCGTTCTGTTTCCAATCTTCTGCTTCTGGTCGTCAACCCTATGGTTATCCTGACCGTATACCAGACCGACTATGATCCCGAACTGGTACGGGGACTTCTGCTGGTGTTCGCGGCTGCCGCCCTTACACATATTCTCGGTGTTTTTGTAGTCACTATTCTGATCCGTCCGAAAAGCGGCCCGGATTATGCCATTGAGCGTTACAACGCCATGTACTCCAACTGCGCGTTCATTGGAATCCCTCTGATCAACAGCGTCCTCGGAGACACAGGCGTCTTTTACCTGACCGCATATATGGTCGTGTTCAACCTCTTCACATGGACTCACGGAGTTGTGCTTATGGAGAAAAAATGCTCCCTGAAAAGCCTGAAAGAAGGTCTTTTATCGCCCATGTTCATCGCGACAATCCTCGCGGTAGTCTTGTTCTTCGTCCAGTTTAAAATCCCGGGCGTACTTTTGGATTCCATGACTTATGTGGCGGATATGAACACACCGCTTGCCATGATGGTGGCGGGTTTCTCCGTGGCTCAGGCTGACCTTGCGAAGATGCTTCGCAACATAAGGCTTTATGCTGTCTGCGCTGTCAAACTGCTGCTGATGCCCTTGCTCTTCCTGCCTTTCCTCATGCTCATGCAGCTCCCACAGACAGTCTCACTCACCGCCCTCATTGCCACGGCCTGCCCCTCAGCGGCGACAGGCACCATGCTGGCAATACGGTATAAGCAAAACTATACGTATTCCTCTGAAATATTTGCGCTGTCTACTGTACTTTCCGTCGCCGCAATCCCTGTGGTGGTGATGATCGCTGAGCGTCTTCTTTAAATACTACTCAACGCTCTTTAGCGACTCTACCATATTAATCTGCTTTAGCTTAAGGTACATCGCCCCATTTACAAGACAGGAAAACGCTACCGTTAGCAGAAAACCGTATACAAAGCTGCTCATGTCAATATTGCGTCCGAACATGACACTTTCAATCTCCACAGTCACGATTATGAAGCGGTGCAGAACCTTTCCAAGCGCCATGCCGAACAGTGAGCCAAGTAAAGTGAGCACGATATTCTCCCTGTACACATACGCGCAGATTTCATTATTATAGAAGCCGAGCACCTTTAAGGTAGCCAGTTCTCTCTTTCTCTCTGTGATATTGATGTTGTTCAGGTTGTACAGCACGACAAAAGCAAGCATCCCCGCAGACATGATGAGCACCACGATAACAATATCCAGAGAACCGAGCATATCATCCACCTGCCGTCTCATATCTGTCGTATAGCTTATGCTCAAAGTGCCGTCATACTTAAGCGCCGTCTCCCCAACCTCTTCCGCCTCTTTAGTCGTCCGGTCTGTTGTCTTGTAAAACATGCAGTTATAATCCGGCATTTCCCCATATACTTTTTCATAATACGCTGGCGTCATGTAAAGATAATGACCCATGTAGTTTTCGCACACCGCACTGATCCTAACGCTGAGATCGCCCTTATCTTCATCCCGGATCATGATGCTGTCCCCGGCCTCCACTTCCAGTTCCTTAGCCATCTTCTCCGTCAGTATAACCCCGTCTTCATCAAGCCGGTACTCGCCGCCTGTGACCCGGTTCTGGAGGACAACAAATTCAGGAAATCCCTCCACATCCTCCGGGACATCGATGTAAACGTCATGCCACTCATCACCATTTCCAACTGTGATCTGCGTGAGAAGTCCTTCTGCCGATCCGGCCACATTTTCATCTGAGAGAAGGGCGGACGACAGCTCCCCTCGTTCTTCCTCTGTGATATCTTCCTCGAGTATAATATTTCCGTCATAGAGCTGGATCTCGCCATACTGGATATCAACAATAGCAAAGATCGAGTCTTTCAGGCCGAATCCGACCAGCATCAGCGCCATACAGCCGCCGATGCCGAAGATCGTCATAAAGAACCTCTTCTTGTAGCGCACCAGATTCCTTATGCTCGCTTTCCACGAAAAATTCAGGCGTTTCCATATGAAAGGCACCCGCTCAAGGAGTACCCTCTGCCCCTGCTTGGGCGTGGGCGGGCGCATCAGTTCAGCCGCCTGCTGCTTCAACTCATTAAAGCAGGACAGAAATGTCGCTGCCAGCGTACATGCCAGCGCGGCTGCGGCAGCGCCAAGTCCATACTGGACATTGTATGGGATGGACAGTTCATTCATATAGGGGTACATGATTCCATATGCGTTGATAATAATATACGGAAAAGCCTTCTCCCCGAACAGAATACCCACGGTACTGCCTGTCACCGTAGCCAAAAGAGCATATCCCAGATATTTTCCTGCTATGGAGTGCCTCTCATAACCCAGTGCTTTGAATGTGCCAATGAGCGTTCTCTGCTCTTCCACCATCCTTGTCATTGTCGTAAGGCTGATCAGCGCTGCGACAAGGAAGAAAATGACAGGGAACACTTCTCCGATTGCCCTCATTCTATCCGCATTATCGCCATACGTTGTATAATCCGGGAGATGATTCCTGTCGTATACATACCACTCCGGCTTTTCCAGATCCTTTATCTCCGATTCCGCGTCCACAAGCTCCTGCCAGCCTTCGTCAAGCTCAGTCCTTGCATCTTCAATCTGCTGTTCACCGTCCTCAATCTCAGCCAGAGCCTCAGCTTCTCCCTCGTAGTATTCATTCCAGCCGTCATTGACCTCGTTCTGAGCATCCACCAGTTCAGCCTGCCCAGCCTCGATCTGGTCTGCGGCGTCCTGTATCTGCTGCTGCCCGCTCTCCAACTGATCCCATCCGCTGTTAATCTGGTCCTGAGCTGCGGCAAGCTCCGCTTTAGCTCCATCAATCTGTGCCTGCGCCTGTGCGATGGAAGCCTCGCCATTTTGTATCTCAGCATATAAGGCGCTCATTGCCCCAAGCGTATATTCGTCCGTCTGGCCGCCTGCCGCAAGCGCGTTGTACTGCTCCTTCGCGGCATTCAACTGATCGATCTGTTCATTCAAGGTATCAATATTGGCATTTAACTCCTCCTGCCCCTGATCGATCTCAGCCTGTCCGTTCAACAGCTCCTGTCTCGAAGTCTCCATCTGCTCCTGTGAGGATAAAAGCTCAGATCTTGCGGCCTCCAGTTCACTCTTGCCATTGTCGATCTCGATCTGCGCATCCTCTAGCTGCTTTCTCGCATCGGCCAGCTCTGCCTCAGCCTCGGCTTTTCCATCTTCTAACTCCTGCCTCGCGTCTAAAAGCTCCTGCTCCCCGTCTTCTAACTCTGTCCGTGCGTCCTCGATCTCCGCCTCCGCCTCAGCTAAAACCTCTTTGTAGCGGACTTCCTCACGTTCTTTCTTAATAGCCTCTACATTGTCCAGCGCTTCTGCTACCGCATCATCATAGTCATCGGTAAAGGCGGTCAGTTCCTTAGCTCCTTCCGCCTGTGCGTAGATCTCTGTATATACGTCAAGGGTAAAGCTCTCCTCAGGCACACAGAGGAATGCAGTAACACTTCCGTTTCCAATGGTCGTGCTGCCCCGCTGGAAAGAAATGTAATTGGGACTGCTCACCGCCCCTGTCACGGTAAATGTATCTGTGGCCAGCGTGTCCGTGATCTCATCGTCCGTCCCGCTTAAAAGCGTGATCTTATCGCCGATCTCCAGTCCACTCTGTTCCAGATAATCCACATCCACGGCGCACTCATCCCCGGCCTTTGGCAGTCTGCCCTCTTCAAGCTGTACTTTGTTCATCGTCGGCAGCATGGACATGACATGGACTACGATCTGGCTGTCCCCGTCAGTACAGAGCGCGTCCAAAGAGTATCCTCCTTCTGCATACGCGATGCCGTCCACAGCTTCTATAGCACTGACGTCGTCTTCCGTAAGTCCCAAGGTGCTGATCACCTGTATATCCATCAGATTCTTCGCGTCAAAATAAGCGTCGCCCGAATATCTCATATCCGGCTCTGAAGCGCGGATACCGGAGAAAAACGCACATCCAATGGCAACGATAAAAAAGATAGACAGAAATCGTCCCAGACTGCGCCGGATCTCCATATAAAAGTCTTTTCTCAAAGCCTGTTTCTTCATCCGTTTCTCCTACCATTCTATCTCATCGATGGACATGGGATTTTCATTTAGTTCCATTTGAGATACTTGTCCGTTCTTAATATGTATGAGACGGTCCGCCATAGGC
>ERZ1643251.4681-NODE-4681-length-11698-cov-11.673881_pt1 | contig 11698 bp, 7 predicted proteins | sample MGYA00579261_ERZ1643251 | MGnify/ENA primary metagenome ERZ1643251 (study PRJEB29033, sample SAMEA4952267) | chicken gut metagenome | biome: Broiler Chicken; feature: Gastrointestinal Tract; material: Caecum | place: Ireland | collected 2018 | study: Broiler... | reverse complement strand
TCACTTTCTTCAAATCCTCGCCAAGTATAAAAACTTTGCAAGAAAAAGAAGACTTCTTCAAAAAGCACCCTTCGCAGCTAATTTAAACGAGAGAAATCTCGTTTTTTTAATATCTCTAACAATTTGGTTGCGAGTGCAAATCGCTCGCGTTGCTCGCTAAGTGGTTCGCAGGTTCAAATGAATAATAAAAAACGAAGAGACATTCTCTTCGCTTCACTTTGGTTGCGGGAGCAGGATTTGAACCATAAATGAACCGCCCGCTCGCGTTGCTCGCTAAGTGGTTCGCAGGTTCAAATGAATGATAAAAAACGAAGAGACATTCTCTTCGCTTCACTTTGGTTGCGGGAGCAGGATTTGAACCTGCGACCTTCGGGTTATGAGCCCGACGAGCTTCCGGACTGCTCTATCCCGCGATGTGATTATAGTATATGCCACATTTAAAATATTGTCAACAATTTTTTGAAAAAATTATAAAAAAATTAGTTAAAAATGCATTTTTATGCTATTATTTTGCTATGACAAAAGATTGTAAGTTTTTAATTCACACACTTAAACAAGCCGCAAAAATTATAGATGGCAACTTTCAAGTCATGCACAAGGGCAGTGGCAGCGATTTGGTTACTAGCTATGATTTTGCTGTTGAAAAATTTATCACAGAGCAGATTAAACAAAATTATGATGGTTTTGACATCGTAAGTGAAGAGTTTAACGCTGAAAAGTTGCTAACAAAAAATTGCTTTGTCATTGATCCTATCGACGGTACGATAAACTTTGCAAACGGCATCCCTTTGTGGGGGATTCAAGCAGCGTGCATCAAAAACGGCAAGCCAGTTGCGGCAGTGATTTATCTGCCAATGCTGGGCGAATGTTATTATGCAGATGAAAGCGGAGCATATTTAAATGACAAGCCGATTAAAGTGCTTTCAAAACCTATGCGAAACATCATAGGCGCAATTTGCGACCTTGAAAAAAGTCAATTATATATGAAAATTTTAGGCGAGCATTATGGCTGCGGCAGACATCTTTGCGCTGCAAGCATCAGTTATGCATATTTAGCGGCAGGCAAGGTGCAATATTTTATTGCCAAGTTTTCAAAGTATAATCCATGGGACTATGTTCCCGGTGAATATATCTGCAAACAGGCTGGAGCATATTTTATTTTTCAAAACGGTGTTCGGTTTTTAACTTCAAATAAACAGTTTTTTGAAAAAATCAAAAAAAATATTAAAAATATATAAAAAACACGCAAAAAATGCGTGTTTTTTGTTTATTTAATTCAAATTTTCTGCATAGAACATGTTTTTAAATTTGACATTATTTTCAAACAATTCATCAAAAGTGCCTGTGTCGATAATCTGCCCGTCTTCTAAAAAGAAGATTTTGTCCACATCCTTAATGGTGGAAAGGCGGTGCGCAACTATGATGATTGTGCTTTTGCCTTTCATTTCATCAATGCTGTGTTTGATGTCGCCTTGTGCAAAATTATCCAGCGACGAAGTGCTTTCGTCAAAGATGATTATTGGTGAATTTCTAAGCATCGCTCTTGCAATGGCAAGCCTTTGCTTTTGCCCACCTGAAAGTTTGATGCCGCTTTCTCCCACCTGTGTGTCAATGCCGTTTTTAAGTGAGGCAATAAAATCATTAAGAGATGCCCGTTCAAGAGCGCTTAAAATTTCTTCATCGGTTGCGTCTTTCTTCGCTAGCAGCAAATTCTCTTTGATTGTCATGTCAAATATGTAAGGGAATTGATTGACAAGCGAAATTGAATTTCTAAGCGTTTCTTTGTCAAGGTCTTTAATGTTAACGCCATCAATCAGCACTTCGCCTTTGTCTGCTTCGTACATTTTAGACATCAAATTTAAAATGGTGGATTTGCCAGAACCAGATTTTCCCACAAACGCCACGCTGGTGTTAGGTTGAATTTTAAAACTGAGATTATTCAAAACTTTGTTAATGGATGAAATTTTGCGCTCTGGCGGGGTTTTATATTTTTTCTTGCCAGTTGTCTCATCCTTTTCATATTCGATATATGAATAGCAAACTTTTTTAAATTCAATTTTTCCTTTCACATCGTCAAGGTAAGTTGTTCCAAAATGTTCGCAGACAAAGAACCGTTCATCAAATAGTGAAAACATTCTTTGAGTGTAAACTTTAATTTCTGTGATAGATGTCCAAACATTGCCAATACACCATACAAAACGATGAATTGAACCATTGTTAGAATAAATTATCATGTAAGTGGCAAGAGTCATCGTGCCTAAATCCACAAAGTAAACTCCTAAAATCAACAAACCCAAGCCGCACAACTCAATTAAAGTGTTTCGAGCGGTGTAAAACCACAGGTTTGTTACATCGGTTTTTGTGGCCTGATTTTTGTAGTCATCATAGTGGAACTTAGATGTTTTGCTGAGCGCGTTTTCAAGCCCCAAAGCCTTGATGTCTTTCTCACTGCGAACAATTTCTGTGGTCAGTGAGTTTATTTTGTCGCCTTTTTTACGAGTGAGAATTCTGTTTTTCTTTAATGTTTTAGTTCTAAAATATTCAATTATTGTGGTTATTAAAATCACAGCAACCAAAATTATTCCCACATACACATTAAGCGTGATTATGTAAATTAAAACGGTTAGCGTTGTTAAAATGTTTGCAACATCATCGATAATTCCTGTAAGCCTGCCTATAACGCTTGCTGGGTCGTTTACAATTCTTTGCACGAAAGTGCCGGTGTCGTATTCAGCGTATGTTTTTGAAGTGAATTTGAAGGCCTGTTCTGCCAAGTCTTGGTTGATTTGAGCGATAATTTTGTTGGAGTATTTATAGTATAAAAAGTCAATCAATACCCAAATAATTCTTCTTACAATGTAAATTCCGCCCACAATCAGCAGAGTAAAAATGCCTTCTCTATATGCTTCAACAGTGATGCTTTCAATCGACTGTGCAAGCAGCAGTGTTATGAACACGTCAAGTACCGATGAAATGGCCATCAAAAACACATAGCCTATTACAACAAATTTGTTGGCTTTTAAATATTTTATTATGCCAATTTTATTTTTTGCTTTTTTCATAAAAAAACCTCCGCATTAGTATTTTCCTGCGAAGGTTTTGATTTCAACTAAAAAAATATGGTTAAAACAGACCATTCGCATGGAAAGAAGATATAGATTTGTTTAACTTTGTAAGCATTTTTCTATCCATTTCAAAATGGCCTCCTTTTAATTTTTTTTGCTTAACTATTGTTCGACAATAAAAATATATTTGATTTTTAACATTTTGTCAAGAGAAAAATAAAAAAAGATTAAAAAATCTGCTTTTTTATTGATGAAAGTTTATTTTTAATCCTTGAAAGAGCGTTGTCAACGCTTTTTTTAGATAGATTTGTTTTTTGAGAAATTTGCTCGTATGAAAGCCCGGCTAAGTAATATTTCAAAACTTCAAATTCAAGCGGGGAGAGATTTTTTTTAAGCCCAGCAATGATTTCTTGATTGGTTTGCTTGTTTATAAGTTGTTCGTCAGGGCGCTGCGCAGAAGTTAGCGCAAAAATGCCAAAGTCGTCCTCATCCTCATCGGTGATTGGAAGGGCGCTTGAAAGCACCTGATTTTTTTGAGTGGAGGCATTTCTAACAGCCGATTGAATTTGCCTGCGAATGCAAAGCGATGCAAATGTTGCAAACGAAGCGTCTTTATCAGGGGAGTAGTTTTTTATGGCTTTGTAAAGGCCAATCATGCCTTCCTGAATTAAATCTTCCACATCTCCGCCCACCAAAAAGTATCCACGCGAACATTTGTTGATTGCGGAGCGATATCTATTAAAAAGTTCAAGTTCTGCCTTGCTGTCCCCAGCCTTGGCGAGGGAGGCAAGTTCTTCGTCTGTCATTTTAACCTCTTTGTCTTAAAATTTCAAACACAACTATGCCGCATGCCACGCTTGCATTCAGCGAGTTGACTTTGCCTTTAAGTGGCAGAGTGAGAACTCCGTCACACATCGAAATGATGCTTTGTTTAACGCCCTTGCCCTCCGAGCCGATTATCACGGCTATTGGCTGGTTAAGATTTTTGGAGTAGATGTTTTCGCCGCCGGTTTCGGCTGCATAGACCCACACGCCCATATCTTTTAAAGCGGCAATCGCCTCTTTCAAATTTGTAACCATGCTAATTTTCATGTTGCTGATTGCGCCAGTTGAGGTTCTAACCACGGTGTCGTTTACAGTGCAAGCGCGATTTTTTGGAATGATTATGCCGTCCACGCCAGCGCACTCACAAGAACGAATGATTGCGCCAAAGTTGTGCGGGTCCTCAATGCCGTCAAGCAAAACAAAAAATGGCTTCTCTGTTGCGCTTGCAAGAAGTTCTTGCAGCGGGGTGTATTTAAAGTCCACCGCCTCCGCGATGTAGCCTTGATGGTGGGCGGTTGTGCTTTTTCTATCCAGCGCCTGTTTTGGCACGAAATCCACGCGCAAGTGATGCTTGCGCGCCAAAAACACTATTTCATCTTTGCGATTTGAAAAATTTGCATCAACCATGATTTTGTTGATGGTAAGCCCGCCTTCAATCGCTTGCCTTACTTGATTTCTTCCTTCAATCTGCATCTTTATCCTTTATTGAGGCGTCTAAAACATACAGCAGACGCTCTTCTTTATTGTTGATTTGTAGATATCCCACAAGTGCTTCAAAAGCGGTGGCGAGTTTATAGTCTTTCACCTCGGCGTTTTTAGCGGAATGTTTTGCTTTGGCATTGCGCGCACGCCTAACAATTTCCTGTTCGTCATCTTGCAGTTGCAGTGAAGAGAGCACTTCGCTTTGATGCACGGCGCTGCAATATTTGGCGCAGATTTTGTGAACTTGGTTCATAGGCGCCTTGCAAATGTTAAGCGCCCACATTCGCACAAAAAGCGTGTGAATTGCGTCACCTAAAAACGCAAGTTGCAGGGGAGAGAGTTCTTTCATGCCCGCCTCACACATTAAAGCGGAAAAGCACAACATCGCCATCCTGCATAATATAGTCTTTGCCTTCCATGCGCACTTTGCCCTTTTCTTTGGCTTTTAAAAAACTTCCGGCCTCAACCAAATCGTTGTAAGACACAATCTCAGCCTTGATGAAGCCTTTTTCAAAATCGGTGTGGATTTTGCCTGCGGCTTGCGGCGCTTTTGTGCCTTTTTTGATTGTCCAAGCGCGAACTTCTTTTTCGCCAGCGGTGAGGTAACTCATAAGCCCAAGCAAATCATAACTTGCAGTAACAAGTTTTTCAAGACCGCTTTGTTTGATGCCAAGTTCTTCTTTAAACATTTCGCGCTCGTCCTTTGGCAGAGAAATCAACTCTTCCTCAATCTTTGCGCAAAGTGTGATGCAGCCGGAATGCTCTGCCGCTGCATATTCTTTAACTTTGTTGGAAAAGTCATTTTCGCCTTTTTCTATGTCGTTTTCGCCGATGTTGGCAACATAGATTACAGGCTTAGCAGTGAGCAGTGAAAAACTTTTTACAATTTCGTTTTCTTTTTCCGTTATGGCAAGCGTTCTAACAGGCTTGCCTTGTTCAAGTTGCAGTTTAATTTTGCCAAGCAGCGCAACGCTTTCAATCAAACTTTTGTCGCCAGTTTTAATAAGTTTGCTGTCTTTTTCAAATTTTTTTGTAACTTGCTCCAAGTCAGCAAGCGCAAGTTCCAAATTGATTACCTCAATGTCGCGAATAGGGTCTACGCTGCCGTTTACATGAATGATGTTTTGATTTTCAAAGCATCTTACAACATGCACAATGGCGTCCACTTCACGAATATGGCTTAAAAACTTATTTCCTAAACCTTCGCCTTGGCTTGCCCCAGCGACAAGCCCTGCAATGTCCACAAACTCTATGCTTGCAGGAGTGATTTTTTGCGTGTGATACATTTGCCCCAGCACTTGCAGGCGCTCGTCTGGCACATCCACCATGCCAACATTAGGTTCAATGGTGCAAAAAGGATAGTTGGCGCTTTCCGCGCCAGCCTCCGTTATTGCGTTAAATAAAGTGCTTTTGCCAACATTTGGCAAACCTACAACACCAATTTTCATTTTAATCCTTATTTATATAGTTCTTTCAGTTTCGTTATTTTTTTGAACAGGTTTAGGTGTGATTGGTTTGTCTGCACCAATTTCGTCTATCGAGGAAGAAGGTGTTTCTGCAACAGGTGTTTCCGGTGTTTCTGCAACAGGTGTTTCCGGTGTTTCTGCAACAGGTGTTTCAGTTTCGCTAACGCTTTCCTCAGCATGTTCATCGGTTGTTTTTTCTCGACTGTAAACCTCATTTTGTTCAAGTTGTTTTAAAACTTCTTTTTCTTCAATTTTTGCTCTTGCTTTGTCGGCGACATTTCTTGGCAAGTTTCTTGACCTAAGTGCCGAGTCGTTTTCAAGTTTTTGTTCACGCCTTATAAGTTTCTTTAATTCTTCTGGGTCGTTTCCTTCTCGTTCAACAGCGGCATATGCGTCTTCCAGTTTTGCTCGTTCATCTATGAAGTTATTTGTCCATGTCAATGAAGCATCGTAATTTTCTGCCATATCCTTTGATCTGAGTGGATATTTTGTAGGGTCTGGATCATTCAAATAATTTGATAAATCTGATCCTAAAATTTCCTTATTATTAAAATCTTTGTCTTTAATCGCGTTAGAAATATCTTTTTGTGCATCTAATATATAATCCCTTTGGTTTTGTGAGCAATTTGACAAAAATTTTCTTGTTGCTTTTTCGCCACGCCTATACATAACACTTTGAGCGATAGGGTAGGAATAATCGGTGACGAACTCATCGCGAGCGTCATCTTTGATGCGGGAAATTTCCTCGGCAGTAAATTCTTTGTCAGGCTGCGCTTGTTGCTTCTCTTGCAACGCAAGTTCTGCTTTTTTGGCTGCAATTTGGTTAATCAATCTAAAATTGCCACCAGCCAGCGCATTAAAGTTTTCATCTTCAAGTTTTTGCGCTTTATTTAAGCGTTTGCGTTTTGTTTTTGCATCCATTGAACTGTTAAATGTTCTTAATTCTTCAATTTTTGCTTCACGCTCTAAGAACTTCTCTGCTTGTCTTTCGCGCCTATTTTTGCGTTTTCTTTGAGCGGCGATTGATGCACTTAAATTTGATTCAAAACTAGATTTTTCACTTATAAAATTAGACCCAAAGTATAATGCTCCGCCTGCGCACAAGCATCCAATTGCTGCTGGAACAAGTGCTGCAACACCAGGAACCAAAACTGCTCCAACCATTAAGAACAGGGCAGCAATCATGCCCAATGTGCCAATGGTTTTAAAAATTGGCCCCAACGAACTTGGTTGTTTTTCAACTTTAACATTTGGTGTTTCTTTTTTGCCAGTATTGCCATCCGCAGGAGGTGTAGGTGGAGTTCCAGCCCCGCCGGGTTCGGCAGGAGCGGCCTCTTCAACAGGAGCATCTGGCGCAAGCGCATCAGCCGCCGGGTCAGCGCCTAAAATAGGCATAGCGTCATCGGCGACGTTTCCTGCATCATCTACAACCTTAACTCCTTTTGAGCTCTCTGAGTCGTCTGGAACAGGACCTGGGTCTACTATTACAGCGTCAGGGTTGCTATCTTGGTTTAACGAATAAACGGTTTCATTTGCTGTGGATGTGACAATTTCAGCATAACCGGTTTTGTCCGCCTGGTCTATTGATATGATTTCACTGATTTGCAATGGTTCACCTGCCGCAACAGATGCGGAAATATGTTCTGGATATTCAAAGTTTACAGTCTCTCCAAATGCAAATTGTGCAGCAGCATTAAGAATTTTAAAGTTTGCATCATTTTTGATTTCACCAGAGGCGTTTTTTGTAAATAAAATTGGCAATTCAAGTGAACGAGGCTTACTTTTTGTGCCTACTTGAAAATCTATACCCATATCAAGAGGCTTGCTTTTTTCATAGGTGTATTCCAAGTTTGAAACAGGTTCAAAGGCTCCGTTATGGAAAACATAGTTTTTAAAACTGCGCTTTCCTGTTCTAACCCTTGCCATTATTAAAGAATTTTGAACAGCGCCGTTTTTGCCGTCGCCTTTAACAACTGGCGCATGAAAAATCTGCAAATCGCCATAATCTACCACGCTGAAAGGTTGCTTTGAGTTTGATGCAGTGTTGATTTTTGCGTGGCAATGTGCAAGTGCAAGTAAAAATTCGGTTGAGTAAGTTGAAATTAAATGCTTTTGATTTAATTCGCCGGTTTTAGGGTCAATGCTGCCGATGTTTGCGTAAGTTGCCGAGGCATCAAAGCAATCCTTAACTAGCGTTGAGGAAAAGTTAAAGCCGAAAGTGGAGGTTGCTTCATTGCCGGTTGGGCGCCTTTGCAACACGGTTTTCTCGCCGGCAGTAATTTGCAATGCTCTCGCATTTGCGTGAATAACAATCTTGTTTTCCTCTGTGCCTTTAAGTTGAATTTGAAAACCCTTTTGCCTTGTTGCTTTTGAAGAGTCTATCAAATCAATCTGCTCAATCTCAAAAGCATAAAACTTGTCAGTAACATCAATGTCCGCTTTTTTAACACCTTTCAGGGCATCAAGTTCGGTTTCTGACAAAATAGACTTTGGAATGCAAACATAGTTTTTGTCTTGCTTTTTAAAGCAACTTAGCATCAAAGTTTTTGCAGAAGAATCTGCAATAACCAATAGGTCGGTTGTGTCTGTATCAGCGCTTCTTGTTGCGTTGTCTATAATTTTATTTTTTTGCTCAAACAAAGTTTGGTTGCCTTCGGCATCCACAGAAGAATAAAAACTTGAAAAACCAACTGTGTTTATTGATTTGTCTGCGTTTGCAGAAGCATTAAACTTATCAAGTTCAACAGATTGTTTTTTATTAGACGAAGCCATCTATCATCCTCCTTAGTTAATTAATTTATTATAACCTAAAATAGGCTAAAAGTCAACATTAGCAAAGGTTTTATTACCAAATATTGACAAAACATGGCAGCCAATATGCTTGACTAAATTAAAAATTTTAGTAAACTTAATGTATTAGGAGATTTTTTGTATGGGCCTTTTTGGAAATGAAAACAAATCACAGGTTAAAAAGTTAAAGAAAATTGCAGACAAAGTTATCGCTTTGGAAGATAAATATGCGGCCATGGATGATGAACAGTTGCAGTCGCAGACGCAGGTGTTAAAAGACAGGCTTAAAGCGGGTGAAACGCTGGATGGCATTTTGCCAGATGCCTATGCGGTTGCGCGTGAGGCGGCAAGCAGAGTGCTGAACATGAAGCATTTCTATGTTCAAATTTTGGGTGGAATTGCTTTGCACCAAGGCAGAATTGCCGAGATGGCAACAGGTGAAGGTAAAACACTTGTTGCAACGCTTCCGGCATACTTAAACGCACTCGCTGGCGAGGGCGTGCATGTTGTAACCGTCAATGAATATCTTGCAAAGCGTGACGCTGAATGGATGGGCAAGGTTTACAAATTTTTGGGCCTCAGCGTGGGTGTTGTTGTGGCAAACATGCCAGAAGATAAAAAGCGCGCTGCTTATAACAGCGACATCACATATTGCACAAACAACGAACTTGGCTTTGACTATCTTCGCGATAACATGGCTGTTTCAAAAGATAGGCGCATGCAGCGCGGTCAAAGTTTTGCCATTGTCGATGAAGTGGACTCAATTTTGATTGACGAGGCAAGAACGCCACTCATCATCAGTGGGCGTGGCGGAAAATCCAGCGACAACTACATCAATGCTCAAAAATTTGCAAAAAGTTTGAAAAAAGACGCTGATGTTGAAATAGACATAAAAACCAAACAAATAAACATGACTGAAAGCGGAATTCAAAAAGCCGAGCGCTTTTTTGGTGTGGAAAATTTGGCGGATATTGAAAACTTGGAACTCAACCACTACATCAACAACGCTTTAAAGGCCAATTTCATCATGTTCCGTGATGAAAACTACATCGTCAAAGATGGTGAGGTTATAATTGTCGATGAGTTTACTGGAAGGTTGATGCCAGGCAGAAGGTTCAACGATGGCTTGCATCAGGCGATTGAGGCCAAAGAAAATGTTGAAATCAAGGACGAAAACAAAACCCTTGCAACGATAACATTCCAAAACTATTTTAGGCTGTATAAAAAACTTTCGGGTATGACGGGAACTGCCAAAACCGAAGAGGGTGAATTTAGAACAATTTACAGCCTGGACGTTGTAACCATTCCACCAAACCTGCCAAACAAGCGTAAGGATGAGGCGGACATTGTCTACACCACTTACAACGGCAAAATCAAGGCCATTGTGGAAGAGATTGCACGCTGCCACGAGGCAGGCCAGCCAGTGCTGGTGGGCACAATTACAATTGACAAAAGTGAGGAGCTTTCCAAAGCGCTTAAAGCCGCAAAAATTAAACATGTTGTGTTGAACGCGAAAAATCATGAGCAGGAAAGTGCGATTGTTGCACAAGCGGGAAGAAAGGGCGCAGTAACCATTGCCACAAACATGGCGGGCAGAGGAACAGACATTTTGCTGGGCGGCAACCCAGAGTTTATGGCGAAGAAAAAAATGCAGGATGAAAAATTCACTGACGAGCAAATTTCTTACGCCACTGCTTTCAACCATGTTGATGACGAAGAACTTAACAAGGCAAGGGAAAGGTTTAACGCGCTTTACACCGAGTTTAAAAAACAAACCGATGAGGAAAAACAGGAGGTTATTAAACTTGGCGGCTTGCACATAGTTGGCACGGAGAGACACGAGTCAAGAAGAATTGACAATCAGTTGCGAGGCCGTGCGGCAAGGCAAGGTGACCCAGGTTCCAGCGTATTCTTCTTGTCGCTTGAAGACGATTTGCTTAAACGCTTTGGCGGGGAAAGGCTGCAAAAAATTGCACAGGCGTTTAGGATTGACGAGGCCACACCAATTCAACTTAAAATTTTAACAAAACAAATTTCGGCGGCACAAAAGAAGATTGAAATTCAAAACTTCTCTGCCAGAAAAACTGTTTTGCAGTTTGACGATGTGATGAACGCACAGCGCAAAATCATATATGAAGAGCGCAACAAAGTGCTGGACGGTTTGCCAGTTCATGAGCAAATTATGGGTATGTTTCCAGACATCATCCACAAAATTGTGGAGGACAACTTGGATGACGACAAGCCCTATTTTGAGTGGGACCTTGCGCCAATCAATGCGGATTTAGAGCGCGGCTGGTTTGAAAAAGGCAGCAATGTTATGGATGAAAAATTTGTTGAAGAGTGCGATGCAAGGGAGGTTGAAGAAAAACTTTTAAACCTCATCTACAAGCGCTATGCACAGCGTGAGGAAGAGGCAAAAGGGCTTAACATCAACTTTGAAAACATTGAAAGGTTTGTGCTTTTGAAAGTGGTTGATGCACATTGGATGAACCACATTGATGACATGCAAATTATGAAAAATGAAATGTTTTCAAGAAGTTATGGCAATCAAGATCCTGTGCTTGCCTACAAGCGTGAAGGCTTTGAACTTTTTGAAGAGATGATTGAAAAAATAAGAAAAACCACCTGCCAAATTTTGCTTGCCAGCCATTTTCAGGTGGAGGGCGAAAGAAAGCCTGTTCCAAAACCAACTTTCACACCGATTGCAAGGAAAGAGCCTTTGCCGCAAGAAAAGCAGCAGGAAAAGCAAAAACCAGTTGTTCAAAAAACCGTTGTCAATGATGCTCCAAAAGTTGGGCGAAACGAACCTTGCCCATGCGGCAGCGGGAAGAAATATAAGAATTGCTGCGG
>ERZ1643251.4679-NODE-4679-length-11700-cov-6.000000_pt1 | contig 11700 bp, 7 predicted proteins | sample MGYA00579261_ERZ1643251 | MGnify/ENA primary metagenome ERZ1643251 (study PRJEB29033, sample SAMEA4952267) | chicken gut metagenome | biome: Broiler Chicken; feature: Gastrointestinal Tract; material: Caecum | place: Ireland | collected 2018 | study: Broiler... | reverse complement strand
GCCTTTTTCGGGCAAGAGGCAAAGGGGCACGGGACGGTTGAAAATGCGGCTCTCTGAAATTTAAGTTTGCGCAAGTCAACGGGAAAAAGGAAAATTGGTGCATACATATGCCCTAACTAATGCGGATAAAATAAAAAACAGCTCCGCAAAGGAACTGTTGCAAATGAGGTATATAAAAGTTTTACGCGGCAAATTTTCGGCCGTTGACTTGTGCGAGGAACCGTGCAACAATGGCCTCCCGGAAAAGGAAAAACTTACGAGGGAAAACGAAAAGGATAATATAAAAAACTGCACGGTGCGGCGGCGGAACAGGGCGAATTTGCAAGCGGGTTAGCGCAAAACGCCCTGTCCGCCGCCATGTTTTTTTCAGATGGTTGTGGGCTGTTCAGTCATTGCGACGTGCGCCCATATTGGCGAAGCTACTTGTATAATATTATGGGCGCACGTCGCACGCTCACAGGGTTATTTTAATATTTTAGTTCTTTTGCTTGGCGTTTTTAAGGGTAAATTTAGTTGGTAGTTTGGTCGGTTAAGTAAAAAGGCGTGAGCTTGTCTGCGGCGGCGCGGAGCGCCGCCGCACTCGTCTATGACAAGCTCACGTCTAACTGCCATTTGATTGATTTGGCAGTCAATTTTGATATTTAATTTATAGGCTTTTTCTGCTTGTTTTTTGTGTGTGCGCTTAGGTTGGCGGCGAGCGTAGCGAGCCGCCGCTTGTTTAAACCTTAAGCGCACACACTACAGCCATTTGATATTTTGACAAGTATTTTCTGATCCTAAAGTCGAGGCTTTATGGGGCTGAAAGGATAAGTTAATTTTCTTAAAGGTTCGGGTATAGAATCTCAGGCGGAAAATAAATGGGAAAATGTGACTCTCTACAAAATGCCGCAATACATAATTCAATACAGTTCCATATGTTTTTTAAGCTAACTGCAAGGTTTTAATTCTTTTATTCAATATTTTTGTCAGAATATGGCTATTATTTTTATATATTTTTGTCAAATAGAATGGTGTAAGATATTGCATTTTTGTCAACGGTGTGGTATAATCCGATTGTGGAGGTGCTGAAATGTTGACAAGAAAGATAGCCCGCGAGATAGAACACTGGATAGATAACAGCCAAAAAGCTCTCATAATTTACGGCGCGAGGCAGGTGGGGAAAACCTATATCGTGCGCTCCGTGCTTGAAGAGCGGGGAGAGGATTACGTTGAGTTTAACCTTATCCGTGATAAGAGCGCATTGGATATTCTGCGCGGTTTTACTTCTGTGGACGACCTGATTTTAAAACTTTCTCTGCTTTCAGAAAAGCCGCTCACGCCGTACAAAACATTCATCTTCTTTGACGAAATTCAGGAATATCCCGAAATTGTTACTACCATAAAATTCCTTGTGGAGGACGGCAGGTTCCGCTATATTCTCAGCGGCTCGCTCCTCGGCGTTGAGGTAAAAAATATAAAGTCCGCACCCGTCGGCTATCTGCAGTCGCTCACCATGTACCCGCTCGATTTTGAGGAGTTTCTGCAACTGTTCCATGTGGATAAAAAAATCATGGACGAGCTTAAAGATTGCTATACCAAAAGACAGCCCGTGGATGAGGTTATTCACAAGCGGTTCAATGAGATATTCAATTTATACCTCATCATAGGCGGAATGCCCGCCGCCGTGGACGCGTATCAACGGACGAACAATATCGACGACGTTATTACAGAGCACAACTCTATAATAGAGCAGTATAAACAGGATTTCACCAAATACGAGGCGCAGCATAAGCGGCTGTTTCTGACGCGAATTTACGATATAATTCCCGCAGAGCTCAATGAAAAGAATAAGCGCTTCAACGTATCCGATGTGGAGAAGGGCGCGCGCTACGACAGAATCAAAGATGATTTTATATGGCTCACTGCGGCGGGTGTAGCCATTGCGACCTATAACGTAACCGAGCCCGTTCTGCCCCTTTCGCTGAATGAGAAGGCTTCGCTTTTCAAACTATTTTTATCTGACGTCGGTCTTCTAACTACTATATACGGCAAGGCGACAAAGCTGAAGATTGTAAACGGCGCGGCGGGGATAAACAAGGGCGGCATATTCGAAAACGTAGTGGCGCAGGAACTCACCGCGCACGGTTATGCAAGCTATTATTATGTGAGCAAAAAGTTTGGCGAGCTTGATTTTGTGCTCGAACACGACGGGCATGTGCTCCCCATCGAAGTAAAGAGCGGCAAAGATTACACGCGCCATTCCGCGCTCGACAATGTGCTGAATGTAGAAGAGTATGGAATATCGGAGGCGCTTGTTTTTTCTTCGGCAAACATATCTGTAGATGGCAAAGTTGTGTATTACCCCGTGTATATGGCGATGTTTTTGAGCGAGGATATTGAAGCCGACCCCGTTTTGCCGCTGTCGAGGTTTTCATTCTGACGGCGCGGTTTTGAAGTTTATGTCAATGTGCGTTTTACTGATTGATGAGATAAATTATGAATAATTTTGGTGAAAGATTAAAAAGTTTAAGGAAGGCTGCGGGAATAACGCAGCAGGAGTTGGCTGACAAGCTGGGCGTCCACATGCAAACGGTTTCTAAATGGGAGAGGGGCATTTCCGAGCCCGACTTTTCCCTGCTCGGCGGCATTGCCTCCGCGCTCGGCGTAACGTTTGAAAGGCTGCTCGGCACCGATGAAAGCGACTGTACATATGGCGGATATTTCAGTCCCGAAGATGAGGGCAGGGCGCTCGCTTCGGCACGCAGAGCAAAGGGCGAAAGCCAGGATGATATTGCCGCCGCAGTAGGCGTTTCGTCCGACATAGTTTCCAAATGGGAGCGCGGCATAATCTGTCCCGATATTGAACAACTCTGCGCCCTTTCCGTACACTTTGATGTGCCTGCCTCCAAGCTGTACTTCGGCATTACGCAGGATGTGGTCACCGAAACTCCCGTGCAGGCGGTGCGGCGCAGGCGCGTATCACGGGTTGCAATAATTTTAGCGGCGTTTGCGACCGTTACGGCAATAGTGCTTGCAATAGTGCTGCCGCAGGTTCTTACAAGGCGTTTTACCGTTACCGTTGACGGGTTAGAGTATGAAGTGTCGTCCGACGATTGGTTTACACCCGCCACGCCGCAAAAGTCAGGGTACGACTTTGAGTATTTCGCGAATAGTACGGGGGCTATTGTAAATTTCCCCGTAAAAATTTCCTCAGATGAAAGCTTTACTGCTGTGTATTCCGCGCACGAATATACCATAGATTACTGGCTCAACGGAGGGTCTTTTGCAACAGACGCGGCATTTACATTCAGCATGGAGAGCGGCACGGTTGAGCTTGCAACCCCGACAAAAAACGGCGCAACGTTCGAGGGGTGGTATCTCACTCCCGACTATTCGGACGAGGCCGTTGAAAACATTGAGTGTGAAGCTGCCGACATAAACTTATACGCAAAGTGGAGCGATGAGGTATATACAATTCGCTATGAACTGTGCGGCGGTTCGCTGAGCGAGAGCAACCCCGAGTCCGTCACGGCGGGGCAGTCTGTTGTTTTAAGCGAGCCCATCCGCAAGGGCTATAATTTCCTCGGTTGGTACGATTCTCCCGATGGCGGCAACCTGTACGAAAGCGTGGGCGGTGAAAATGCTGAAAATCTCACTCTCTATGCGCGTTGGCAGGAGAGCGGTTCATATTTTTCCATAACTTATCATGCCGACGGCGGAACGCTCCTCGGCGAAAATCCCCAGACTGTCGGCGCGGGAGAGGTGCATGACCTATTCGGGGCGAGCAAAGATTTTTACGACTTTATCGGCTGGAACACGTCGGAGGACGGCAGCGGAGAGTGGGTTGAAAGATTGTACGGCGTGCGCGGCGACACTCATCTGTATGCTATATACACGCCTAAAGTTTATACCGTCGTATATGACCTTGACGGCGGCACCTATGTGGATAAAGTAAATCCCAACCGCATAGCTTACGGCGAAAAGATTACGCTTTCGCCTCTGTTAAAGGCGGGGCATACATTTGTCGGCTGGTTTACGGCAGAAGATGGAGGCAGACAGATAACTGAAATCAATGCGGACAATATTGCTGAATTGAGCACTATATATGCCCGATTTACTCCGATTAGATATACCGTGGAACTCGACGCGGCGGGTGGGGAATTTGTCCTCGGCGGCAATACATATGACTATTTAGACTATGAAATTTATTTCGGCGAAGAACTCGTCCTGCCCGAATGTGTTCTGGCGGGGTATGATTTTATCGGCTGGTACGATGAATCCGGTGAACGTGTGGAAGTGATAGACGTTGAAAATATAGGCAATATTAGGCTTGCAGCAAAATATCGCGAGGCTGGCCTCACGTATCATATTGATTATGTGCTCGGCGGCGGCATTTTAAAGGAAGCCAATCCCGAAGAGGTTGCGTGGGGGCAGGTCATCGGACTTAATTCTCCCGAACGCGAAGGCTGGCTGTTCCTCGGCTGGAATACGGCTGTCGACGGCAGCGGGGAGTACCTGCAGGCTACGCCCGAAGGGCGGGAGGAAGATTTAACCCTGTATGCCGTCTGGCAAGAGATTATGGTAAGCGGCAGTGCGGAGAATTTTGAGTATAAAATCGGTCCCGAAAGCGTAATGATCACGGGATATACGGGCCCCTTTGGGGAAAATGTAGACCTTATTATCCCTTCATATATTGAGGACAAGCCCGTCGTCGCGGTGGAAGGACCGCTGTTTGACGATACTAAATTAGACGGCGAATATGTTGCGTTGCACAGTTTGGTAATTCCCGATACCGTAACGCGGTTGGGCGAACGTTGTTTTTCGCGGTTGGATCGGGTTTCAGAAACTGTAACCATCCCCGCAAGCGTAAAACAAATAGGAAAAGAGTGTTTCAGAGGTTCGGAATTTTCCCTTGAGTTTGCGGCGGGCAGTTCGCTCAAATCTATAGGCAGTTATGCCTTTGCGGGCGCCATACTGATGAATGTGCCCGTTCTTCCCGAAGGGTTGGAAAGGTTGGAATCTTACGCCTTCTATGATGCCTATGTCGTCGCGGGCGGAATTGTTTTACCCGATACGCTTAAATATATAGGCGGCTATTCGCTATTTGTCACGGGCAGCTCGTCAAACAATCATCCCTGCCTGTATATTCCCTCATCCGTAGAGCAGATAGAGGCTAATGCCTTTGGAGAGAGTTCTAGCACATTCATCCGTGTATATACCGCATTGAGTAAAGAGCAGACGGCGGAATTTTTGCCATGTTGGGATAGCAATGCGCAGATAACCTATATCGAAGAGCAAGTTGACGGCATAACTTTAAAGGACGGAGATACGCAGGTATATCTGGAAGGGCAGCACTTTGCGCTGCCCTCGCCCGAGAAGGAGGGCTGCACATTTATAGGTTGGCGCGATATGCAGGGCAATTTTGTCAACAATAATTTTATCCCGCTTGATAACGGTATTGTTCTGGAAGCAGTATATGAGTTGAAAACTCAGTCCGACGGACGGAGCGAATATGCACCGTTTTTATTGGAAAACGGCGCCACGTATGAGCTTACAATATTCGGAAGTCAGCCGTTTTACATTGAACCCGATGTAGATATAGGAGCTCGTTTCCGCATAACCTTCAGCATTAAGGGGGGCAATTGTCTTGACAACCATGCCGTATACCTGATGAATTACGGCAACTTTCTTTACAGCGGGGTGAGCTATGTATATGAAGGTAAAGGGTTATATTTCTGCATTGACGGAACGGGCGGCTGCATGAACGACGTCTTAGTAATAACGGTGCGCATGGAAGCTGTGTAAAAAATTGGATTTGTAAATTGAATGCGGAGAGGCGCGGCAAAGTTTTGCCGCACCTCTCCGCATTTTTTGGCGCTTAAAAGGGCGATTAAGCGAATTTTTCTATAAATTAAGCCAAAATTTCCACCTGTTCGGAAAACTGCGCTCAACAAAACGTTCGCAAAATCTGCTACACTGTCAGTAGTTGCAACAGGGGCAATGCCTCAAAAAATTTAAGGAGATTTTAAAGCGCTTTATGAAAATGATAGATGAACAAAAGTTATATTTTATTGCAAATGTACGACGCGTTGCGCTCGGGGTCAGGCCTCAATATCAATGATTGCTGTAACAGGTATTCCATTTCCGTGGCTACGTTCCGCCGCTATATCGCTTTTCTGCGATTATATTTTTCCGAAACCTATAGCAGGGAAATTGGTTATGATGCCCAATATTTATTGTATCGTTTAAAGTAGTTTTTCTGCTATTGTAATTTGCCAAAAGTATTTTATATTTTCATAAAAAATTTTTTTACCGTTATCAATTTCTGATACACCCGTTTGCTATAATACGAAAAAGGAGCATATCAATGAAAAAAACTATTTTACAGCCCGTTATATCCGATGAAAACACAATAGTTCAGTTTACCGATAGAGTGACGGTTGAAAAAGCTTTGGCCGTAACCGTGCCCAACGGTTATCAGGCCGTCATTTTTATCGATGAAAAAGTTCTCTTTCGTATAGCTCCGTGCGTCGGTAAGCGCCTTGCCGATTATGGTAAAGAGCTCATTGGCAAACAGTGTTGTGTAGCATTTGTGCGCACCAAAGCCGTTCCTGCAATGGCGTGGGGGTTCGGAAACATTCATGTCAACAATGCAAGGTTGAAAGAGGCGTACCGCGCAGGCGCAAACGGCAAATATTTTGTGGAAATTGCGCAGGTGCCTAAACTCATAGGACACTTTGCAAACGACAACAACATTACCGTGGAAAAACTCCGCGATTGCACAATTCCGATCATTAAAAATATCGGCACGGCGCTGTTGGGCGAATATTTCGCGCATACCGATATATCCGTCTTTGAAATTTCTGCCCATGCAGCCGAGTTGCGTAAAAATTTACTCAACAGTTTGCAGGGCGAAAGTGCTTTCGCCTCTGTTGGACTGAAACTTAAAGACCTTACGGTAGACGGCATTTATGTAAATGAGGACGATTTGGCCCTTATCCGCTCGCGCATAAACGAAACCGAAAAAGATGACAAATCGGTCGAAAATGCTTTGCGCGAGAGCGAAAGGGCGGCCGAGGTTTTTTCACGCAGACTCGACGAGGAGTTTGCAAAACTGCGCGAAAGCATAGCGGCGACTTCGTCTGAGGGTAACGCTGCAGAACTTGAAAAATTGCGAGAACAGCTCACGGCTGACCTTACCTCGAAATTAGGCGGTAAGATGCGCGAGGTGCAGGATTCTATATCGGACAGCATAGAGGAAAAATTCCAGACCCTTTTACCATTAAACGAAAAGGCAAAAGAAGAGTACATAAAGAATTTAAAAATAACGGCCCGGGTCTGCATTGAAAATGCCGTAGATGAGGACGGGCTTGTCCCCGCGGCCGCTATGATGTATACGAATATCGAAGAAAACCTTATTAAAAAATTCCGCCTCCGATACGAGAATAAAAAGTTTGTCATGGACTATGACGACTACCTCTCGCTTGCGGATGAGGTCCCCGGTTTGTTGAGCCGTTATGACCTGTCTTCGACGGTATTTACTGACGATGAGGGTGCAGAGGTAACGGAGATGCCTCCGCACGTTCGGTTTTATGAGGCGGGACTCAGCGTGCAGGATTCTTTGAGGGCGAAGGACTATTGGTGTTTTTTAAATAAATTGAGGCACAAATCGCCCGAAAACGATAATTTTCTGCGCAGAAGATTTTTAAATTTTGCGCAGGAGAAAAAATATATTGCCGATGCGCTGGACTTTTTCAGGGCTCACGGATTATATACCAAAGATTGAGGAGGAATTATGAAAAAATATACACCCTCTGTAAGGAACAATAATCAATGCCGCGAGTTGGCGGCAAACGAGTTGAGAGCCGTAATTTACAGGCTTGAAAAGGGGAAGTATGATGCAGGGCTTGACAGCCGCATTGTCAAAGACAGACTGATCCGGTTGACGGACAGCCTTGCAGCGCTTGAGGACTGCATTGGCACGGGCGAAGAAAATATAGGGCCTGTGTCGGCAGAAGCTATAAGGCAAATCAAACAGCTCAAAAAGATGGCAGAGCAATCAATGACCCACCGCTTTGAGGAGGCTGCGGACGAGCTTGAATACACGCTCGGGCTGTGGAAGGATGTGTTAGACGGCAATACCGTGCTGGAAACAGAGGAGGAAGTCGCCAGGGTCCGCGAAAGCCGTATGCGCCGCAAGCTCAACGCCAGACTTGCCGAACTTGAAGCGGTTAAGGCGAGTTTTACTGAAAACGACAGGCGTCTGGAAACTGAAATCGCCGGGTTGGAGAAGGACCTTAACGAATACAACGATGCCATGCTCAACGAGAATAACGAACGGCGCATAAACGAACTGTATCGCAGTATAAAGGCAGTCAGGAGCAAGATAGACATGCTCAACGTGCGCCACGGTAATTATTCGGCGTGCTATAACTTGCTCGATATGATCTATGCCAATGCAAAGGAAATTTTGCGGGCAACCGATTATGCGGGCGAGGAAATTGCAAGGGCAAAAGTTTTCCTCGACATTGAAAAACTCAAAAAAGTGGTAGTCGATCCCGATAAGGCGATAGCTATTTTAAGGCAGATGGATAACGACATAAAGGCGATATCTGTCCGCACGGCCTCACTCGATAAAAAAGTTTTCGGGCTTGACAGCGGCGGGACATCTGTTAATGACGATGCGCTCGCATATAAGGAAGAGTTGATGCGCAAACAGCGCGAAAAACAGGAAATGCAGTCGGCAGACCCTGAAAATATAATAAATTTATCGGCAGACCCTGAAAATATAATAAATTTAACTGATAAAACGGAGGTGAACGGCAATGGCGTTCTTTAAGTCAAAACAGGAAAGGGAAATAATGGCACAGATGGAGCGCGAAGAGCAGATGCAGGTATTTACCGAGCAGATAGAGGAGCTGAAAAAGAAGAGGGAGGAGTACGCCAAGATAGCAGCCGAGGCCGAAGTCAACGGCGATACGGAAACATATAATATTGCCGTTAACGCACTTATTGCGCTCAATGATTCAGTAAGCAGTCTTACGCAAAGCAAAGCCAACTTTGATATAATAAATATTTCCAATTCAATTGCTACAAGCATGGCTACGGCTCTGGATGCGCTCAATAAAATGGCGGAAGGCAAGGCCAACATGCCGGATATACGCAAAATTACAAAAATTAATAAGCAGGTCGCCAGTTACATGAAGGACGTACAGGTTTCGCAAAAGGCAATGTCGGGCGCTATGAGGCGCTCCAATCCAGCGAACAAAGTGCGCAGCGATGCCGAAATTGCCGCCGTGCGCCCTATGATAGATGCCGCGCGCGCGAAGATGACGGGCGATTTAATGCCCTCGGTTTCGGGCATTGATTTATCTGCCGAAATAGAGGCGGAAAAGAATAAAATTATTTGATTATGGACGTCAAGCAGTTAAAAGATGCCTGCAATGCAAAATATGCGCAGGCAATAGCAGGGATGGAACAGGGAGAGCATATATCCTGCATCGCCCGTAACCTTCTCGACGCGGCCGGTCTTCTCGTGAAGATTTCAGAGGTCGATTTTTCGCTGAGCGCAGTATGCCGCGAAAGAGCAGAAAGACTTCTGTCGGCGGCTCGCTCGCTGCGCATAGACGGTGATGTGTCTTCCGTGTATTTCAATCTTACGGGCAAGCGGCTTGCAATCTTTCCGCAGGCTGAAAAGACCGAGGAGAAACCGGTTGAGGGATTGGTTTCTGCGGATGGGATCCCCGCGGGCAATGCGCCGGATGAAAATGCGCCGGATGAAAAGGAGGAGGACGTGCCCGCCGAAAAAGAGAAGTTTGTGCCTGTTATGGACGAAGAGGACGGAGAGCAACTCCGTGACTCCGAGCCGCACGGCGAAAGCGGCGAAAGCGAAATTGACAGCGACATATCCCTCAACGAAATGAAAAATCTCTTGCGCTCTTCGGACGGCAGAGGGCGCAAATACGGCAAAGAAAGTACTGCCGGCTACCGCTTTGCCTGGGACAATATTCCCAAAATCTCCTTCGACGACGTCGCGGGATTGGACGACGTGAAGGAGGCGGTTATGCGCAAAGTATTGCTTCCGCTCAAAAATCCCGAACTGTATGAAGGCTATGTAAAAAAGAACGGCGGCGGACTCTTGCTTTACGGCCCTCCGGGCACGGGTAAGACGATGATAGCCGCCGCAATCGCACATGAAATAGGCGCTAAATTCTGTTCTCTCGGGCCGTCCGACCTCGTTCTTGGTGGTATAGGAAACACCGAAAAGGCATGCGTTGCACTGTTCAAAGAGGCGCGCAGCTTTCCGTGTGCGGTGCTCTTTTTCGACGAAATTGAGTCGATATGTCCCGTAAATACCCATGCGCAGGGCGCAAGGCAATTGAGGAGCGAGCTGTTGCGGCAGATACAGGGAATGGAGGCGTACGGCGAGAAAAGCGACAAAATTCTCTTTCTCATCGCCGCAACCAATAAACCGTGGGACATAGACCCAGCCTTTGTTCGTCCGGGCAGATTCGGCACGCGCATATACGTCGGCCTGCCCGACGCGCCTGCCCGCAGATATATGCTCGAAAAGCGCATAGGCAAGATAATGCATACGGGCAAGGTTATGATAGGTGACATAAACGCAGATTATATCGTCGAAAGGACGGAGGGTTTCAACGGCGCGGATATGACCAACCTTTTGGACGAGGTGCAGGAACTCTCCGCCCTACGTAGCGCAAAGACGGGAATAAAGGAAATTTTGCAGCAGGATTTTGACAATGCTCTTAAAAAAGTCACATCCTCCGTGCAGCAAAAGGATATGCAAAAACTCCTCGAATGGAAGGAGCAGAACGGGTAATTTAACAGGAGTAAAATGTTATTGAAGGCGAATATCTGCCAGGTATGTGGCGGTAAACTTAAAAACTTCGGCACATATTTCAGGTGCGAAAACTGCGATACGGAGTATCGCATAGATGAGTCGCTGTCGCAGGACGACATGGACGCCTATTTCCGCAGGCTGAACGATTTTGAGGACGCCGAACGCAATCTCGATGTGATGCCTCCGCGTTTCGACGAGGCAGAGAGCGAATTTGAACGCATTATCCGCAAATATCCCGATTGGAGTGCGGGCTACTGGGGTTTAGTGCGCTCAAAGTTCGGCATTAAGTTCGAAATCGATTTGGATGGCAAGGCAGTGCCTTCGTGCTATAAGAGCACATACGAAGATTTTTGCGATACCGACGAATATAATATGGCGATTGAGCTTGCCGAAACGGAAGAACTGCGCCAGAGCTATATAAAATGGGCGGAGTATATTGCGCGCGTCGCCAAAGAGTGGAGGCAGACGGCGCAGAAGTACGATTACGACGTGTTCATCAGCTTTAAGGCCTCGGAAGATTCTGACGGCCATGAAACGCGCGACGCCCGCGAAATGCACAAACTTTACGACCTTATAAGGGATAAGGGCTACCGCGTATTTTTCAGCCCCGTAACGTTGGTTGCGGAAGGCGTCGCTGGCAAGGGCAGCGAACCATATATTTTTAACGCGCTTGATAGGTCAAGGGCGCTCATCGTGTACGGCAGTAAAAAGGAATATTTTACTTCAACGTGGGTACAGAACGAGTGGCAGCGCTATCTGCGCTTTATTAAAGAGGGTAAAAAGGAAAAGGGTTCGCTGCTTGTTTTGTATCAGGGCTTTAATCCCAAAGAGCTTCCCCAGGGGCTGCGCCGTATTCAGGG
>ERZ1643251.4674-NODE-4674-length-11706-cov-4.641833_pt1 | contig 11706 bp, 8 predicted proteins | sample MGYA00579261_ERZ1643251 | MGnify/ENA primary metagenome ERZ1643251 (study PRJEB29033, sample SAMEA4952267) | chicken gut metagenome | biome: Broiler Chicken; feature: Gastrointestinal Tract; material: Caecum | place: Ireland | collected 2018 | study: Broiler... | reverse complement strand
GCGTGTGTTTGGACTGTGTCTTTGACAGTCCTATGCACACCTGCGTTGCGGCCCGCGCGCAAGCATGTTCGCGAGGAATACTTTATTCGTGCGACGGACAACTTTTCTCACCGAGAAATCCGAATCTACTCCTGCAGTGAATGTTTCTTCGTGATGGTGACCTTCTCTTCATAGCATGTGAAGATCTCCGCCACTTTCTCTTTCTTAAGCCTCGGTGTAATGAGGCTGACCACCGGAACAACGACAAGTCCTGCGATCATTGCTGCGGCTCCGGCGTTGATCGGTGATTCGATATACCCGATGAACATATTCGACACCGTGATCCCCACCCCTGATATGAAGCCGGCCCACACTCCTGCGCGGGTCACGCCCTTCCAGTACAGACCGTAGAGGAACGGAGCGAGAAACGCACCTGCCAGCGCGCCCCATGAGATACCCATAAGCTGCGCGATGAAGGTCGGCGGATCCAATGCGATTACTACGGACACAACGATAAAAAATATGATCAGCGCCTGCATAGTAATGATCTGCTTTTTCTCGCTCATATTCTTCACCACATTGTCCTTTAGCAGATCCAGCGTCAGTGTGGAACTGGAAGTGAGTACAAGCGAAGAAAGGGTGGACATGGACGCGGAAAGGACGAGCACAACCACAATACCGATCAGGATATCCGGCAGGGAAGAGAGCATATGGGGAATAATGCTGTCATACACTACTGCCCCCGTAACCTCATCATAGATTTGCGGACTGTCAAAGAGACGTCCGAAACCTCCGAGAAAATAGCATCCGCCTGAGACAACGACCGCGAACAGCGTGGAGATCACAGTTCCGGTATTGATGGATTTTTCGTCTTTGATCGCGTAAAATTTCCCGATCATCTGGGGAAGTCCCCATGTTCCCAGAGAAGTAAGGATCACGACTCCAAGGAGGTTTAATGGGTCAGGTCCGAAGAAAGACGTAAATGCCCCGGGTTGTCCCTGTGTCACCGCCACGTCACTTGGAAGCCGCGACATCTCTGAGATCGCGTTCATGAAGCCGCCCTGTCCGTTTAACACAGCCGCAATCACAGCCACAATACCGATCAGCATGATGATCCCTTGTATGAAATCATTGATGGCTGTCGCCATATATCCGCCCAGTATCACATACAGCGCCGTGAATACTGCCATCACGATCACACACCAAGTATACGGGATGTTAAACGCCATCCCGAACAGGCGGGAGAGGCCATTGTATACGGACGCCGTATAGGGGATAAGGAACACAAACACAATGATTGAAGAAACGATTTTCAGCGCCTTGCTGTCATACCGCTCCCCGAAGAAATCCGGCATTGTCCTTGACCCCAGATGCTGGGTCATGACTTTGGTGCGTCTTCCGAGCACAACCCATGCAAGGAGACTTCCCAGTACCGCATTGCCTATACCGATCCACGTGCTGGCAATTCCATATTTCCAGCCAAACTGCCCTGCATACCCCACGAATACAACCGCAGAGAAGTAAGAGGTACCATACGCGAACGCTGTAAGCCACGGCCCCACCGACCTGCCTCCAAGCACGAATCCGTCCACGCTGGTTGCGTGTCTTCTGGAATAGATCCCCACCCCGACCATCATTGCGAAGAATATTATAAGCAATACAATCTTAATCCCCATTTTTTACCCTCAACTTTCCTTTTTCAGTTTTCCCGGCGCTATGTATTCCCGGGTTATATTTTCTGTCTTTTGCCGATACCTCCGACCACGTTTTGCTAATTCACTTTAAAGCGCAACGCTTTAAAGTGTTAAAGCAACCATTCATAGAATAACACGGGCATAACGCCCGTGTCAATCTGTTATTTGATTAATCAGCTTTAATCAGCTTTATTTGGATTTAATCCCAATTCCTAAGTTTTAACCCCAATTCAGATCCCTTCTTCAAAGCAGACAGCTTTATACGAACTGCTCCATACTTTCAAATCTGAATGAAGCCAGCACACCCATGGCCAGTGTGACAAGAAGGCTGTAGCCGAGAATTACCGGATATACAAAGCCTACATTGACAAAGATACCGATTATGACAGCCAGTCCCGCCCCAAAGCCAAGAAGGAACATCTGGATCAGCATACGGAGTACGTCCTGTCCGGTCTTGCCGAACACTTCCCCTACCAGACACTGGGCAAGTACCTTTGTATACAGGCGGTCAGCCTGAAGCACTGTGTAGATCAGGACACAGAATACGATATATACCGGTTCCACTTTCCAGAATATTCCCACAGGGATACAGATGATGCTTCCGTCTGCCAGAGCCTTCACATGTTCCATCAAAGTCGCATACCACAGCTTTTTGAGCGGACTGTCCGGGATGAGGTAGAGATAGGGATTCTTCAGCTCATTCTCCCATTTTCCGAGATAGCCGCTCATCACAAGCGACATATATGCTACGATCCCCAGCAGGAACAGGTGATTCATGCCGGGTTCCATGGCCGCTTCCTTCATAGAAAAAGAGAAAATAAATGCGATCGCTACTGCAATGAGCGTTATCTTTGAGAAGATAAAAAACTTTTCTTTTTTATACTCCAAAAGCTGGCGGTAGAATATCGCCTTCGCCCCCCGCCCGGTGATTCGGTCTTTGACACGGCGGAATTTTCTTTTTTTCCCGCCGAAACTCATATCCTGATCTCCGGTTTTCTTTTTCTGCCTGAGTTCCGCATAATCGTCGGCAAATTTCGCTGCTTCTTCATAGTAGCCGCCCTCGCAGCGCATACGTAACGTAGCCGCTACCGCCGTGATGACAAATACAACATAAAGAGCTGCGCAGATAATATTAAGCGTGTCCGGCCCTAAAAGAATCAGCCGGTACGCGGCAATCTGCCATCCGATCACCGGGATGACCTGCAGTGCCTTCCAGTCTGTAAACGCGAATACAGACTCCACTGTCAGACCGTTTTTTCTAAAATACAGCACGATCAGGAGAGTGAACGCCACAAGAAAAATCTTGATAAACCAGCGGATACCTCTCATCAGCTTCTCCGGCAGGCGGTCGTTTGTATACAGGAACACCATAATGGACACTTCAAGAGCAGTCTCCAGCACCAGCCCCGCCGCAAGAAGCAGAAGCATCCGCCACGGCGTCACCTGAAATACTGTTATGCCTCCCACTGCAAGAATGGCCCATATAATGACAGACATGACATAATTCATCCACCCGCCGTTTAACAATACCAGCTTCGGGTCAATAGGCGCGGTAAATACAAAATGCGCGTGGGCAGGCCGGAATATAATTCCTTTTCTTGAGGAATACGCCATAAAATTCCCGAGGGTCAGATAAATACTGGTCGCTGTAAGGATGATCATAAGTCCCCTCACGGAATCAATCCGTATCGTTACTGCCAAAGTCGCCAGCGAGAAAAGAATGAAAATCCCGTAAGCTACCGCAAAGATCAGCGCGATCAGAGTAGTCGGCTTTTTCACCGCCTTTTTCATATTGTTGATAAAGCTTCGTTTCGTCAGATAGATCAGCGCTTTCATTGTTTCTCACCGCCTGTCATCGCGAAGAAAAGCTCATCCAGATCCTTGCCCTCCGCGTCAGATTTCGTATAAGAGCCGATGATATGTCCCTTCTCCATAACGAACATGATATCCCAAAGCTCCTCTACCATCTCCAGCATATGTGTACTGATAAGAACCGTAACGCCCTGATCCCTCAGCTTTAATACGACTTCCTTTAACATCTTGATCGCCGCCGGGTCAAGACCTACCATCGGTTCATCCAGAAGAATAACCTTCGGCTTCACCGCCAGAGCGCAGCAGATGCTCACCTTCTGCATCATCCCTTTAGAAAGCTCATTCCCCAGTTTATCCTGCTTATCTTCCATCTCAAAATCCCTTAGGATCTTCTCAACTTCTTCGTCCGTGATGCCGCTCTGGTAAGCCATCCTGATATATTCTATATGTTCCCTTACTGTCAGTGCGTCGAACATATTCGGGATCTCCGGCACATAGCCGAATACCTTCTTCGCCTCAGTCTGTCTCGCCGGGAAACCCTGTATACGGATTACTCCCTTGTATCTTAACAGGCCCGCTATGCTTTTGATAATTGTAGATTTTCCTGCGCCGTTGGGCCCTAAAAGGATGCCGATCTGTCCATCCGGCACTGTAAAGCTGACGTCGTCTACCGCCAGATTCTTCCCATATGACTTGCTAAGTCCCTGTATCTCTAACATACTGCCGCCTCCATTGTATCACTAATTTAATACAATAATACGGGATGATCTTCCTCTTGTCAATACTGGATCTTCTAAATAAATGCTGCCAAATAAATACTATGACGTCCGTCTACTCTTCCACGGCACAGCGGTGTTCCTCATCATAGTACTTAATGAGCGCCTGCGTACCCAGATCACCGCATCCTTCTGCTTCAAGCTCTTCATAGTTCGCTAGCACCTGACTAAGCACGTCAAGGTCAATGCCACTTTTGTTTGCCTCGATGAGCGCCAGCTTCATATCCTTGATAAAATGCTTGATAAAGAATCCCGGCGCGTAATCCTCAGCAATGATCTTAGGGCCATAGAGGTCAAGCTGTCTGCTCCCTGCGGCTCCCGTGGACACGGAGCGCAGAAATGTATCCATGTCAAGGCCTTTCTCCTTCGCGTAGGTGACCGCCTCGCAGACACCGGAGAGCGCTCCAGCAATCATGATCTGGTTCGCCAGCTTGCAGTGCTGTCCGCACCCTGCCTTTCCTTCATAGTTGATGTTCGTGCCCATTGCCTCGAACAGCGGAAGACACGCCTCATAATCCGCCTTGTCTCCGCCCACGAGAATGGTAAGTGTGCCTGCTTTTGCCCCTGTATCTCCGCCTGTCACCGGAGCGTCCAGCACATGCAGACCTCTTTTTGTTCCTTCTTCGTACAGCTTTTCCGCCAGCATGGGGCTGGTGGTGGTCATATCGATCAGATAAGCGCCCTTATCCGCGCTGTCCAAGATATTTCCGCTGTCAAAATACACCTCTTCCACATCCTGCGGAAATCCCACGATAGTAATGACCGCGTCTCTTCCCTTCACGCAGTCCGCGATTGTCTCATGGAAAACGGCTCCCTCGCTGATCACATCCTCGACCTTTGCCTTTGTCCGCGCATAGATGTGAAGCTCATATCCTGCTTTCATGAGGTTGCGGACCATGGACTTTCCCATGATCCCGACCCCGATAAACCCGATCTGTCTCATATGTATGTTCTCGCTTTCTCCTGTTCTCTTTTTTCTGCTTCCGCTTTTCCCCGTCTTTTAACGAAACCTCTTTTTTGTCTTTCGCAAAAAACCTTTCTTCCGTCCAAGACCCGGTCAAAACGGTACACACTACCCTTGGAACTTGCGGTATCCTGTGGAAAAATCCACCTCGTTCTTAAGCTCCTTTCCTTCTAAAAACGCGCTTAAATTCTCTCCCGCTATCTTCACTGCGGTATCAAGTATTTGCTTCATATGGTAATTTCCTGATACATGAGGCGTGATTAGAAGGTTCGGCGCGTCCCATAAAGGAGACGATGCCGGCAGAGGCTCGATCTCCGCCACATCGATTGCCGCTCCCCCGAGATGTCCGCTCTCAAGGACTTCTAAGAGTGCTTCCGACGGGATCAGACTTCCCCTTCCCACATTAAGGAGAATCGCGCCTTTCTTCATCTTTTTAAGCCGCTCCAGATGGAACATCCCCTCTGTCTCCGCAGTACCCGGCAGAGAACAGGCCACGATGTCCGCCCTCGGAAGAAGCTCGTCAAGCTCCTCTGTCAGATGTAATTCATCCAGATAATCAGGGCACTTCGACTGATTGCGCCGTACACCGATCACGCGGCTTCCTAAGGCGCTCATCTTCCGGGCAAACTGCCCGCCGATATCCCCAAGTCCTACTACAAGAGTCACCGTATCCGCAATGGAGAGCACCATTCCTTCATCCTTCCACTCATGCCGCTTCATATTATCCTGATAGAGATTGAGTTTCTTTCTGAGCATGAGCACACAGCCAAGCATATATTCTGAGATGGCCAGACCGTAAGCGCCTGTGGCGTTGGCCAGCTTTGCCCCCTCGGGCATGACCTTGTCGGACGCGTATTCGACTGCCCCCGCGCTGTCAAGCTGCAGGAATTTAAGGTGCTTTGCGTCTTTTAAGAACTCCGGAGGCACATTTCCCAATATGATGTCCGCCTGTAATACCTGCTCCTTTGTCGCCCCGCCTCTCGGCACATAGTAGAATTCCAGCGCTTTTCCGGTCTTCTCTCCGATCTTTTTTCCGATTTTTTCAAGATATTCTCTGTGTTCCTGCTCTACAGGAATCGTCACAAGCACTTTCATCATCAGTCTTCCCTCTTTGTAACGACTTCACCCTGTTTCTTGTAGATGCTGTTCCCCGGCACGAATCCGCGCACGGAAGAAAGGGGATAGATGTTGCTGTGGCTTCCCACGACAGTTCCCGGATTGAGGACGCTTCCGCATCCCACCTCTACCTCGTCGCCTAACATGGCTCCGAACTTCTTCATTCCTGTCTCGATATTTCCCTCCGGCGTCTTTACAACGACCAGCTTTTTGTCTGACTTCACGTTAGAAGTGATGGAACCCGCACCCATGTGGGACTTGTAGCCAAGAATCGAATCCCCAACATAATTATAATGCGGAACCTGCACTTTATTAAAAAGGATCACATTTTTAAGCTCCGTGGAATTTCCCACGACCGCGCCCTCCCCTACGATGGCATTGCCCCGGATAAACGCACAGTGGCGTACTTCCGCCTCTTTCCCGATGATGGCAGGCCCATTGACAAATGCCGTAGGAGCTACTTTTGCGGATTTTGCGATCCAGATATTCTCCCCGCGTTTCTCATATTCATCGCTGCTTAGTGTATTTCCCAATTCCACGATAAACGCGCTAATCTTAGGCAGCACTTCCCAAGGGTATGTCACTCCCTCAAAAATATCCTTCGCGATCGTCTCCTTTAGTGTGTAGAGTTCTTTCACTGTCAATGCTTCCATTTATTTGTCTCCTTTTCTGCCTTTCCCGGCCTTTTTATAAAAACCTGCCGCCTTGTCATAACAGGCTTTTAGCTGATATTGATTGTTGAGTCCTTTTACGCCCACTGTCCTTCTGGTGATAAAATCATCCAGCTTCTTCATATATTCATCTGTGGTGATGGTGCCTTCCGCCACATAACCCAGTCCTTTTTCCCAGCTTGCGGTAAGCTCGGGATTAAGCAGCGGCTTGATGGAATTGTCCACCACATCGAACACCATCTCGCCCTGAAGAGTGGGCGTGATGATCTGTGTCTTTTTATTCAGGGCAAGATACTTGATGTGGATAAGCTTCTTTAAGATCTCCGCCCTTGTGGCGCTGGTTCCGATACCACTTCCCTTGATCTGCGCCCTTAACTCCTCATCCTCTATAAGCTGCCCCGCATTCTCCATGGCAAGGATGATGGAACCGGAGTTATATCTTTTCGGCGGGGAAGTCTCGCCCTCCCTGATGTCCAATGACTTCACCGGGAGCGCCGTACCCTTTTTCAATGTGTTGATCACTTCAAAGAGGGCGGTATCCAGATCCTGCTCTGAACCGCTCTCCCCGTCCGGCGCCCCCTCGGCGGAATCCGTCTCTCCCGCAGGATTTGCGCCTGCGATATTATCCCCTGTATTGTCTAACCCTTTGTTGCCCGCAGAGTTTTTCCTCTGCGGGATGCCCGCCACTTTCAGATACCCTTCCTCCGCCAGCACCTTAAAGCTGGAGAAGAAACACTCCCCGCGCATCTTGGAGGTAATTGCCACCTTCTGGTACACAGCCGGGGGATAGAAGATACTTAAGAAACGTCTCACGATCAGATCGTATACTCTGTGCGACGTGCCTGACAGGGAGTTAAGTGCCCCTAAACCCTGCCCCGTAGGGATGATGGCATAGTGGTCTGTGATCTGTTTGTCGTTTACATACCGTGTCCTTGCCAGTCCCTTGTGGCTTCCAAAGGAAAGGATATCCTTAAGATAGGGCGCTGCCATAGGGTATTTTGACAGGCCGTTTAAGTTCCTGCTGATCTCCTTTGCCACCGCAGTGGACAGCACTCTGGCGTCTGTCCTTGGGTAAGTTACCAGCTTTTTCTCATAGAGCTCCTGCACAACGCGCAGCGTCTCGTCAGGACTGATCTTAAACCTCTTGGAGCAGTCGTTTTGAAGCTCCGCCAGATTATAGAGAAGGGGCGGATTCTTCTTCTCCTTTTTCTTCTCCACGGATTCTACCGTACATTGGAGCGGCTGTTCTTCCGAGAGATACGCTGTCAGCTCTTCCGCCTTTTTTCTCTCCTTGAACCCATTCTCCTTGTAGAGGTCAAAGGACTCGAAATATTTTGAACCCTTCACGGCGCGCCACTCGCCCTCAAAGGTGTGGCCCGACGCGTCGATGGTGCTGACAACCCGGTAAAACGGCGTTTTTACAAACTCCCGTATCTCCCGCTCCCTGCGCACGACCATGCCGAGCACACAGGTCATGACTCTGCCAACGGAGATGACAGCGTACTTTGTGTTCAGATAACCGGAGATGCTGTTTCCGTATTTCAGGGTAAGGAGACGGGAGAAATTAATTCCCATCAGGTAATCTTCTTTTGCCCTGAGATATGCGGAAGCACTTAAGTTATCATATTCAGACAGGTCTTTCGCCTCCCGTATCCCCCTTAAGATCTCCTCTTCGGTCTGTGAATCAATCCATACTCTCCGCCGCCTCTTCCCGGTCACATGAGCCTCCTGCTCCACGAGCCGGTAGATATATTCTCCCTCCCGCCCGGAGTCAGTACACACGTAGATGGTGTCCACATCCTTGCGGTTTAAAAGAGAGCTTACGGTTCGGAACTGTTTCGCCACATTAGGAATGACCTCATACTTGAATTCCTCCGGTATGAACGGAAGCGTCTGCAGGCTCCACTTTTTCAGCGCCGGGTCGTATACCTCAGGATAGCTCATAGTCACGAGATGCCCCACGCACCATGTAATGATGGCCTCATCAGACTCCAGATATCCGTCTTTTCTTTGCGTATTTAATTTTAATGCCTTTGCGAATTCCTGAGCCACACTGGGCTTCTCCGCGATATATACTGATTTTCCCATAGAATGTCCTTGACTGTCTTCATTTTGCAGTGATCTCTTTCACTTAATCAAGCGTCAGAAAACGGTACGCTGTGCGGGTGTCGTATTTCTCCCCTTTTTTGCACAGCGGCTGCGGGAAATTCTCATGATGGATGGCATCCGGGAAATACTGTGTCTCAAGACAAACAGCGCTCCTTTTTATGTAAGACGCCCCGCCTTTTCCCGGCTCGCCGTCTAGGAAGTTTGCCGTGTAGATCTGTACGCCCGGAAGATCGGTATATACTTCCATGGCGATCCCGCTTTCTTCTGACACTACTTCTGCCACTTTATCAAATCTGCCTTCGTTTTTCAACACCCAGTTATGGTCGTAACCCATGCCGAAACGAAGAGGCTCATAATCTGCGTCGATCTCATCGCCCAGCACTCTTCCCGCGCGGAAGTCCATGGGTGTCCCTTCTACGCTGCGGATCTCTCCCGTAGGGATGGAATACTGATCCGCAGGAGTAAACGAGTCTGCGTTTACTGTCACTTTGTGCCCGAGCACTGTCCCACTGTCGTGACCATTCAGATTAAAGTAGCTGTGGTTCGTCATGTTGATAACCGTATCCTGATCAGGTACAGCCTCGTAGCGGATGGTCAGGGTGTTGTCTTCATCCAGCGTGTAAGTCACATACATGTCAAGGGCACCCGGATATCCCTGATCTTTGTCCGGACTGTGGAGGACAAACGTCACATGGTCATCCCCTTGCTCCTTGACCTCCCACACCCTCTTATTATAATAGTGCGTACCACTGTGGAGGTTGTTGTCGTTGTCGTTTTTCTCCAGCTTATATACCTTACCGCCGATCTCAAGCTGCGCCCCGCCGATTCGGTTTGCATTGCGGCCTACGGTGGCGCCGAAAGAAGCGTCCCCCCTCTCATACCCCGCCGCGTCGTCATAGCCTAATACAACGTCCCGCAGATTCCCGTCTTTATCCGGCACAAAAAGCCGCACAAGGGCAGCGCCGTAATCTGTAAGGTACGCCTTAACCCCGTTTTTGTTCTCCAACACATACAGATGTGTCTCTGCCCCGTCCTTTGTGCTGCCGAATGTGGTCACTTTCTTTTCTTCCATGTTCATTGCCTCCTGATAGAATATATTTTATATGTTTATCTGAATTTTTTGCGGAACATCTTTCTCACCCGCTCAAAGACCGGCATCTTTTCAGGTTTATTTGCCGTCGGCGCTGACGGTCTCCTTGCGTTCAGCGCTGTCTTCATAAATGTCTCCTGAGCGTTGACGGGCTCTCCGTCCTGTTTCTTTTTCCGGTAGGTGCCGTCGCTGGCCATCCGTCTTGCCTTCACATTATCCGAGAGCATCACCCGCAGATCCCGGATAAGCTTCCTCTTGATTCCCTCGTCATAGATCGGGCAGGCGACCTCCACGCGGTTTTCTGTATTCCTCGTCATCATATCCGCAGAACCGATATACACCTTTGCGTCTGCCCCTGTCCCGAATACGAATACTCTCGGGTGTTCCAGATACCGTCCCACGATACTGGTGACGCGCAGGTTCTCTGTCCTGCCCGGTATCCCCGGAAGGATACAGCAGATGCCTCTCACGATCAGATCCACCTTCACTCCGGCCTGTGACGCCTCCGCAGTCTTGCGGATAAAATCCATATCTGTCACCGAGTTCATCTTCATGATGATGCGCCCGTTTTCCCCTTTCGCAATCTCTTCATCCATCAGGGCAAGCACCTTCTGCTTGAGACTCGTAGGAGATACGATCAGGTGGTCATACACCCCGTCAAGATTGCTGATGGACATGTTCTTGAAAAATACTGCCGCGTCCTCACCGATCTCCTGATTAGCTGTCATAAGGGAATAATCCGTGTACATTTTCGCTGTCTTTTCATTGTAATTTCCCGTTCCAACCTGTGTGATATAGCGGATCTCATTCTTATTCCGGTACGTGATCAGACAGAGCTTGGAATGTACCTTATATCCCTCGAAACCGTAGATTACACGGCATCCGGCCTCCTCCATCCGCTCGGACCAGTCGATGTTGTTCTGCTCGTCAAAACGTGCCCTCAGTTCGATGAGCGCGGTCACTTCCTTGCCGTTCTCCGCCGCGGCGCAGAGGTATTCCACAAGCCTTGCCTTCTTTGCCAGACGGTAGATCGTGATCTTGATCGTCATGACATCCGGGTCTGAGGCCGCCTCTTTAATAAGCTGCAGAAACGGATCCATGCTCTCGTAAGGGTAGGACAGAAGCACGTCTTTTCTCTTCACCTGAGCCATAACTCTTCCCTCGGCAAGGGACGCCGAAGGCTGCGGCGTGAACGGCGAATCGGTCAGGGACCGCTTCATCGCTTCGGGCAGCTTATCCGCGATGGCAAAGATAAATCCCAGCTTCATGGGCATCTTCGTGCGGAAAATGCACTCCGGACTAATCTTAAACTTTTCGCAGAAGAATTTCTCCATCTCCTTGCTCAAAGGAGACGCTGTCTCAAGGCGGACCACTGCCATCCTCCGCCTTTTATGTAGCGTTTCCTGCATAACACGCCGGAAATCGCCGTTATCCGCGAACATTTCGTCATCCGGTGAGATATCCGCATTTCTCGTCACACAGATATAGTTTTTGT
>ERZ1643251.4669-NODE-4669-length-11714-cov-5.351660_pt1 | contig 11714 bp, 10 predicted proteins | sample MGYA00579261_ERZ1643251 | MGnify/ENA primary metagenome ERZ1643251 (study PRJEB29033, sample SAMEA4952267) | chicken gut metagenome | biome: Broiler Chicken; feature: Gastrointestinal Tract; material: Caecum | place: Ireland | collected 2018 | study: Broiler... | reverse complement strand
GCAAACTGCGGGCAGATTTGCCCCAGCAGGTTGCCGGGCATATCTGAGTAATCCCAGATGCCCCACCCAAGCCAGATATTAACGATGCAGCCGGTAATCAGCTCGGCAGCAGTGGCGATCAGCGCACCGGCGACCGCCTGCGGGATCAACCGCCAGCTTGTCCAGATCTCGTTCATACCTCCGATGATGCCGCCAAGCACGAGAAACAATAGAGCCGCCAGGACAAACATTGTCCAGTGGCTCCTGCTTCGCCAGAACACCTCAAACGTCACATAGCAGCTACCGCCAAACCACGCGAGGTATGTATACTTAGCTGCCAACGCTCGCATAGTCGATTTTGACATTGGCGACCTCCTCTGCTGTCTGTGCCTGATAAATAGCCTCTTTGACGCTCTCCTGATAGCGCAGATACGGGTATACATAGTCCGCGATGGCAAGCGACAGGGCAACGTATTCGGACTGCTCAAACGTCCGACAACTTTCCTTCTGTGCGTGCCACTCCAACACCGCAGGCTGTCCGGCCTGTACCGCTACCTGATACTGCATCAAGTTGAGTGCCATTTCCCGTTGATCCTCTTCGGTCACGCCATAAATTTTGCCGTCCGTCCATTGTAGTGGGTGCGCGTCCAGCCATGCCGCAAGCGCAGCCTTGTTTTCAGTCTGGCGAGCCTGCTGGGCGGCGGCGAGGTCTACGGGTTCCGGTTCCGGCGTGGGCGCGTGACTCCAACTTTCACCGTCATACAAGTCGCCGATTCCGTATCCATCAGGGAGCGAGACAGGATAATCAAAATCAATAGCAGTGTCTTCATCCTCAAACACAGCGGTATTTATACATACACCGTTCTCGATCTTTGCATAATTTCCCATTTAGAACTCCTTACACATAAATGATGATAATACCTGGAGACCCATTTCCTCCAAGAGTAGTAGACTTATTAAGTCTATTTCTGGTACAAGACATACAGGCCCCACCGCCATTACCATACCCTGAAGCGTCTCCCCCTTTATATGTGCTGCCCTCGCCATCACCTGTAAAAGTATATACCTTGGCAACCCCAGCTTTTCCCATAGTTCCAAGATCTACAGCACTTGTTTTATATTGATTTCTAATAGTAGAATCATCAAGGTATTGTAGAGCAATGCACTCCCCCAATCCAAATGCTTTCATGGTTGGCAAAAATATATTTTTTTCCTCTTCAACGGCAGTTGATATCCAACTTACTACTCCGTAGTCATAGTCATCAAATGTAATACCAGCTAATCCAGATACTCCTCCGAAAGGAGAATTGACATCTTTTACAAAGACCGCTGCATCATAGTCAAAATACAAAACATCCTGAACACCTTCTGCCTTACTTCGAGTTTTGCCACCCCCCATAGCTGAATAAGACCCAAACAGGGTATCACCTCCAGCAGCTCTAGCTCCATTTGTGCACACTCCTCCGCTACCAATAACAGCCTTTATTTGTTGCCCTGGAGTTACATTAAGTATCACTGATTTACCCCATCCAGAAGCTCCTCCTTTTGCTGAACCGTTAGCATAAGAGTCACTTGTATCTATGTCAAGGCCATATCCCTGACCAGATTGTCCCCCGCCAAGCAGAAAAGCTCCGATCTGAGTAATCCCTTCAGGAACGACCCATGTTTTACTAGAAGTGATTCTCTCAAGCTCAGTCCATCCACGCTTTGCAGTAATCGCAGCATCCACATAATCTTTCGGTACTGCGTCTTTATTGTTCTTCGGCGTCGGTAGATTGGTAAGCGCCTTGCCGTTCATATTAAGAGCACCCGTCATCGTACCACCACTAATAGGCAGCGCACCGACTTGTGCCGCAGTATGCGTATGCGTCCCCGGAGCCTTATTATTCCATGCTTGACGTTCTTCATCGGTCACATGAAGCGTATGATTCGCTGCATGGGTGTTAAGCTCCTGCTGGACGGCCTGCGCACTGCCCGCCGGATCATAATTCATTTCCGGCAGCTGATCCGCTATAACTTTCCCATCCGCGTCCAGACTGGCAACACCACTTGCCCGGCCCTTTTCGTTCTGGTCGATCGCACCGACCATCTCAGCCGTATAGTCGCCCTCCTGCGGTTTCACCGCACCGCCGCGTCCGTTGAAGCTGGTCACACCGCCGCCTGCTGCCGACGCGGCCTCTTCCGCGCTTCTGGCCGCAGCCGCTGCACTCTCCGCAGCCGCATTCTTGCTCGTATCAGCATTTGCTGCACTGCTTGCCGCCTGCCCGGCGCTGTTCTGTGCCATCTGAGCATATTCCTTTGCGCCAGTCGTATGCTCGGGCAGCAGCGTACCACCCTCACTCATCAGCTGACCGCCTTCTGTCCAGGTCTCGGCATTGTGCGCGTCAATACCTGCATCTACTGCACTGCCCGCCGCATTCGTGGCCTGCGTCTGTGCCTTCTGTGCATAGGTCTGGGCATTCGCTGCGCTGCTCTCAGCAGTCGAAACCGCTGTATCCAGCCTAGAAAACAGCGCCGGATTCAGCTTGTCTTCCGCAATACTGCCGCTCTTGATACCGGCCTTGACGGTATTCCCGGTCGTTGAAAACTCGATCTCATCCGAGCCTACAAACTCCAAAAAGCGAACAAAACTCGAAAGACTAACGCGCTGCTCAGTACCATCTGCCAGCGTCAATACAAATTCCTTGGTTTCCGAGTCGAGTTTCGCATCCAGCGCAATCTTCTCCAGGTTAGTATCCACCGTAACCGTCTGGCCGTTCTCCTTGGTAAACGTCCAGATACCGGTCTGCGGGTCAAGCTTAACACTCTTGATGAGCGGATCGGTCTTGTTTTTCAGGTTCGCATCAGACTGAGACTTGGTGTACCGATCATCAATCAGTGTCTTCATGCTGCTGAGCACTTCTTTGACTGTCGTACCCGATACACCCGGTACACTTACGCCGATATCTGCACCGCCTGCACTGGTCAGAGAATCGATGAGCGCATTAAAAGCAGGAATGATGACCTCTTTCGCCAGCCGGTCAAACAGATATTTATTCTGCTGCGCCGTGCCCTGCGGCTGATCGGGCGCATCAGTGACCTGCTTATTTTCCATCATCTTTTCCGTGATTTTATGGGTATCCAATGCCATTGCATTTCCTCCTTTCTTACTTTACGGGGTTTCCTGCCGTCGCCCGCAGCACAATTTCCAGCACACCAAACGCCTCGTCCAGTTCTTTCCCCTTCAAAATCACCTGTAACTGCTGGAACTTCTTGACCTTGCTCTTGAGACTGCGGATATTATTGGGTAAGGTGTTAAACGTCCATTTCTCAAAATCGAGCTGTTCAAAGTCCAGCTGTCGCAGCGATTCCGAACGCTTCTTAACCCCGAAATCCTTTTCGGTGCGCAGGTAGATATCACAACTGGACTGTACCGCCGTCTTAAACTGGATGACGCAACCACGCTTGGTGAGGTTCTTAAACATACCGATATTGCCGAAATCGTCCATCTTGGTTGCCCAGACCCATTCGATCGGCTGGCCATCGTCGTTATAGGCATCCATCTGGATATTACCTTCCTTATCGGTCACATCATTGTTAAGCCGACACAGCCGACCGTCTGACGTGCCAAACCACAAAACGCCGGTTTCCTGGGCAAACACTCGCGCAGGAATGTTCTTCCAGTAATACCACTCATAGCCACCATTCGACTGCGGCTGGTTAGAGTCAGCAACAAAGCACTCGCCGGTTGCTGGAAAACACAGAATGAAATAGCCGTCCCAAACCACACTCACCGCGTCTTTGAGATCGGTACGGCTCAGAATATCGCGGTTAATCCGGTTAGATCGACATTTGACACCCTGCTCGACCTTGACCAATGCCACCGAATTGACACGCGCAAACACGCCGCGCGGGGTCAGAAACATAGCATCGTCCAAAAGCTGCTGTGCGCCGCGCTTGGCGACCGCGCCGATACCGGCCACACCCGGGCGCAGCGGAAACGCCGCCACACCGCTAAGCAGCTCGCCCGACTGGTGCCAGACGGTATATTCCTGTGCGTTATGCTCTTTGACGATGACAAGATCGCCCTGAAATTTCAGATAATTCAAGATCGGCCAGTCAGAGGAACCAACTTCGACATAGTTAATATCCGGGAAATAGCTGGGATCACCCAAACCTGAATAATACTCGGTTGCCGGGTGCTTCGGGTTGCCGGTCACGAATACACGGTCTTCGGTGCTCACGCCGTAGGTCGTGCAGATCGTACAATTCAAAATCAGCGACTCGGCTTTTTCGGTCGAATCCTTGAGCTTGGAAGTCTTACAGAACTTGATTTCCACATTATCAAGACCGTTTGCAGGCTTTGCCGGAGCTGTGGTGAATGTGATCTTGCCCTCGCTGTAATTAACCGAAAACTCGCTGCTTGCAAGCGTAGTCCCGCCCACCTTGACCGTGACCGTCTTTCCGTCATCCAACTCCTTGACATCCAGCTGGTAAACCTTAGTCTCGCCATCCCCGGTAAACTTGTTGTACCGCCACGGCGACAGCAAATTGACCTTCTCATAGGCCGTACCGCCGCCTGCGGGCTTCATACCGTAACTGGTGGTCGGTGTATAAGCATCATTGGACACGTTCTTAACGCTCGATCCGTCATACACTAAATACTGCGCACCGGTCAGGATATACAGCTTATTTGCCATGTAAAAACTGGTGCTGTAATCGTCTTTCAACGAATCACGCAGCTTAACCGGAGAGGATGCATCCCGATAGATCGCCGCGCCTGCATGAACAATCAGCTCGATTGTTCCATCATCTTTGCGGTACGGGTAAATTCCGTTGATTCGTCCGGTGTAGCGTCTGAGCACGCGCCAACCCAGACGCTTCTGCGGCCAGCCGCCCGCGTCCGAGATCATGTTGACCGCCAGTGGTGACCGGCTGCCGTCGATCTGGCTCTCGTCTGCCGAGTAGTCCAAGCCCTTAAAGCTGCGGTATTGCCGCGTAATAACCGATGGGCTGGAAAAATCCGGAACGCTTACCCGCTTCATTCGTCTTCTTCCTCCTCGCTCGTGTACAAGTCCTCAAAGACCGCCGGACAAATATCGATGCACGCCTGCACATACTTGTTGTACTGCAAGACAGATTCCGCTTTTTTACTGTCATCGTCTGCCATAAACAGACCAGCAATGCCGTCCGGAACGGCTGTGCGCAGAAAGCGCTCGTCATAAGGCAGCGTTGTATCGTCGATCTTCGTAATAACCGGCACATCCTCCGGACGGAGCGCTTCGCGCTTCTGAAAACGCCGCACCTGGTTCTCGTACGGCAAAATTTCCATCAGCAGCTTGCTGAGGAAAAATGGAAAACTGCGCTTAAAATCCGGGTCATTGTCCTCTTCCTCGAAAAGAATGGACAGCGACGCACGGTAAATATCGCGTACGGTTGTCTTTGCCATGCATTGCCCTCCTTTCAAAAAAGAGGGGAGAATCACGCTCCGTTCTTCTCCCCTCCTTCTTAGCCTATTACGTATCCCTGCTCACGCTCCGGCAACATGGCAAAGCCGGAATCGCGGCACGTTTTGAATGTTATGTTTGATAGATGTTTATTGTTTAAGCGATCGTCTGCTCGACCACCGCTCCGGGGAACTTGCCTTCATCAGTGTTGCTTTTACCCCACTGGGCATAAGCCAGACCGACCGCACGTACGGTTGTACCAGATTCGATATTCAGCGGACTGCCGCTCGTAGCGATTTCCGCATTATCAGAGAATCTGGGGTCGCTGCCGTCTACCGTGTACTTGATGAGCTTTGCACCAGCACAGGTCAGTGTAACCGCACCAGAGCTGCCGCCGATCTCTACATCCTCAATTACCGCACTCTGTGCGCAGGCAGCGTAAACCGCATCGGCCTTTTCACCGCGTACAAACGCATCATAGTAATAACGACCTTCAACCAGTGCGCCAGAAATACCCGGTGCATTCTTATGAATACGGGTCTCAGAAATCTTATACGGCAGTTCGGTTGCACTTGCATGAACACAGAGGAAATAGCAATTCTTCGGCAAATAGCCATCCGGAACTTTAATCATACGGAAGCTATATGCCTCACCCACATGTCCCTTGGTCAGTGCCTTGGTTCCCAGCTTTTCGAGCGAGAAAAACGGGTCTGAGCGAATGATAAACTTAAAATTGGACGCAGGCATATAGCAAATACGCTTCTCATTCGGAATCAAATGATTATCGTACCAAACTTGCGCATCAGCGAGCGCATCCAGAATGGTATTCTTGCCAGGAGCGGATTCCAACTTTTCGCAGTGACCGAAGTTTGCCACCTTGCGGAAATAGTACTTGTCCGCATTGGGCGTGGACTGCTCGCGGATCTGCTGGTTGAGCCACTGACCAGCCTTGCTCTGGATGGTCTGGTCTTTCTCGTCGCCCTTATCGACCACACCGGTAAACGCCTTGTCTCGCTCCATGGTGTACTCCAGTACAATATCGTCGATATCTTTGGGTTCACCAAAGCGATTGCTGCCGCTGCGCTTATAGTCGTTTTCCGGCACAGTTACCAGCTGATACATGCGCACGGTCTTTGCGCCGGTAAAGTTCAGTTTATTGCTGGTATTGGGCTTTACGAACGAATTCGCAGTAAAACGATTAGCAATCTCTTTCGAATACTTGATTGCATAATTTACAGCCATGCTCTATCATCTCCTTTTCAGTCTTCCGAAAGCAGGCCGGACAGGAAGGCGTCGGCTTCATCGCCTCCGCTTGACCCCATACTGCCGACAGCAGACTGCCGGTTCTGCTCGTTCTTTTTCGTTGCAGCCTGCATCTGGCGCATCTGTGCCTGCGCCTGCTCCGCCTGGAAGCGATAGTGCGCTGCAATCGGGTTCATACCCTGATCGGCAAAGGCCAGCACTTCTTTCGGAATATCCTCCATGCGTGTAATGCCAAACTGCTGAATATAATCGCGCCAGGGCTGCACCTTGTCATTAACGGCCTGCTGTCTTGCTCTGGCCGCCTGCTGTGCCTGCGCCTGCCGCTGCTGGAACTGCTGGAAGGCTCTGCGATTGTTGGCATCCTCCACTCTCTTCTGTGCAATGATGCGGATCGCCTCATCCGGCGTGCCTTCCTGCAGTTCTGCGCGAACGTTCTGCATTTCCCGTTCGACCTGCATCTGGATCATCTGCTGTTCAGCCTCCTGCATGAAGGTTGACAGGTCTTTACCAGACACCTCGGCCAAACGGGTTAACAGTGCCATTTCGCGTGTGTTCTTGTTGTCATACTCCAAACCACGCCGGATGACTTCGGCAGCATTGCCGCCCAACGCATTCGAGAGCGCGTCTACCGCACTTTTAGGCAGACCGATGGACATATTACCAACCGCGACCGAAACCAATTCCTGCGCAGCCTGCGGCGGCTGCTGTACCTGCTGCGGTTCGCTCTGACTCTCTTGCGGCGTTGTCTCATCTTCCTGCTGGGCGGTGGGCGAATCCGTACCGGCCTCCGGCTCTGCCGTAATCGGCGTATCGCTGTCCATACCTTCCTCGAAAGAATCCTCGTCTTCCAGAAACCCTTCCAGAAAGCCATCGACGGCCATACCGTCATCACCCGCCCCATCCGCCTCCGCGGCAGCTTCTGCGAAAAACTGCAAACCGATCTTTTTCATTTCCATGATTGGTCTCCTTTCTAAAAACGCGCCCAAGCGCTTGTGTTTTTACATCATCTGTCCCGGTGCAGGCGGTTCCGGCCCTACCGCTGCCACAGCCTGTTGCTGCTGCGCCTGCATTGCCTGCTGCGCCTGCATCTGTTCGCGCTTCTCAAGCTCCTGCACAAGCTGGTCACGGTTTCTGACCAGACCTTGCGGCAAATCCTTGAGATAATCGCTCATCTTGTTATAAAAGCCCTTGGCAAACAAGTTATCCGCAGTTTGCAGCTGCATAATGCGGCTCCAATAACTGGCCTCGCCGACATCGACATTGATCTCGGTCACGTCCAGATCGAGCGTGCCAAAATCCAGCATGACCGGCATTTCCTGCTGGATAGTTTCGCCGGTCATCGGGTCTTGCACGTCCTGCTGAATGACAACCTCTCGTGTGCCGTAATAATTGCGCATCATGTCTACCACAACCCGTACACAATCCTCGACGAACTGATAGAACGCCAACTTTTGCAGCGCCAGCGGCGCAGCCGTAGCTTCCTGTACCGCGACAATCGCAGCCTGGTTGTCTGGACGGACATTACCCAATGCAGTATCCGAAATGCCCATCATTTCCATAGCCTTCTGCATCAGGCTGTCAATAGTACTGATGATCTGCGGGGGCAGCGTCACACCACCGATTACGGCAGTCTGCGCTTCGCGCACATCGCCTGCCACAGCAACCGCCTTGCCTGGATTGGTGTCAAAGCCATTTGGGAACAGGTTTTTGTTATACACAAGCTTCGGGAACGCAGCCGACTGGACATATCGGGTAACCGCTGTCCAAAGCTGATTCACGGCAATCTGGGTCGGAATAACCTCGGTCAAGGGGCTGACACCGTGGTAACAGTTGCGCCGCTCGACCCAGCTCCACCATGCCGCCGGATACAGCGATAAGCCGGTATCCTTGGCGTGCTCGGTCACGATCTTTCCGATGACGCGCTGCACATAAACATGCTTCTTCCCGTCCGCTGCCCGTTCTTTCCAGAATCGGACAACCTCGGTGCACAGGTTGTCATCCTGCTGCTTGTCCTCTCCAACATAGCTGTCTTCGCTCTCGCTCTCGATGGAATCCCATTCCGGGATGCCGCGCATTTTGGCTTCCTGCCGCGCCTCGCGCACCGTCCTGCGTCGGACGATCAGGATATACGGCTGGTCTTGAATGTGGCGGCTGTATGAGTTACCGAAGATGACATTGGTATTCATCACGAGTTCGGCGCGAATGTCGCCCTGCACGTATTCCTGCCCTGAAGGCTCGTCCGGGTCAAAGTAGAAATAGAGTAGACTGTCGCCATCAACCGCCGTGTCGCGCAGACTTTCACGCAGTAAACTTTTCAGTTTCGTGCGCTCCATCACACGCTCGACCGATTTCTCGTATACCTGTCCGATTGCCTCACGGTTTTCGGCCTTACGAAAGGGTAGAATCTGTACCGCAATGTCATCGGACACGATCATGGACTGGAAATACGCCAACACGCGACGCAGGAAATTAAGCGTTACCGGAGTGAAGCTCTTGACCTTCAAACCGCTCCACTGATCGCCCAGATAGAAGCGCTCGTTTTTTTTGACCTGCTCGTACAGATCGAGGCTGGTGTTGTAGGTCTGGCCTTTGCTGTACTCTGCCAGCACCTTGGCAGCCGGTACATCTTTCACCCGCTGTTCGGGCGGGTTGCGGCTCTTCGGGGTCTCGGTTAAAAGCTCATCCATCAGCTAACCTCCTGCTGCCCATCCGCGTTGCCGACATAGTTCCAAATGTTCTGCACTTCCTTGAGAGCATTCTGTACCGCCTCGGTGCGCTGGCGTGCTTCTTCGGCTTCTCCCAAAGCCTCTCCCAACTCATCTACGACTTTCTCGTACTCGTTATAAAGCCCATCGTACTCAACACAGAGCAAGTCATATTCTTCTTTCAGATGAACGTACTCACGCTCTTTCTCACTCAGAGCGTCATAAGTGTTTACAAGCTGCTGTTCCAACTTGCCGCGCTGAACGATATTCCACACAGCAACAGCTGCACAACAGGCAGCAAACAGAACGCTAGCCGCCGTCATAATCATAGAAATCTTCGACCTCCTCGTCGTAATCCAAGGGTGTATCTTCATCCCACTCGTTCGGGGTCTGTGCTGCAAGCGGCTGACCGGATACGAAATAGCGCAGCGCATCGGGCGCGTGCGTCACCTCATGCGGGTCTTTTGCTACGTCATCCGGGTTCTTTTCGTCATGCTGACAAAGTGGAAGCGTGCGGATGAGATTTGCACAGGTCTCAAAGATGACAATGCGCGGTTTTTCTGTCTCAGTTCTCACCTTGAGCCAGTCTTTCAGCTCCCACCAGCCCTGTACACGATCATTACTAACCTTGTACAGCGGCACGCCATACGCCGCGAAGATCTCCGCCGCACTACGTCCGGTATCTCTCTGCCGATTCCACATATCCGGCGGTGCAAATGTGCAAAAAATTTCCTCATTCCTCGGTGTTAACCTGTTAAGCCGCTCAGCGGCCTGCGCGATCGTCAGCCCCTCGCCCGGATTGCCGTACTGGTCTGCCTTGTCCTTGCCCTCGTACACCTCACGGTACACATAGGCCGTTCCGGTTTCATCCATCGCCACCCAGTAGGCCGCGAACATGTCGAATCCGTAGTCGAACACGCGGTAGCGCGGCCAACTGGACGGAATTCCGAACGGTGCGCAAGTGTGCAGCCCCGTCCGGAACTCCGGGAAATACTGCCCCTCGAATACATTCCAATCGCCGTACAGCATCGCACGCTTTCTGTCTTCCGGCAGGTTTTCCAGCGCACGCACATAATCCGGCGAATGTTTCATCAGGTATTCGTTGTCGTAAACCGTCGCCTGAATCATCGTGTAATCGTCTGGGTGCTCCTGATTGCGGTATTCCCGATCGATAAACAGGCGTTTGAACCAGGCATGACCCACACCGCCCGGGTTGCAAGTGAAGTACATACGGGGTTTGAACGGCACCTGAATCAGCGGGCTGGTGCGGTTGGATTCGGTCATAGTCGTGTACACGTTCTCCGGGAACTGTGTGCATTCCTCAAGGAAAATCACGTCATACGCCTGTCCCTGATACTGCAAAAGGTCACTGTCATTTCGACAGTAGCCAAACTTCAAGCGGCTGCCATTCGGAAACTCAAACGCTTTGTCCATGCTGGAATACTTTGCAATGCCGTTCAGAATCTTCCGCGCCGGGAGCAGATGATTTTCTTTAAGTTCCGGGTATGTTCGACGCATGAAAAGCACCTGAATACCTGGATACTTGAGGCACAGCAAAATTGCCTTCATGCGAGCAATCTCGCTTTTACCGCCGCCGCGTGCACCGCCATAAGCAATACGCGCCGTCTTAGCACGCAAGAAAGCCTGCTGCTTGGGATACGGGCGCACGAACCGAACGCTTTTTTTCATTCGGCGTAATCCTCCGCATCTCCAAACTCGATCATGACCATCTGCCCGCTTTCCGCACCCGTCAGGCGGGATTCCAGTGCATCCTGCATCTCAAACATTGCCTTCGTAGCGCTGGTCAGATCACGGATACCCACATCTGCGTAATTCTTAATGATGTTCATCAGCAGTTCGCGGTCGGATTCCTCCAAATCGCCACGCTTGAGCACCTTGGTGATTACCTTGTCGATCTCAGCACGAGAACGGTTAGCCGCCTTGACCTGTCGGTTAATGGCATTGATGCCGGTCTGGACGCTGTTCCACGCCTTATTGATGGCGCGGCGCTTTGCCTCGCGGCGAGCAGCAACGAAATCCTCGTCGCCCTCTTCTGCCGTATGAATCCAGTCCAGCGCCGTGGAGTACGGCACGCCGACCTGCATTGCCGCCTTTCGTGCATTCACGCCGCTTGCATACAGCGCAAGTACACGCTCTTTGATTTCGGGGTCGTATTTGCTGCCCATCGTGCCGCCTCCTTTCCGTTTTGCTTGCCAGTAAGTCTAAACGGACAAAACGGACAAAACGGACAAGTTTGATTTTGGGCATAAAAAAAGACAGGGATAAAATCCCTGTCTATATACACGGTTTGAAACAATTTTTATTTATAAACAGCCATAAA
>ERZ1643251.4667-NODE-4667-length-11717-cov-6.999914_pt1 | contig 11717 bp, 11 predicted proteins | sample MGYA00579261_ERZ1643251 | MGnify/ENA primary metagenome ERZ1643251 (study PRJEB29033, sample SAMEA4952267) | chicken gut metagenome | biome: Broiler Chicken; feature: Gastrointestinal Tract; material: Caecum | place: Ireland | collected 2018 | study: Broiler... | reverse complement strand
AAATTGTTAAAAGTGTTTAAATTAGCAGACAAACTAAACAGTAAGAACAGTAAGATATATGCAGAGATTCATTATGAAGCAAATGATAGTCATAAGCTACAAATATGTATTAGAAGAAAGAAGGACTATTCATACATAGAAAGATGCGAAATATGTATTACAGAAAACTCAGAAGAAAAGTGGAACAATGTTATTACTCTATTTGATGTTTTTGTAGGAGGTGTAAGAAATGAATAAAAAAGAATCAGTTGCATATCGGACAGATAGCACTAGAAACAATGCTTCATTCTACATATAAAGGAACAATAAACTTACAAAATTTCGGTATAGAAATGAGACAAGCCTTCAAAATGTACCCTCGCAATATTGTACTAAATATAGCTGAGGCAAAAATAGATGCAGAAAAGAAAGCTGAAGCTATAAAAAATGGAAGTGTTGCAAATGAATGATAATCCTAATAAAAATTATTATGGAAATCTTTTTAAAGATTATCCAGATGTTGTAAAAGTAAAAGAATTAAAAGAAATGTTACCTAGAATGGGAAAAAATAAAATATATGATTTATTAAAAGATAAAAAAATATATTCAAAAAAAATTGGTAGAGATTATTATATACCAAAAGTCAGTATTATCAAGTATTTAATGGAAAAATAAAAAATAATTCTTGAGCATTGTTAGGCGAGTAGGGATGTGTTATAATTATTAAATAGTAATTAGACAAATCCTGCTTGCTTTTTTGGAAAGGAGAAAAATGTTAAGTGAAGCAAGTAAAGAAAAATTATTAAAAAGGATTAAAAATGCTATAAAAGATAATCATATTTGGAAGGACATAACATATTGTGTTCATGATAAAGATGGTGTCTATCAATGTATAATAAGATACTATATTAATGACAAATGGAAACATTTTTGGGCCACAACAGGAATTAGTGCGGAAAGAGGAAATCAAAGAAATGCTAATAAAGTAGCAAAAGAAATTGTAGAATTGTTCCAAAGCGAAATAGATAAGAATAATGAGGGAAAAGAAAACCCAAACCTTAGTATTATTGACTTTCGTAATATGGTGCAATTAAATACTACTAATTTTGACCCAAATGTAACAACAAAAGCAGACTGGGACTTTTATGACTATATGGAATACTGGTTAAATAATATAATTAAACATACAGTCCAAAAAAATACATTTGTAGGTTATAAAAGAAATGTTGAAGTATATACTAAAGAATACTTTACAATGAAAGAACATAAGAAAACAGTAAAAGAAATAACTGTAGATGATTTAGATGAGTTCTTTAATTTTTTAAGAACAGAAAAAAACTTAAAAGATTCATCTATTGACCACTATAAAGATAATATAAGTAGTGCTTTTAAATCATTACTAAGGAAGAAATTGATAAGATATAATCCGATAGAATTAACTGACCCTCTTAAAGAAGAAACAGTAGAAGTTTCTGTTTATAATAGTTCGGAAATATTAGATTTATTTGATGTTTTAGAGGATGATCCAATTTATTTACCTTCTAAATTCGCTAGTTATTATGGACTAAGAAGGAGTGAAATACTTGGTATTAGAATCGAAGTATTAGATTTAGAAAAAGATTACTTTACTATTAATCATGTTGCATTACAAGATGACAGTAAAGATGCTGAAGAAAGAGTTTACTTTCTCGACAGAACTAAATCTAAAAAAGGAACTAGAACTTTACCAATATTTCCAGAAATAAAAAAAGACATTTTAAATAAAATAGAAAGAATAGAAAAATGCAAAGAATTCTATGGGAACACTTATAATCATAAATATGACGGATATTTATTCGTACATGATAATGGGGACTTTATATTACCTAATTATTTTACAAAAAGATTTGGAAAAATTATTAGAAGAAATAAGATGAAAAAAGTAACCCCACATGGTTTAAGACACTCAAATGCGACACTACTACATATGGAAGGTGTAGATATTAGAGATTTACAAGACTGGTTAGGACATCAAAGTATTGCATCAACTAATAGATACACAAGAAGTGATTATCAAAGACAGTTAGAAACAGGAAAAGCCATTGAAAGAATTTTTGGTAAGGAAAGAGTTGGCCAAATTGTATAGAAATAAAAAAATATTTATGCAAAAACATAAATATTTCTTAAATATCTGTTAGAGATTAAAAATCTCTTGAAAATGGTGAGCCAAGAGGGATTCGAACCCCCGACCCATGCCTTAGAAGGGCATTGCTCTATCCAGCTGAGCTATTGACCCATGTTGTTTTTGGGATTTTTATCTATACAGATATAATATGCAATTTGTTAGAGGTTTTGTTAGAGAAATCCTCTATAAACTCTAAAATTCTACAATGCCAATAGTTCTGAGAATGTGGCACAAATCTTAGAAGGCCTGTGCTCTATCCACCTGAGCTACTGACCCAAATGAAGTTTAAATATTGATTTAACTATTGACTTTAGCCAAATGCAATAACTATAATAACATTTTTTAAATAAAAAGTCAATAAAAATGTGGAAAAAAATCAAAAAGTAATGTACAATTAAAGTGTCTTTATGATATCATTTAATTGTACCATAAAAAACATGCATAATATGTAGCAAATAAAATAATAATAAATATAGAAATAAGAGGAATTAATGTATGGAAAATAGTAAAAAAATTAGTATACATGATTTGTTTTGGTACTTTTTAATATTTAGTGTAATAGGTCTAATATTAGAAACTGTATATTGCTATATTACTTCTGGAGTAATTGAAAGCAGAAAAGGTCTATTATGGGGACCTTTTTGTCCAGTATATGGAGTATGTGGGGCCTTTTTGATTTTTGTTCTTTATAAATTAAATTGTAATACTATTCCAAAATTATTCGTAGCAGGATTTGTTTTTGGTTCGATAGGCGAATATATATTAAGCTATGGATTAGAGGCAGTTTATGGCATGAGGTTTTGGGATTATAACTATTTATCATTCAACTTAAATGGAAGAATAAGCCTAATATTTTCATTTTATTGGGGTGTATTATCAGTTGTTTTAGTAAAATGGGTAAAACCATTAATAGATAGGCTAATTAGTAAAATAAAACCACACATAAGGAATATTTTAGAAATTGGAATATTTATATTCTTGTGTATTGACTGCGTTATGACTATATGGGCAATACAAACATACCAAAACAGAGTAGTGTTTAATAAAACATATGAAGCCAAAACAGATAATATTCTTTCAAGTATTAGAGCTAATATTGAAAATAATTATTTTACAAATGAAAGGATATCACATACGTTTCCTAATTTAAGAATAAAAAATGAAAAAGGTGAAGAAGTGTGGGTTGTGACACTTCTAGACAAAGATAAAGAAGAAAATTCAGAATTAGAAAAATAAATTTGTACAAAAGGCAATTGGACCTTTTGTACAAATTTGTGCATATCTAGAACAGTCTTTATTTTGCAAAAATCACATATTATCTCTTTACTTAAAAAACAATAGTAATCCTATAACACCAAAAATTAAAAATAATATACCAGAAAATTTCTTCATTTTTTCTTCAGAAATAAATTTGTTCAAAAACTTACCAGATATAATTGCAATAGAGTCACTTGCTATCATTCCCATGATGGCTCCTAAAATCAGCATAAACTTATGAGATGGGTATTGTATTCCAAATCCTAATGAAGCAAGAAAGGTTTTATCGCCAATTTCTCCAACTAAAATGGATAATGCTATTATGAATGTGTAACCAATATTCAAAGTAAATATTTTATTCAAAATAGAACTCTTCTTATTGTCATCTGATTTGATTTTCTCTTTTTTAGGTAATAAAGATAAAATTCCCATTATAATAAAAGAAGCATAAGTAATTATCTTTATTATGAAGTGTATATTACTATTTTCTAAAATACCTATTCTACTTCCAAATAAAATTGCAATACCATGACTAAAAAAAGAGCCAATTGCAATTCCTAAAATTATATTTCTAGTTTTAACTCCGCCCGCGAATGAAAGAACTAAAAGCTGTGTTTTATCTCCAAGCTCAGCAATGAATATCATTATAAAAGTGATGAGAAAAGGATAAATAATTTCCATAAAGACCTCCAAAAATACTGGCACTACTACACAATATTCATGGCACAAATTTATTATTACAAAATTCAAATTGGATACTATTTAAAGGTTTGATACTCAAATTTATTTAAGCTAAGTATAAAGTATATTTAGAAAATTTGAGAAATATCTTTATACTTAGCTCATATACTTATTTGTATTAATATCCTTTAAATAGAAACTTAAATTGTGAAAGTTATGTGAAATGTATTGCATATGTAAAAAAATAATGCTAATATAAAGGCGTAAAAAACATACGGAAATAAGAGATTGGAGGAAAAAACAGTGATAGAAGTTAAAAATGTCACAAAAAAGTATGGATCTACCATAGCCGTTGATGATATTAGCTTTGAAGTAAAAGACGGCGAAGTGGTAGGATTTTTAGGCCCTAATGGTGCTGGAAAAAGCACAACAATGAATATGATAACAGGCTTTATTGAGCCTACAACAGGGCAAATTATAGTTAATGGCAATGATATTTCAAAAAGACCAAGAAAAGCTAAGAAGGAAATCGGGTATATGCCAGAAAATGTACCACTTTATTATGAACTAACAGCAAAAGAGTTTGTATCATATATGGCAGAGCTCAAATTAGTGAAAAGAAGCGAAAGAAAACAAGAAGTTGAGAAGGTATTAAAAGAAACAGGTTTAGAAGATGTAAAAAATAAGCTTATACGAAATTTATCAAGAGGTTATAAGCAAAGAGTAAGTATGGCAGGAGCATTGGTGGGAAATCCTGATGTTATTATTTTGGATGAACCAACAGTTGGATTAGATCCAAAGCAAATTACTGAAATAAGAAGCCTTATAAAAGAATTAGGTAAAAATCATACAGTTATTTTGAGCACACATATCTTATCAGAAGTAAGTCAAATATGTGAGAGAGTTATTATTATAAATAAAGGCAAAATTGTTGCCATTGATACTCCAGAAAACCTTGAGAAGACAACTAGAGAGAAAAATGGAATAATGGTTACAGTAGAAGATCCAAAAGATAATATGAGCCATTTGAAAGATAAGATTAAAGAAATAGACAGTGTAGAACTTGTAAAAGATAACGAAGATGGAACAAAACAATACTTAATTACAACATCCACAGATATGGATTTAAGAAAACCATTATTTGAAGTATTACCTAAAGAAGAGATCGTAATATTTGAATTAAGAAAAACAGAAACAACATTAGAAGATGCATTTATTAAATTAATTGACACAGAAAAGGAGGAGAAAAAATAATGTGGGCAGTTTTTAAAAAAGAATTAAAATCATATTTTCTATCTCCAATAGGATATATAGTAATAGCTGTTTTTATGCTTATATATAGCATATTCTTTTACTTAACAACTATCTCATATGGTTCAATCTTTATGGGAGATTTGTATTATGCCTCAGCAAGATATGGCCTACTACTTATGGTTCCGCTATTAACAATGAGAATGTTTTCAGAAGAAAGAAAAAGTGGAACAGAGCAATTACTACTAACATCACCAAGAAGCGTTACATCAATAGTACTTGGCAAATTCTTTGCAGCGGTAGCAGTTATTTTAATTACGCTTGTACTTTCAATTATATATGCTGTTATAATAAGCTTTTTTGGAAATGTATATGTTCCAACACTAATTATAACAATGTTAGGATTTTTGCTAGTTGCAATGGCTGCAATATCTATAGGAATGCTTGCATCTAGTATTACAGAAAATCAAATTATATCTGCAATTATAACTATAGGAGTGCTAGTAGCACCATGGTTCTTAGTAGATATAAGTGATATATTCTCAAGTATTGATTTAATAGGAAAATTCTTAAAATTCCCAAACGGATTAATATCAGTTTCTGATACAATTGGATTAGTATCAATTACAATTACTTGTATACTAATTACAATAATATTAATAAAAAGAAGAAAGACAGTTAAATAGAAGAGAGGTGTAAAAAGTGAAAAAGAAAGAAAAAGATTTACAAGAAAGCAAGGCTTTAACTGTTAAAAAAGAGAAAAAATCTGGATTAGGAAAGATTTTAAGAAAAACATCTTTAACAGTACTTTTAATATTAATTATACTTGCAGTATGTATAGGAATTAATATATTTGTAGAAGAGAAAAATATAGCAGATTTTGACTTTACTGAAGACAAAATATATAGTTTATCAGATATGTCTAAACAAATAGCAGAAGAAGTAGAAGATGAGGTAGAAATCATTTTAGTAAATATGCCTGAGGCTCAACAAGATTTTGCATATAAATATAATAGTGTTAACGACAAAATTACGGTAGAGGTAATAGATGATGTAACCACTAGACCAGATTTGACTGATGAATATGGAATTTCAGCTAACACATATGCAATAATTGTAAAAAGTGGAGAAAAGAATAAGATATTGTACAGCTCAGACTTGTACACATATGATTATACAACATATCAACAAAAAGATATAACAGAGGAAGCTTTAACAAATGCTATATTAGATGTTACAACAGATGAAAAACCAGTAATTTATTTCCTAACAGGACACAATAAATATCCAATAGAGTTATTCTATAGTTTTACACAAGATTTAGCAGATGAAGCATATGAAATAAATGAACTAGACTTATTAACAACAGGCGAAGTACCAGAAGACTGTTCAACATTAATGATAACATCACTTGCAGAAGATATAACTGAAGCAGAAAGAGATGCACTTTTAGACTATGTTAATAAAGGTGGAAATATTATATTATTCTCAGATCCAAATACAACAGGAAAAGAAATGACCAATTTCCAAAAAGTTTTGGATGAATATGGAGTAAGTATATCTGAAGGTGTGATGATGGAACAAGATAGCAGTAGAATGTTATTAGATACACCATCTGCAATGCTTGTAACAGTAAGTCCATACTCTAGTGTAACTAGAGAAACTAATATGAATATGAATGCATGCTTTATGACATCTGGTAGAATAGATATAGAAGACAGTGAGAAGCTAGAAGAATTAGGAGTAGAAGTAGAAACTTTAGCATCTACTAGCAGTGAGTCTTTCTATAGAACAGACTATACATTAGAAAATATGTCAAAAACAAGCTCAGATGAAGATGCAGGAAACGCTACAGTTGGAGCATTATTGAAAAAGAAAATTAATGATGATACTACATCAGAATTAATTGTATATTCAAATAATATTTTCATTACAGATTATCAAATTGCAATTAGTGCAGTATATGCTCAATATGCGCTTGACTTTTACAACAATGAAGACTTAGCATTAAATTCAATTGCATATTTAACAGATAGAGAAAACATGATAACAATAAGAAAGAATGTGGAAACAACAACATATACAGTTACACAGCAACAACATATAATAATTCTTTCTGTAATATTTGCTATACCAGTATTAATTATAATAATTGGAATAGTTGTATGGCTTGTTAGAAGAAGAAAGAAATAATAAAAGTAATATATATAAAAATCCTCTCATAAATATTATGAGAGGATTTGCTTTTGGGGGGACGGAGGAAAAAACAAGATTTTATCTTAAACTAGTGAAATTTCGTGACAGATTAAAACCTGCCCCTAACTTCCTCAAAAAAATGGAGGAAAATATAAATGTTAAAATCAATATTTGTTATCATAGGCACAATAATAGGTGCAGGCTTTGCTTCAGGTCAGGAAATATATAGCTTTTTTAATATATATGAAGAAAATGGCTTAATCGGAATATTACTTTCATGTGTAATTATAGGGATAGTAATTTATAAAGTTCTAACCTTATCCAATGAAAAAAGCATAAGTACTTATCAAGAATTATTAGAAAAGATAAAAATACCTGTAAAGATTAGACTTATTTTAAATGCAATAATTAATATTTTTCTATTGATTTCGTTTTACATTATGGTAGCAGGATTTTCTGCATATTTTTATCAGGAATTTAACATTCCTAAAATAATTACATCAATAATCATAGTAATTTTATGTTACATAACTTTCATGAGAAACATAGAAGGAATTGCAAAAGTAAATGCTATTATTATTCCAATACTAATACTAATTGTACTAGCATTAGGAATTAAAGTAAGTACCGGAAATATTATTAGAAACATGGATATGGACAACATTTTTCCGGCATTCAACTGGATTTTAAAAAGTATAGAGTATGCAAGCTATAATAGTATATTGCTAATACCAATTTTAATAAGTTTAAAAAAATATTCTAATAATAATGAAAAAAAGATAAGCATAATTTCATCTGGAATTTTCTGTGTGCTATCACTAATTATTTATTTATTGATGTTCAAAATAAATGATATTAATAATATAGAACTCCCATTAGTATATATAGCAGGACAATACGGAAGCATTTTTAAAATAACATATAGTTTAGTTATTGTATTTGCAATTTATACAACAATGATATCTGCAGGATATGGATTTTTAAATAATACTACAAAAAACAAAGTAAACTATAAAAAAATGGCTTTATTTATTTGCTTGTCTGCAATATTTATATCTTATTTTAGCTTCTCAGAATTAGTAAATTTGGCATATCCAATATTTGGTGTGTTAGGATTTTTTCAAATTGCTTATTTGGTACTTATTAGAACCTAAATATGAATTGCTGTAAAAGTATTGAAAAAAATTCAAAAAACTGATATAAATATTGTATGCAAAGGAGGAAGAATTTTGAGAGATATAGTAAAAAAAGATAATAAAGAACATGTAGAAAAAGAAAAAAAGCATAAAAAAATTAATAAGAAAAAGTTAGCGATATCTATATCAATTGGAATTATCCTTGTTATTATAGCTATAACAGCAATATTATATTATTCGAGCAGGGATGTAAGGCAGTTCTTGGATCAATATTTATTTAGAAAAAATATAACTCAGGAAAAGTTAAATTCAATACCACTTGACTATGAATCAAATATAAACGTGTTTGCATATAATAAAAATATTTGTATATTAGCAGAAAATAAGCTTATGAAATATAATACATCTGGAAATCTGGAAGACGAGATTAATCTAGAGATAAATAATCCTGTTTATAGTGTAAACAATAAATATCTTGCAATTAGTGAGAAAAATAGCTCAAAGTTATATTTGATATCAGGTTCGGAAATTTTGTGGACAAAAGATGTTGATGGAAATATATCAAAAATAAATGTGAATGAAAATGGATATGTAAGTGTAATTTTGACAGGAACTTCGTATAAATCAGTTATAGCTACTTTTGACAATGAAGGAAATGAATTATTTAAAACATATCGTGCAACAACAACAGTTGTAGATACAAGCATTTCAAATGACAATAAAAATTTGGCATTTGCAGAAGTTGATACTACAGGAACGACAATTCAGTCACACGTAAGAGTACTTCCAATTCAGAATCCATCTGAGAAGAATATTTATACATTTTCAGCAGATAATAATAAGTTAATTGTTGGTATTGAATACCATAATAATAATCAAATAATATGCATGTATGATAGTGAAATAACAGAATTGAAAGACCAAAACAATACAGTGTTATTGAGTCTTAATGAAAGTGGAAAACATATAAATTTTAGCAATATAAATTTAAAGAACTTTATTTATAGAGCTGTGGAAGAAAATGATGGACTTTTTAATACAAATACAATTATTGAAATGAAGAGTACATCCAGTGATAAAACTGTTGTATACACAGTTCAAGGAGCAGCAAAAGACGTAAACAGTTTTGGAGATGTGGTAGCAATTAATTTGGGACAAGAAGTAGAATTTATTAATACAAGAGGAGGATTATTAAAAAGATATAGTTCTCTACAAGAAGTTCAAGATGTTATTTTAGGAAATGGTGTTGCAGGTATAGTTTATAATGACAAGGTTGAATTGATAAATTTATAGCATAATTATACACATATTTTCCAAACATTGTGGATTAACAAGAAGGAAAATGCACGAAAGATGGGGATATTCTCCTATATAATTAATATTGATTTTAATATTTTGTAAAGAAAAGATGATTTTGAAGAATGGAGGTGCAAAAATGACAATTGTAGTTGATTTGATTATTTTAGCAATTATTGTGTTATGCATAGTTATTGGATATATAAGAGGACTTACTGGATCGTTAATAAAGATATTATCATTCGTATTATCGGTTATAATAGCTTTTATACTATTTGTTCCAGTATCTAATTTAATAATTAACAATACAGAGATAGATGAAAACATAGAAACATCTATAAGAAATGCAATTTTGTCAGGAGAAGAAAATGGCGAAGCTGCTATGCCTGAGACAATTACAGATTATATAGGACAAAAAGTAGACGAGGCATCAGATAGCGCAAAGGAAACAGTTGTAGATAGTACAGCAAGAGAGGTATCATTAACTATAGTAAAAGCAGGAACATGGATTGCATTATTCATAGTAGCTAGAATATTATTAATTCTATTAAGATTTATAACATCTCTTATTGCTAAACTACCTATAATTAAACAATTTGATAAGCTAGGTGGAGTTATATATGGTTTATTAGAGGGATTAATTATAGTATATGTAGTACTAGCAATTATATCATTTGTATCGCCAATGATGAGTGGAGATATAGCAAATGCTATAGATAATTCTACTATAGGTAGTATGATGTATAATAACAACTTATTATTAAAGATAATATTCTAATTTATTTTATTAATTACTTTCAAAGAACAAGATACTGTAATTTTAAAAAAGTGAAACGCGGGTACAGATTTAAATCTGTTCTCATAGTTTCACTTTTTTAAATTGCCAAAAATATAACTTTTTTCTTGTATATAAGAATCAAAGTATGATAAAATTTGGAAAATCAAGTAAATTTATAGAATAATATGTTGATATTCTGGAAGAAATTTAGTATAATGTATTCCATACCATATAAATAGGAGTGAATTGTATTGGAAAAGAAATCTAAAGAAGAAGATATCGAAAATAAGGGGAAAAATAGGGTAGAAAATAAAAACAAAAATAAGGATAAGAATAATAAGAAGAATAATAAAAAGAAGAAAAAGCACATTGGACTAAGAATATTTTTAATAATATTACTAATTCTTATCATATGCGGAGCTGTTTTTGCAGTAAAAGTTGTACAGAATGGCGGAGGAATGCAAGGAGTATTAAAAACAAGTCTTGGACATGACAATGATACTGTAAACAAGCTTGAAAAATTATATTGCCTAATTTTAGGACAAAGTGAAAATTTGACAGATACTATAATGCTTGCATCATATGATCCTAAAACTCAAGAAGCAGCGTTATTATCAATACCTAGAGATACATTTATAGGTAATGATGTTAATTATGCTAGCACATGGGATAAAATTAATGCAGTATATCAAAATGGAGCAGAAAACACATTAAAAGAAGTTAGAGAGCTTACAGGAATTAATGTACAATATTATTTAAAAGTTGATACTGAAGCTCTAAAAGTCCTAGTTGATGAAATTGGTGGAGTATATTTTGATGTTCCAATTGACATGCATTATACTGATAGAAGACAAAACCTATATATAGATTTAAAAGCAGGATATCAATTATTAGATGGAGATAAGGCAGAACAAGTAGTACGTTTTAGACATAATTCTGATGGAACTACATATCCATATGAATATGGTGGGGAAGACCT
>ERZ1643251.4666-NODE-4666-length-11717-cov-7.912365_pt1 | contig 11717 bp, 9 predicted proteins | sample MGYA00579261_ERZ1643251 | MGnify/ENA primary metagenome ERZ1643251 (study PRJEB29033, sample SAMEA4952267) | chicken gut metagenome | biome: Broiler Chicken; feature: Gastrointestinal Tract; material: Caecum | place: Ireland | collected 2018 | study: Broiler... | reverse complement strand
AGTCTAATCCTACTATGCTTCTTGGTATAAACTCGGGTAATATTAATGGTTCTTCTACTAATATACTTACATAATATCTTCCAGCAACTCTTCTTATTACTGCACTCTTTATATTACCAATAAAACAATCTTTATTTCTATATCCTCTAAATTTTACTTCTTTTAATTTTGGTAATGTTATTATTTTATTTTGAAAATCAACTTTGATACTTTCATAACTTTTATCTTTATATGTATTTTTTATATTATTTGTTTTATAACTATTTCCTATATCTTTATTTTTAAATTTTGGAAATCCATTTTGTTTACTATAAAATCTTTTATAGGCATCTTCTAGACTAAATAGCGCAGTTCTTAAAGAACAACTATCCACTTCACTTAACCAAGGATATTCCTTACACAATCCAGGTAATTTTTTTATTTGATCAAAACAAGATTTAGATTTACCTGTTGTCTTATAATCATTTATTTTCTCATCTAAAAAATGATTATACACAAATCTAGTACATCCAATAGTTTTATTAATTAATTCTTTTTGTTTATCTGTTGGATATAATCTTAAAATATATCCTTTTAATATTGTCTGCATAATGTCCCCCTGAATGATAAGTTAATTATATCAAACAAATGTATGAATATCAATTAATTTTTACTAAATAATGCAATTTCCTAAAAAAATGCAAGCACTTAAATAACTTAATCTGCACAGTAATTAAATTATTAAATCCTTGCATATATAATATTATTATTTAAGACTAAGTTTGTCAACTAAAAATTAAATATGAATGATCAAGGTACTCAATATATTTTATTAAATCTTTATAATTTATTGCTAATGTTTTAGTATTAACTTCTGGGTGCATTAGTAAAACTTTATTTACAAGATTAGCATCAAGTATTATTGTAACTTTATTATCTAAATCATTAATTATTCCGAGTGGAGTTACGCCACCTCTTGGTAAGTCTAATATTTGCATTAATTCGTTGCTACTAGCAAAATGAATTTTTTTGATATTTAAAAATTCTTCTAACTTTTTTAAGTTGGCTTGCTTATTATCCTCTAGCATATATAAATAATAATTATTGGGCTCACTTTTTAAAAATAAGTTTTTACACCCTATTCCTTTAATACGTTTCTTTAGCACCTGGGCTTCGTGAGCAGTAAAAACTGCTTCATGCTCAATTTTATTATATGAGATATTTAATTTTTTTAAAACATCATAAATACTCATGAACATTCTCCATTATATTGCATATCTTTGTTACCAACATAAATATCTTTACTACTATTACAGGTAAATAAGGTAAATTCATCATCCCGATAAATTGTGGCATCTTCTAAAAACTCAACAATTTTAAAATATTTATTTAAGTTGTTCAAATCGATTATATTTTGCTCTAATGCTTCTTCTAAAGTAAAATGATAATCTTCTTCGTCAGTAAAAGAAATATCGACACAGTCTATATATAAATTATAATTGCCCATCTCTACTTTTCTTAAGCCATTACAATTATCAGTTATTTCATAACTTGAGAAATAATCATGTTCTTGTTTGGTATTTCTATCAGTATTTAAATCAATGATAAATAAAACATCCATAACAATTATAGCAATAGTTATTAATACTAGTAAAATATATTTAGTCAGTTTAGGTATATTTAAATCACTATTAAATAAATGCCTAATTGGATTAATTAATTTTGTTTTCTTTAATATGGTAAAAAATAATAAAGCACCACCGATATTTAAAATAAAATCATCAATATCTAGGCGACCTGCCGATAAGATAAATTGAAAAAACTCAATTAACAAAACTGTAATAAATAGTACTTTAAGTTGTCCTTTATATGTTTCATACTTTTTATTTAGTAAAACTAGTAAAAAAGAAAGCGGCATTAAAGCAATTAAGTTACCAACTAAATTATATATTTTCGTTCCTATATTAACGTTATCTACGAGAAAATGAATTATAGTTTTAAATGGAATCAAATTAATTTCACTAGCATAGGTTCCTATATATTTAGCATCAAATAAAGCAAAATCTGGACGTTCAATAAATATTGTTAAACTAATAAGTAATATTATATAAAGTATTAGATATAATTTTATATTTTGCTTATATATTTTTTCTTTATTACAAATTATTCCAATAACAAAGACATGTAAGGCTAGTAATATAAAAAATAGTAAAAATACAATAAAGACTGATGAATAATTAGCAAAATTGATTAAATATTCTCCGAATACCATTATCGAAAATAAAAGTAAGATATAATTAAATATAACTAATTTTTTGTCCATAACAGTTCCTCCTTTAATTAATTATAACAAAATAAAAGCAAACTCTAAAGAGTTTACTAAAAAACATAAGTAAATATAATGACAAGGGGACAATAAAAGTTGCTTTAGGCAACTTTTATTAAATGTTATTATTGATTGTTTTTTCTAATATTTTTTTGACATCTCTTTCATTAAATGGTTTAAGCAAAATATCAACGATTGGATATTTATAGGCTTTTTCAATTGATTCTTTATCATCAACTCCCGTAATAATTGAAGTTGGATATTTTTTAAATAAATCATTACTTTTAAAATAATCTAAGACTTCAAAACCATCTACATTTGGCATATTTAAGTCAAGCAGTATGGCCTTAATTTTGCTGCCTTGTTCCGAATCATTTATTACATCTATTGCTTCTTTACCATCATTAGCAACTATTACTTCAAAATCATCTTTAAATATTTTTAAAATAAAGTTTCTAATTAAATTAGAGTCATCAACTACTAATATGGCTTTATCATGATTTTTTTCAGGCTTTTTATATTCGCTTTCAGAAACACTACCTACTCCCAAATATTTTTTTACTAAATTAATAACCCGGTTGGTTTCATCCATTAACTCGTCAAAATGTTCTGTAACATAGTAAAGATTGTTAGCTTTACTTTCCATTTCGTGATTATAAGCTAATTCACCAAGAGATTCAAAACCAAAGTATCTGGCATCACTTTTTAGTGAATGAACTTGAATCGCATAGTTAGCCATATCACCGATTTCTTTATAATTTTGTAGTAATTTAATTTTACTAGGAACTTCACTTAAGAAAACTTCTAAAGTTTGATCATAAGTTTCCATATCTCCAAACAACTCAAGAGCCTTTTTGACATTTGCTCCATTTTCAATCAAAATATTAACATCTTTCATCCCAAATTCACTCCTTAATCATTATTCAAATATTTGTTAATAATCTTATTTAATTCTCCTTTGTTGATAGGTTTTGCTAGATAATCATTGAAGCCATCACTCAAATATTTTTCACGCATGCCTGTTAAAGCATTAGCAGTAAGAGCGATAACTTTTGTATCAAAACCTTTTATTTCTTTTAACTTCTTAAGGGTTTCAACACCACTCATTCTAGGCATCATGTCATCAAGCATAATAAGATCATATTTGTTTCCATTCTTTATTTTTTCAATACAATCATAACCGCTTTCAACGCTTTCGGTTTTGATGCCATATGATTCTAACAAGCGTTCAGCAACCTTTAAATTTATCTTATTGTCATCAACAAGTAAGACTTTTTTATTATTAACAATTATTTCTTCATTAATGATTTTTTCAGTATCTACTTTAATCTTGGGATTTTCAACAATCCGTTGATCAAGACATACTGTAAATTTGGATCCTTTACCAAAGACACTTTGAACAACTATCTTTCCATGCATTAGGTCTACTAATTTTTTGGTTATTGCTAGACCTAATCCGGTGCCTTCGATAGTGACATTATCTTCTAAATCTAATCTTTCAAATTTATTAAATAACTTATCAATATTTTTTTCTTTAATACCTATTCCAGTATCTTCTACTGATATTATAAGACGACATATATTGTCTTTAATGATTGAGCTTACTTTAAATTCTATCCAGCCTTCTTTGGTATATTTAATAGCATTAGTCAAAATGTTAACACATATTTGTTTAATACGTCCGGCATCGCCATATAATACCGGAGGAATAGATGGATCAAAATTAGTTTTAAACTTTATCGGTTTATCTCCAAGACGCCCTTTAGATAAAGCCACTAATTCATCAATTACTTTTTCTGGACTATATTCATTATTAACTATTTCAAGTTTATTTGCCTCGATTTTAGAAATATCTAAGATACCATTTACAATTTCAAGCAAATTATCTGAAGCCATAACTATGTCACGAACCTCGTCTTTTGCTTTTTCAGGAATGCTTTCATCGTCTAACAAAATATTACTAAATCCAACGATTGCATTTAATGGTGTTCGTATTTCATGGGACATATTTGATAAAAAGTCAGTTTTTGCAGCGTTAGCCTTTTCAGCAGTTTCTTTGGCAATATTTAACTGTTCAATCATTTTTATATCTGGATTTTCAATTGTGAAGTACATTAAGACTGTAGCAAATGCCGATGAAAATGAATTTAATAATAAACCTGGAATTAAAGCTCTAGCAACAAGCATTATAATTAAGCAAATTATAAAAGCAATAAATGGCAAAGCCTTTTTCCTAAGTTTTTTCTTGTTTTTAAATATTATTATCAACCAAATTAATACATAAAATACACAAATTCCATATAGAAGATAAGTTGCAATTCCCGTAGAATATGCTACTCCATTTTCATCAACTAATTCTATTGGTAAAAATACTAATAACATTACCATGATTAAATAGTATATTATTATTTTCCATGTAACTTTTTTATGTATTTTTATAACTCCAGCAACGCTAATTATATATAGAGTAAATAATGAAAACCATGTAAACAATGTTACTAAAAACAATTTATTAATCAATAAATTATAAAATGAAAATAATGGTACATCTAATAAAATATTAGTACACAATGTAAATTCCATTATCATATTAATAATACTTATTATTAATATATAATTATATAATTTTGTTTCGATTGTATCGACGTGTTTTTTAGCAAAATAAATTATAGCAATCATTGATGCAAAAATGAAAGCGCTTGCAATAAAGGACATACCTATAATCATTTTACCACCTTCTATTATAAGAATAGCATATTCATTCACATTTGTAAATAAAGAAAAAATCATAGATTTTCACACCTATGATTTTAAAAATGCTATTTTTTAAATCTTTTTAATACTTGTCCTTCTGTTTTAACAAAATCAGTTTCTATTATTTGACCATTTGTCAAAGAATAATAATTATTTAAATCTTCACTCATTGCTTCTCTATCGCATTTACCACTAGTGGCATTGATACCAAAAACATCATAATATTTAACACCATCAATCATTGAAGCAACAGCGTATATTTTTCTAATCACATCTTCTTTTCTATTTTTGGCTTCTTCTTTCAATACTATATGAACCGTTATATAATCATTACCATTATTTGGTATAGACAATACTTCGCACTCTTGAACTTCTGGTATAGCATTAATTTGTTCTTTTAAATTAAATAAGTAGTATGTTTCGCCATTTTTCTTGGCTGAATCTTTAGCTCTTCCTAAAGCAATAAAGGAAAGTGTCCCATCAGGTAATTCTACTAACGAAGCGATATCTTCTGCTCTTGCCCATCTTACTCCATCTTTATCGATGATTGAGCCATCACTTTTTCCTTCTTTATTATAATCATCTAAATAACAATGATGAATTGGATGAACTGGTGTACTTACTAAGATTTCTCCTTGAGCCCCTGGAACATTTGGAATATCTTTTAATGTACCGGCTTCGACAAGTTTAGCCTTATTCCCCGGAAGTGGCACTCCAACAGTATTTGCTCTTCCCTCTAAATTATAAGGTGTAACAGTTAATGAACCTTCTTCGCTTCGTCCATAACCTAGATAGATATAAGGATTTGGACTTCCAGCATAAGCAAGTGTATCATTGATATCATTACATATCGCCAAAGGAATTCCTTCTCCTCCACTATAAGCATTTCTAAACAATTCAAAGTCTCCTGGCTTTAAAGTGCCATCTGCTCGATCTTGAACAAGTTGAGCATAAAACGGTTTCGCTTGAACTGCATGATTGATTGCATTTTCTTTAATATCTTTAGCAAATAAACTCTTATCATATCTTGGTTCCAAAACTAAAGTCTTGCCTTGAGCCATTTGAAATACCATAGAATAAAATAAGCCAGTTGGATGTTGTAAAGGAATCGTAACTAAAGTTCTATCACCGCGATATTCATCTCTTTTTATAGTATCATGTGCAGAAACTAAAAAAAGTGGTGCTAAATCTGAATGACCCATGCATTTTGGTCTACCTGTTGTTCCACTAGTATAATTAAGCGTTGAAATTCTATCTTCATTATACTCTGCTGCATGTAATTCATCGTTCATATTAGCAGTCTTCAAAAAATCAGCGAATGATAAAACGTTTACCCCTTTTAATCCAGCTGGCAAAGCATATTTATCACTGTTTAAATGATGCGTATATGTTGCATCTCCTGTAATAATTAAGTTTTTCAAATTAGCGTCGTTAAATGCTCCTTTTGCTTGTAACATTTTTAAATAATTTTCATCGACAATCAAAGTATCAGAACATCTTTTTGACAAGTATGGTTCAATACCTTCTTGAAATAAAAACATAATGTTTAGTGCATTAACCGTAACACCTAGTGTTGTAAGTGCGTAATAAGCACAGATAAATTCGATGCCTACTGGCAAGCATAGACTCACAACATCATGTTCTTTTAAGCCCATATTTCTAAATGCACTCATGTACTTTTCGACTTCTTTAAAAAATTCTAAATAAGTCATTTTTGAATCACTACCTACAATTTCTAAGGCTGGAGCATCTAAATTATCCAAATTTCTTAGGACAATATCTTCAAAGATTGTAAGCCTGTGAACAGCAACCCCATTTTTATCCACAATCGGAACTTCGGTTCCATTGTTTGTTTTCTTCACGACTTCATCGTAAATTTGTGAAACTTTTGTCATTTGACCCTCCCTATTTTATTAGACAAATTGTCTACATTTTAATTATATAAGGCCTTTTTTATAATGTCAAGGAACAAAAGTCAAACCAAGTTTAATGATCTTAGTCACCTAAGTATATTTCTACTTCACCGAGTCCTTCAGACTCGCCATAGACCAATTTCGAATGAGCGTCAGCCTACTGCTTTTTATACAAGCAAACATTAAAATAGTAAGAATTTCAACTATATTCTCTTCGCATCCCTTTAAGACAAAAAAATGCTACCCAATAATGGATAACACTTTATTTTTAATCATTTTGGATATTTTCCAAAACTCCTTTAATTCTTCTTACTCCAGCGGAAGAAGATTCTTCTTTTGTTATTTTAAATGTGCCAAGTTCGCTCGTATTACTTACATGTGGTCCTCCACAGATTTCTTTGGAAAAGTCACCGATAGAATATACTTTAACAATACTACCATAACGGTCTTCAAAAGTTCCGTGAGCACCTTGTTTTTTGGCTTCTTCATAAGGCATTTCTTCCATAGTAACTGGAATACCTTCTTTAATTTTTTCATTAACTATTTTAGTAAGTTCAGCCTTTTCTTCATCACTCATTTTATGATTCAAATTGAAATCAAAACGGATTCTTTCGCTAGTAATATTACATCCTTTTTGAATAATATCTGGTCCATACATATGTTGCAATGCAGCAAGCATAAGATGAGCTAAAGTGTGATATTTAGTTGATTCGTAAGAACTATCAGCAAGGCCACCTTTAAATGAACCAGCATCGATAGTTCGAGATTTTTCTTGGTGTTCTTTAAATTTTTCTTCAAAGCCTAAGGTATCAACTTTTAAGCCATTTTCTTTGGCAAGTTCTTCAGTCATTTCTAAAGGGAATCCAAAGGTATCAAATAATTTAAACGCATCTTCGCCACTTATAGTATCACCATCTAAATGTTTAATTACTTTATAAAATAATTTTTCGCCATCTTTAATAGTTTTGCCAAATTTAATGCCTTCTTTTTCTAGTTCAGCAAAGATAAATTCTTTATTTTTAGATAGTTCATGATAAACACTTTGGTAATCATCAATTACCACTTGTGATAATTTTACTAATGCATCTTCCATAAGACCTAATTTTCTTAAATGTCTAATTGCTCGACGTATTAATCTTCGCAAAACATAACCTGCTCCGATATTTGAAGGAGTTATGCCATGGTCATCACCTAAAATGAAGGTTGAAGTTCTTACATGATCCATAATTATTCTGAAGCTTTCTTTATTTTCTTCATAGCTTTTACCTGATAATTCTGCTAATTTTTCTTTTAGATTTTGGAAGACATCAGAATCATAAACTGATTCATAACCATTTAATACAGTGATAGTTCTTTCAAGTCCCATTCCAGTATCGACATTTTGTTGTTTTAATTGAGTAAGTGTTCCATCTTCAGCACGATAATATTCCATGAAAACATCGTTCCAAATTTCTAAGTATTTACCACAATCACAGGCAGGAGAACAATCAGGACCACAAGCAGGCTTGCCAGTATCATAAAACATTTCCGTATCAGGACCACAAGGACCTATACCACTACCTAAAATCCAAAAGTTATTTTCTTTAGGTAAGTAAAATAGATGATCTTCAGGTACTCCAAGGCTTCGCCATATATTATAACTTTCTTCATCTTTTGGAGCAGTTTCATCTCCAGCAAAACAAGTAAAATACAATTTATCTGCAGGAATATTTAAATAATCGGGACTAGTTAAAAATTCATAACTCATGCTTATAGCTTCTTTTTTAAAGTAGTCTCCTAAAGACCAATTGCCAAGCATTTCAAAAAATGTCAAATGCGAGTTATCTCCTACTTCATCGATATCACTAGTTCTAATACACTTTTGAACATCACAAAGTCTATTACCCGCTGGATGACTTTCACCTAGTAAATATGGAACTAGTGGATGCATTCCAGCAGTTGTAAATAGAACTGTTGGATCATTTTCAGGCACAATCGAAGATGACGGAATTATCGCATGGTTGTGACTTTCAAAAAATTTTAAATAAAAATCTCTTAACTCTTTGCTAGTTAGTTGTTTCATTTTCTATTCCCTCCAAATATTTAAATACTTTATCTTTTAAGACATTTAAATCATCATTAGCAAATGTATAATCAAACTCATCATAGTTTTCCAAAGCAGTTTCGGTAATATGAGATTGTTGAGCAATCGTTAATTTACTTTGAGCAAATTGATTTTCTACTAAAAGACTATAAACATTATCGTAATTTTCTTTCATTTCTTCAAATTCTTCAGGCATACGAGCATCTGCAATAATTACAACATCGATACCTGCTAATTCATAAATATTGATGTCTTCAATCATTCTTTTGGTAAAGAAATATTTATCATATGCTCTAATCTTAGAACCGAACTCTTGTAAAAAATCTCGAGGCTTATTAGCACTTATTCCATCCCAATCAGTTAGTTCTTTAGCAAATTCCTTTAAATATTTACTATATTCTGTAATAACACATTTCTTTAATTTATAAATATAAAATTCATTTATAAATTTGGCTACTTCACCTTTACCACTACCACTTTTACCCCCAACGATAAATATTTTCATTTTAATCCTCTCCTTAAAAATAAAAAGGACAATACCCAAGGAGTGCAATTGCACGGTACCATCCTTTAATTTACTTAATTATCTTAACGCGATTAACGTTTAATCTAAGAAAGCAGCATCAAGTAATATTTTTATTAGTTTGCACCAACCACTAATTCTCTAGAAAAAATGATTTACTTGAAATCTTTCCTCAAGCGATTACTTAATAAATATATCACACAAAATTTTATTCTTCAACTACTTCTGGTCTTTTTTCTTGAAATAACTCAAACTTTTTAACTATGAATTTCCATATTACTTTAAATATTGACATAATTGGTACGGCAAGAATCATACCTATAATACCAAAGAAATGACCAAATATTAATAAACCACAAATAATAGTTACTGGATGAAGTTTAGTTGCTCTACTCATAACTACCGGTTGTAAAATATAACTTTCGACAAGTTGAACAATGATAGCAATTATTAATACACCAATTCCTACCAATGTACTTTGGGTAAATGCTACAACTGCAGCAACTGCTGTACCTATGTATGGACCAATATATGGAATTAAATCAGTTATTCCACAGAAAAGGCCAAAAAGCAAGGCAGATTTTAGACCAATGATTGAAAAACCAATCGTATCACAAACAAATACCATGCAAGCCACTAATAAGGTACCATTAACACTCTTTCTTACTTCTCTACCAATATCTTCTAGTAAATTAGCAATTTCCATTTGATGTCTTTTAGGGATAAGTTTAAGAAGTAAATTAATGACATTATCAAAATCAAATAACATGTATAAACCGATGATAAGGCCAAAGAATATGCTACCTAAGCCACTAAATAAACTAGACATAATACTTACAATAGTTGTTGGAATACTACTAGATATACTATTGCCATAGGCAGTTATTCCATTCAATATGCTATCCTTTATCCCTTCGATATCGACTCCCTCAACATCAATCTTAGCAAATATATTATTGATAAAATCTGTAATATCTGTCATGATACCTGGAAGTGTCGATATGAGTTCATTTAATTCATTGTAAATTATTGGAATAAATATTCGGAAGAATACAACTAAAAACAAAATAAAAACTACATAAATTATTATCGATGCTAATATTCGTGACATGCCTTTTTTAGTCATTTTATCAACAAGTGGTGCAAATAACCAAGCAACAATAAAACCAATAAATAACGGAGAAAGAACATTTAAAACATTTCCAATAAAGCGAAATACTCCAATTTCACGAAATAACATTATTGCTACTAAAATTATACTTATTATTAGAACTATAAATAATAATTTTAAAATATTTTTACTTAAATAGATAATTTCATTTAAGCCATCTGTATCAATCTTATTCTTTTTTCTAAACATAATAAATACTCCTTAAATAATATTATAGTACAAAAATTAGTAAAATATGGTGTTTTAGTCAAAATTTGGCATAATTTGACAAAAAACAGCCTTTTTAGGCTGCTTTATCACGAATTAGTTCTTGATTTTTCTCTATTTCTTTTTCTTTATTATGCCATGAAATTAAATAAACAATTACTCTTCTTTGAGTTAAATAAGGTAATTCAAATAATATATTGCATGCTTCATCCAAATCATTCATGCGCATTGCGTTTTTAAAATTTTCTGTTAAAGTAGCATCTTTAACTATGGCAGAAAACTTATTAATTATCATATTACTAGCATTTTTATCAAACATTTTATCTTTTAAAAATAAATCTATGCGAAAATTATCATAAAAATCACGATCAATAACTTCAATTGGGTTATGTTTTTGATTATCTTGAATAACCATTGTACCATTTAAATATCTTTGATTAGCCATATTGGCTCTTTTGATAGCATCTAGTAATTCAGGCTTAGAAAAATACATTGTAAAGGCATCTAATTCTGCTAAAGTGTTTGGATTATAACCATTAGCAATATCTAACTTAGATACATCTATCAAAACACAATCCCCAGGGCGATCCATTAAAGCTAAAAAATGTTTTTGTACTTCTGGTTTCTTCATCTTATCACTCCCTTTTTAATGAAGAGAGTATTATACCATGGATGCTTTTTCTTGTCAAATTAGGGTTTATTAGTCGGGTGTAAAAAATTTTTGTAGGTAAATTGTCATTATATGGTATACTTATTAATAT